>Ga0210405_10002327_pt1 | contig 19883 bp, 48 predicted proteins | sample IncBWH11MmetaG_FD_155492 | JGI IMG/M metagenome (GOLD analysis project Ga0210405, IMG submission 155492) | Forest soil microbial communities from Barre Woods Harvard Forest LTER site, Petersham, Massachusetts, United States - Inc-BW-H-11-M | ecosystem: Environmental > Terrestrial > Soil >... | reverse complement strand
TGAGCTACATCGTCGCCCGTTTGCAACCGGGTTCACGGCCCCGGGTAGCTATCTCGGGGTTCCCGTAAATTCAAATGGCGGAACGAGGAGGATTCGAACCTCCACGAGCTTTCACTCGCTGGTTTAGCAAACCAGTCCGGCTACCGTTTCGGCACCGTTCCTTAAAATTATTAGGTGAACCTATACCCAGGATTTAGTAAGCCTTGCGACCCGACCATCATCCGTCTAAGCTCTCAACCCGGCTATCATAACGCTATACGCGCTCCAGCCCTATTTGAGATTGCATCCAGCATGGAGTGCCCACCCTTGAATGTGCGTAGATTAGACTGGCTATTCTCCGCAAGATGGCCTTACCCGTCCGGTTACCCGGCCCGCAACTTCCACGGTGCTGTGTATAGTGATGTCCTGAAGTTCCTCAGGCTTGCGCCCGCGATGATCCAGTCCACCTAAATCCTTACCTATTGTTTCGGTCGTAGCAAGACTGCGCCTCTGCTTGACCAACTTCATCAATCTTATCCAAAGAACCCTTGGCGCCATGAATGACCGCCAGCTCTTTATTGTTCACGGAGAACGTTCCTGATACTACGCCGTTCTGCGCGGTTACCGCGATCTCGTCTTCATGGCCATTTATGACCAGAATGTAAACGCGCTTACCGTCTACGACCTTGGAAAACTTAAATACTATCGGCTTATTGCTTTGCGCCTTTGCTTGACCTGGCGCCATCTCTGACGCGAGAATGGTGAAGGTGTCCTTTTCAACGTCTACGTTCGACGCCATGAATGCTTCATCACCACAAACCCCAATATTGTATACGCCGTAGTCGTTTGACTTCGTAACGATGTTACAGCCTACCATAACCAAGGCGAGCAGTCCAGCTAAAATTACACCTTTCATTGCCTTTCCTTTTTGATGTGGTCATTGACTATCAGCGCGAACCAAGCCCAAATTCCAGGCCAAGTTGTTTGATCCGAGAACCACTCCAAGAAATCGCCGGGACTGGCGATACCAACTCCGCGAATGTTGATCCAATCCGCGAGAAATCTAAAGTGCGTTGCCATCGTCATCGCGCAATGAATGGTGTCTTGAGTATACCCAGACTGGTCTCCGCCCGGGAACAACACAGGCATCTGACCGTTATTCATGGCCATAACGAACGCGTTCATCGTGAAGCCCACTGCGAACGCCAACGAAGGAATAGCCAACAACTGCCAACGCGGAACACGAATGTGCATCGGGCTGAACCCACTTGCACTCTGTGGTAGAGCACCATGCAAGTCACGCGCCGCCCAATTGGTCCCCTACTCGGCGTTAAGCTAGAACTGGAGGCCCCACGCGGAGTCGAACCGCGATGACGAATTTAGGAAATTCGCGTCCTGTCCATTTGAACGACAGAGCCAAATTGGTAGACCCACCAGGACTCGAACCTGGATTATCCGCTTAGAAGGCGGACTTCCTATCCATTGAAAGATAGATCCACTGAAACTTAGAGATTGTGAACTAGGAACGCCAGGCCGACTCCAAGGCAATAAAAACTGAAATCCGTCATATTGTCCTTGAAGCTCTGCTTGGGCGTTTCATAGTTCGCGTCATACCAAAATTCTTTAACTGCGGCGTACGCTATTACGCCTAGACCGATTGGGTAAAACAAATGCGAATGAAACTTATCCATCGTCAACAGGGCGCCATAAGGGATCCCCGCATGACCGAACTGCGCAAGCACGTCTGGATTGTTCATCCAGGAATTGTCGGTCAGCCAGCTCAACCAAGAGGGTAGTGTCATAATTTAAATCGCTTATACCGGCTCACGAGCAACATCATCGTCAAACCAAAATACAGAACCGCTGTGAAAAACTTATGAGTCTTCATAAGCCCCCCACTAAATTGGCATGAGAGGATGGAGTCGAACCACCGTAGGCGGGTTTGGAGTCCGCCGTCCTAGCCTCTAGACGACTCTCATATAAACTTTGACCGTGGATAACCCGCCACGGATCTCCGGGTATTCTAGAAAAACCTTACGCCGCTGGTGTTGCTGGGGCCGGTGCTGCTGGAGCCGCCGGGGCTGGTGCTGCCGGCAGAGCTGCTGCTACCGTTGCGTCCACTGCGTCAACTGCCGCTGCGTCTGACGCGTCCTTGGCTGCCACGGCTGCCGTTACTGCCGCCGTTACCGCTGCGGGACCGTTCTCTGCGATAAGTGTTGCTACGTCCGCTTGCAACTTTGCAATGCTGTCTGCGAATGCCATAAGTACCTCCTCTAATTCTTGACGATATCCGACCAAAAAATGTGCGTGATTTCTAAGCCGCTCTATTCTTTCGTGCATCGTACCTCTCTTCGAGGATTAAACTGGAGCGGCGTCACGGATTCGAACCGAGACGAGCAGTTTGGAAAACTGCGATGCTACCGTTACATCAACACCGCTTAAAATCGTATCAACTTCATTTGCCAGAGAACGTAGAAGAGGCTTATAATGACGCCGGCAATGTTACACAGCGTTCGCACTATCGCCATCCTGTGTTCCAGCTGCTTCTGTTCCTGGTCTTCCCACATCGCTCTTCCTCTTGGCTGCGGAGCGCTGCTCGTACCATTTACGGCGCAAGCCCAAATACTCAAGCTGAGCCTTAAGGGATTCTTCTGCCGCTATCCGCATGAGCCTGTCATCACGCCAGATACCGACCAAAAAATACAATGCGATCAAGTCCACTACAAACCCCAACGTGATCACGAGGGCTTCGTATGTCATAGACCACCGAATTTTGCCGGACGGGATTCGAACCCGTGACCTCGACCACTTGGGCCTTGCAATTCAGGAATGACCTGAATGAGCGGGCTTGCTGATCGCGCTCTAACCATCTGAGCTACCGGACAAACTGGAGCGACGTGCGGTAATCGAAACCGCGCCTACACCTTGGCAAGGTGTCGTTCTACCACTATACCAACATCGCTCGAAAACTTTATTCCAAAAGTGTGCTGTTTAGCACAGATTTGGCATCTAATACTCTGTACGGTACACACATGGCCGGTACGAAAGCGTACAAAGCCAGAAACTAAGGACTAGAGGTACTATGAACCGACGTACAGTGTTTGGAGTATTGAACCGCTTTGGGTTAAACTCCAGAATTAGTACCGTGGACGTTTAATCCAGAGTGCAGTCTAAAAAGCCCAGGGCTTCCTCTAACACTCAGATAAACTAGATCAACTCAGCCACTGAAAGGAAGAAACCAAAATGGCAACCGCAACACAAAAGGAGAAAAGAATGTCAGCGACTGCAACAAAAATCAACGCAACATACGGCCCGGATTACACAACTGACCGGGGACCAGCAATCAAAATCGTCAAGAGGACAGATGTTCCGTCGCCAGTTCGCGCTGGACGGGAAGCTTTCATTTTGGGGCTCCCCTTCTGGTCCGCATTAATGGAAAAGCTCAATGCCGGTCTCGGCAGTTTTGAAGCCGTGGACATCGACATCATCCCAACCGTTGACCCGTGGAACAATGTGTTGGACGCCGGACAAATGACAGCAAGAATTCGCTATCAGTTTCACAAGCTCGGGCTGACTGAAAAATTCAGCTTGATCGTCGGACAGAATGGTGAAAACGGCAAGACCGGCCATCTGTACGTAGTTGACAAGGAAACTGCCAGCGTCCTCGACCGAAAACGAAAGTAACGGAGTTAGCCTAACTGTGGGGCCTGGAAACGGGCCCTAGAGTTTTAACTCGGCATAAAATGGCTTGCGACAGTCTTAACTAGACCACTAACAGCATCAGTTGACTTATCCGCAGGATTTTCCTGTTTCTTAGCAGGCTCTGGCGCGGCTTTATCATCATCCCCACCTTTTGCCGCCTTTGTGCCGGCTGCCATTTGATCACGGGCAACCTTTGCTATTGAATATGGTATCGACTTAAGATCCATGCGACTCCTAAAAATGGTTGCGGGCCATGAAATCGAATCATGACGCCAAAGTTTATGAGGCTTAGCCCGGCACCAGCCGTGCCCGCAATGAAATTTTCTCTCTTAACCGAGTTCGAATTGCATGGCAGTTCGCACAAACAACTTCGCATTTTACAATCTCTTCTTTGATCACTCTCCAGCTCGCGTACATCAGAGAAGCAACAGTACGATAATTGCCTTTCTTTCCGAAGAGGTGATCTAACTCTAGCGCGTCGTAATTGGCTTTGTAGCCGCAATCAACGCAGCCCTTTCTTCTTTTCCAACGGTTCACAACCAATCGTTTGTGAGCGCCACGAACACGCTCATAAGCCTTCCCTTCTCTCACCCTTTCTCTCCGCAATAGAGTGGTCGGGCGTGATTGCGGCACGCCCAACCGATGTACGTACAAAATGGTGCCCCATAGAGGAGTCGAACCTCCAAGCCCGAAGGCACAGAGGTCTAAGCTCTGCGCGTTTCCCAGTTTCGCCAACGGGGCATAATGAACTTAATTGATTGGCTCGAGAACATCGTAATACTTATGGTTCAAACCTGGAATGAGTTTCCCGAATTGATCCCTAGCGCCCAATTCACGACCAACAAATTTATATACTTGATCCGCTACTTTGACGAAATCTCCGACCTGCAAATGCAAATCATCAATACGAGCATCAAAGGACAGCTTCAACTCTTTCATACCTGCTTGCTGGACCGGATTCTTCACGTTGGCCTCTCCTCTTTGGTAGGGATGGGATTTAACTGCTCAACTGCTGAATCCTTATACCAATCCATTTTGGCCTTTGCAAGTCTTTTTAACACCGATGTTAATGTACTGCACCGTACGGTGGGGTATCCAACAGACAACTTTCAGAATATGGTAGCGTCGGCGGGACTCGAACCCGCGTGACTTCCTTGAAAGGGAAGCATCCTAGGCCACTAGATGACATCGCCACAGAATTGGTACCCGTGGCCGGAATCGAACCGACGCTACAGCCGTGAGAGGGCTGCGTTCTACCACTAGACTACATGGGCACTGGAGCACCTGCAGGGAATCGGACCCTAACCCCGCCCTTACCAAGGGCGTGTTCTACCACTAAACTACGAGTGCTCGAAAAATGGCGAGGCGGATGGGATTCGAACCCACGAAAACTCCATAGACAGTGGAGTGCGATAGGCCGCTACGCGACCACCTCAAAACTGGAGCACCGTCAGGGAATCGGACCCCGGCGTCCGCTTTACGAAAGCGGCATCATACCACTAGATCAACAGTGCTTGGAGCAGCGACAGGGAATCGGACCCCGGCGTACGCATTACAAGTGCGTCATCATACCACTAGATCATCACTGCTCGAAATTGGCTCCGCCCCTCCGATTCGAACGGAGACCCTCTTCATTAACAGTGAAGTGTCCTGCCAGTTAGACCAGAGCGAAACTGAATTCAGTGCCCAGTAGCTCGATACTTTAATTGGCGGCGCTCGGTCGTATACATTTTCCTCATGTATGCGGCTTTCTGCTCTCGCTCAACTCGTATCGCTTCTTTGGGCGAATACTTTCTTCTAATTCGACGGGCCTTCGTATTGCATAGCCTGTGGCTAAAGGCAATATTCGTCAAAGAGAAAAACAAAACTTTTGGTTCAAAACTGTGTAACCAAGGCTCTTTATGATCAATCGAAAAATCTCGACTAAGCTCAATTTGTTTGCCGCACCTAAAACAAAAATTTCTTTTTACTTCTCTTACCAACTCAAAAAGAATTTCCTTTCTTAGTTGATGGCACGCCGTTCCAAATGGCATACCCAGTTGTGTTTCTTTAATCATCAGTCGCTCCTTTTTAAAGGATGCGGCTAACGGCAAAGCACCAGCCATTCGGTTTACGTCCGAAAACGTTCGCTACCCGGTTGTAATCCCGGTAAATTTGGAGGCCCCAGTCGGATTCCAACCGACGTTGCTGGTTTCGAAGACCAGAGTCCTGTGCGCTGAACGACAGGGCCAAAATGTATTCGTGCTCGGACGCCTATGCTCACCTACAGGCCGATAGTTTACAGTGACACACGAAAATTGGAGGGGCGTCAGAGAATTGGACTCTGCTTTCGGCGTTCGTAGCGCCGCGTAATGTTCCGATATACGAACACCCCGTGGTTCCCAACGAGTGAATCGAACACTCCCTGTCTCGGTGTAAGCGAGATGCATACGACCAGTTTGCTAGTCGGGAACAGAAATTGGTGGAGCTATCCGGCTTTGCTCCGGACGCCTCATCGGTGCAAGCGATGCGCTCTCCTGAATGAGCTACAGCCCCACGGTGTAAAATTGGTAGTCCACCCTAGATTTGCACTAGGAACCTTTCTCCTATCAAGAGACTGCGCTGCTGTTGCGCCAGTAGACTAAAATGGTGGAAGCGGCTGGATTCGAACCAGCTAGTGCCGCAAGGGCATCTTGTTTTACAGACAAGCACGACCCGCCGTCTTCGCCGCACTTCCACATAAATTTGGTGGGTCCGGTAGGCAATGATCCTACACAGTTCCGTTTAAAAGACGGAGGCTCTGCCAATTAAGCTACGAACCCAAATTTGGTGCGCCGCCTCAGACTTGAACTGAGACCAAGCCTCCTTAAGAGGGAGGTATTCTGCCGCTCGAAATCGCAGCGCATTGAAACTTTGGTGGGCAAGGTCGGGGTCGAACCGACATCCTTTCGGAGCGGGTTTTAAGTCCGCCGCGTTTGCCTGTTTCGCCACAAGCCCAAACTGGTTGTCGAGGATGGAATCGAACCATCTAGCAAGCCTAATCAGGGCCAGAAGCGATTATAAGTCGCTGCCACGATCCCGTCGTACCCGACAGAAATTCGGTCTTCCTCACCAGCGCATCCCAGCTGGATCGCCCGAGGGCTAGCCTCTGATTGTTCAGGGGCCCCTTACTTAACCAGCCTCGCCCTTAGTGGACGTCTCACACGGTGGCTGCCCGTGATCGGAAGATCAAACTTTGGTCGCCCACCAGGGACTCGAACCCTGACGCGTTTTACGGCACCGGATTTTGAATCCGGCATGTCTGCCAATTCCATCAGCAGGCGATTAATCTTGGCGCCGCACCGTAGAATCGAACTACGTACGCCCGGTTTTTCAGGCCGGCGCTCTGCCAATGAGCTAGAGCGGCGAAAACTTTAATTCTTTGCCTTCTTGGCAATTTCTTGAATCAACATCTTGTACTGCTCATCATACAACAGTTGAATCGCTACGGGAAGCACGCTCAGATTATTATCTATCTTCTCTGCCGCTTCAACTAATAGCAACAACCGGTCAGCATCCTCTGACATGGTGACTCTTTGGCCGTCCGGCCAGGCCAAGAATTGGGGTGCGCCCTGGGATTCGAACCCAGCCAGACAGCGTCACAGGCTGCCATGCTCCCGCTACATCAGGCTCACGAAAGGTGGCGGGTTAACCCACCCGCCGGGGGGTATGACTAACTGTCCCGTCCACTGCTTAAAAGAATACTCTCACAACTTCAAAAACCTGTCAAGCTTATTTTTAGAGCAACGCCTTAATCTTTGCAACCAGCGCCTTGGCGTCGGCGGAAGCTGCTGCCTCAACCTTTGCGACTTCAGCGGCTACGGCGGTCTTCAAATTTGCTAATGACGTCTGAGCGTTTGATCCGCCGCTCTTGTAAGCTGCAATTAATGCTCCGATGACTCCGACTGCTCCTGCGATGAATCCTGCGATCACGGATCACCCCCCTTAAATTACGATTATTTAAACCAACCTAACCAACGACCGCCACGGCCCAAAAGGAATAACACGATGACGACAGTGCCGGCGATCCAGATCATACGAAGAACTTGTTAACGTCGAGGCCTAAGTGTTTGAATGCGGCGATCACCTGGGCCTTGAATGCTGGGAACCTGGGATCGTGGCTCAATGTGGTGTTCAACAGCCCTAACGCTTCTGATTCCTGCTTGTACGCCTTAATGACTTCTTCAGCCGAGGATCGCATTCCGGTTCGGATACTCCCGGGGATAGCTTCAGGCTCCGGGGGATAATCCAGGGCCAGGGGCAGCTGAGCAGGCTTTTCGTCTTCCAAGGCCCAATCCGTCAAACCCAACTCCTTGGCTCTCTCGATGGTAAGCGGGTGAACGTGGAACTCGCCAACGTCCTCGTCCCTTACGGTTTCGGCTTCAATACTTTTCTGATCGACACGGTTGACCCAGTGCTGCTCAGGCATTCTTATCCTCCCGCCATACTCAAATCCGCTGCTATTTCCAACCCTATGTTGCGTATTCGTTCCGTAAAGAAGGCGACCGGATCGTACGTTGCCTTACCGTGACAAAGCTTACAAAGAAAGTCGCATTTCTCTAACTCTGCGTCAATTTGCGCGAATGAGATACCCGTTGGCGGGCGACTCAAATTAAAGAGCTTATCTTCAGCATCCCGATGATGACAATCCATGTTGTAAGGAAGCGTCGGGAGCCCGCAATGTGAACAAACCGCTTGCTTTACCTTAATTGTTCTAATATAGTCCCGGGCACGAATTCTCTTAACACACTTGAGACGACCGTTCTCCCCTCGTTTTCGACACTGCTCTGAGCAATAGACTCGATGTGGTCGCTGTAAGGTCGGTTGAAAAACTTTTGAACAATACACGTTCAAACACTTTAACTCGTTTAAAGGACCCATCTTAGCTCGAACAACGGGCAGCCTAACTCTAGGCTTTTTCTCTTTAACGGCCTTCTTGACCCTTTCTTTTGTCCTAACAGCCGGTTTCTTAACTTCTGGCTTGCGCGGCGGAGCCATGGCCCGAAGGCGATCAAACACCGACTGCGGCAGTACACTCTCTCTCACGTTCCCTCTCATAGTAGGGTGCCGGGGTGGCTATGAGACCGCCCCGACGCAACCGTCGGATCAGGACGGCTGTTCCCAAATCTCAAACTTTTAATCTCAAAATGATACCCAAAACGTCCCTCTACCAATTCTCAATTTGAGAAATGGGTCTGACAACAGGTCTGGGCTAAATGTCGCCTAAAATGTTGGGTCCGTGCTTCAGACCCACGCATAACGTAAACCCTTTGTTATCAACACTTTAGGTATCCTAATAGGTATACCCGGTTTTGCAGCGCGGCGCCGGCGTCAACGCCGAAGGTGCCGTGGGGGCGACCGACCGGAATAGTACTACCGGGAGTACCGATAATCCTGGTGGTACTAGGAATACTGATGGTACTGATCCAACTGAAAACAAACGACTTAGACGACAAATCGATGATACAACCTGTGTGACATCGGTCCCCGGTCGCTACGGCAACCGAGTCCAGTTCGAGCACGACCTCGATACCAGCACGATTTTGTTGCGCGTTGCGATTCGTTGCCGCAATTCGTTGCAAACAAACAGCTTATTGCTTGTGCGTATAAGTATAACTTAGTCGTATTTCATGCCCTCCGACCTCACCGGCTGGTTCTTCAGACGATTATTCGGCTCAAATGGCTAATTCATGGCAAATATGTGCTTTATTATCAACAATTTACGAGAAATGAGTGATTTTTACGATTATTTTGGGAAATTTTCTGGCAAATCGCGCCGCGATCCCATCTCAATCGATCATCCAATTATCTCTAATGTTATGAAGCACTTGACGCCGCGTCTCACTTTGAGAACGCTCTCAAACCCGCTTTACCTGCGGTCTTGAGATTCGGTCTCATTTTGAGATTTAAAAAATACGATGAGAAGTGATCGGTTAGGAATTGAGCGGCATCTGTTTCTCCGGACTCTAAAAGATGCATGATAGCATCTTCTAACAATCCAATCGCCCTACCATACCGCCGCCTATCTGCCCAAGAATAAACTGAATAACCCAACCCAGGCCGCTCAGAATTCAAAGGAGAGTGAGGCTTACGATACGAATTGTGCCTACCAGAGATTGCCGTACCCATTGTACTACCTCTCCAATAGGGTGCCCAATAGAGTCGCCCCTGCCTGTCCGCGCCCCTCTGATGACATACAGATGCCCATCCAGCGCACGCTCGAGGACCAGGACGCACGATCCACTCTGTGTGACATCAAAGCTCAATCAAATCAGGGGGGCGACTCTAGTGTCATCAAATCGCTGATGACACACAGTGATACTCGATTCATTCATTCCATTGCACTTAAGGTGCATGTCATCATCGCAAGACCGGTAAGCCACAAACGTCTTTATATCTATATTCTCCCGGTTATTTTCTCTTTTTTAAATATGGAGATCACTAAAAATCAGTAATTCGATGGTAATTAGATGGTGGCTTACTGGTTGCCCCGATGATGACAGACAATAAGTCCTTTGCTAACAACACCAAATGTCAAATTAGATGTCATCAGAGCATTTGATGACACACCCAAAATAGATCAAAATAGTTCTTGACACGTTCTCGCCCGTTTGATACATTTTGACCGTCCCGCAGGAGGAGCAATGCAAACCATCAACCTGAAATTGGCGCCTGAAGTCAAAGCGGTCATTCAGGCTGCATTCCCCGGGTACAAGAAGCACTCCGCGTTTCTTAGCGAATTCAGCTCCGTGAGCATTAACTCATATTGGGACGGCGGCAGCAAATCCTACTATGCCCTAGTTGAGCTGGCCACAAACCGCACCAAAGCGCTCCCAACCTCTACGCACCCTTATTACGACCTGAACGGCGCTAATGGCTCGAATCAGGATGTAACCGTACAGAATGGCGTCGTCACCCTCAATCGTCTGCCTGAGGGCTTCGCATTGGTCGAGAACGGCACATTCTGCGGCAAGCCTGCAACTGCTCACGTCTGGGTTAACGCAGCCAACCTAACCAAGTTACTCGAGGTGAAGATATGATCGACGCATTTTGGATAATCGTGTTTCTCATTGGCTATGTGTTGGTGTGGCTAACCGTCATCGCGTTCTGCTTGTTCATGCTGTATCTCGTGGTGCGCGTGATTCGATCCGCATGGAGGGGCTAATGAAAAAGAAGTGGCAGCAACTCAAACCCGGCGACCGCATCACCATTGACATGTACGACGGTCGTATACTTAGTGGTACTGTTGTAGCATTAGAGAACACCGTAGCAGGCACGAAAGTCAAAGCGCAATCTGCATCATTGTTGATCACAGTAAATCTAGATCAAATCAAAAAGGAGAATTAACATGGAAAATGCACCTCAGCTCGAGATTGACAAAATTCTGTACAAGGGCGGACAGCCGCCAGCTCGCACTATCCGCGAGCGAAGGATCGTTTGGAATTTGTTCCTGCATCTTGCCAAGAACGGTTGGAAAGTTTCCACAGTGTACGACGGCGAAGACAACGTGGACACTAACAGCATGCAGGCCGCGATGGAGATTATCTTCAACCTGGACGACGCCCGCGTTTATTTCACCAATGGCGTCGAGGAGCACAGCGTAGTGCTCGTTCTGGGCAACGACATGGACATCATCAGCGATTGGAATTATGCCAACAACGATCCAGATGGCTTCAACGCGGCCATGGACAAATTCGACGCGGAGGCATTCGCATGAAACTACTCACGGCTGCAATCATTAAGCAACTCGAGAAGCACCCGCTCTATTCAGGCGAGAAGCAGCAGATCTCGCCCGTCATCGTCAAGTTCTTTACACCAGACTCAAGCTGGACATGGTATGTGTTCGAAGGTCAGAAGCTTGAAAACGGCGATTGGCGTTTTTACGGGCTCGTGGACGGGCATGAAAAAGAGCAGGGCTACTTCATGCTCTCAGAATTGAAAGAAGCACGCGGTCACTTTGGTTTGCCCGTGGAGCGTGACATGTACTTTACCGGGAAAGTGGACAAGGCCACAAACACGGTGCTGCCTAAGTAGTTCTACTGGTACTATTCCAAAGTACTAGTGAAGTACTATTGACAGGTATTCGGTGTTTTGATACATTTTGATCGCCCCAAGAAAGGCAGACGAATCATGAAAGTACGCGTCAACAGCATCTACCGTTTCACCGCTGGTTACTTCATGGACCGCAACGCCAAGCTCACCGACGGTTGCCCACTCGAGGTTGGCGATCTAGTCCAAGTGATCAATCTTCCCGGCTGCCCCAAGGCCAACACCATGGGCCAATGCTACGTACGACTACTGGGCGATACCAGCAAAGCCTTTTGCATGGTGTCAACGTCAAGCTTGGAGAAGCGCTAATGCCGCGTGGACGAGGGGTGCGCAACCTGCGGGTAGCTTTCAGCAGCAGCAACACAGAGGTTCGTAAGTTCACCTTCAAGGGCTGGGGCGTGGCTGAAGTTTCCACGTCTGTTAGCGCCCATGTATTTGAAATTTACCGGCCCGTGCCAATTCCCGGCAAGCTGTACGACCGTGGCATCTTTGTGGCCAGCTTCCCCACATTGGCAGAGGCTAAGAAGTACATCACCGCCGCCGTCCTGGGCTTTTCAAGGGAGAGCTAAATGCAAACCATAACCGAATTAAACGCCGAGATCGACGCCTTCGTACCAATCAAGACGCCTTGCCCGGGTTCGCCCTATCCATGGATCCACAGGCCGCAACGCGTTGTTGACGGGCTTACAGGCACCCCAGGTATTCGTTGCACCTGTGGCTACATGAAGCTGGGCTATTTTCAAGCACCGATTGACCAGCCTGCGCCAGAGCTATGGGCCAGCCTGCAGGCATTTAAAATTCACTATGAATCCATACGGGCGTACGCGCCCACCGTGGAGGAGCAATGAAACGCAAAGTAACCTTGAAACGAATCGTCACCGCCATTGAAGAAGGCAGCGACTCAGGCTTTTGCATTGCTTGTGGCGCAGAAGCGTATGGCGTCGAACCTGACGCTCGAGACTACATCTGCGAATCCTGCGGTCAGCCCAAGGTGTACGGCGCTGAAGAACTACTGATGAGGATGGCATGATCAACCAATCCGGCAAGTGCCAATACTGTAAAGGCCCCTCCAAGGACAGCCACACTTGCAAGCCTTGTTTAGATGTGGTTCATCACCTTGGCAGACCGCTGCAAGTGCGAGAACAACGGCGACTATTGCGAGGCTCACGAGGCCTTCTTTCAATCCAGGCGTGATGCTGTAGAGTACGCCAGGATAGCGCAACCACTGGAAGCTTTCGATCTAGACGGCGACGAGGATCGGTACAGCACAAACGATTTCAAGCACTATAAGGGGGTACGATGAGCTGGAATGATTTGCATTGGGTAAATAAGGCGGTGATTATCATATCAATTATCTCCATTTTCATTAGCCTTGCTTCGCTCATGGAGGGACACTGATGCTTTTCCTTCTCATTGCAATCCCGCTCTTTATTCTGAGCACGGCATTCCTGGGCCCTGTCATCCTTGACACAATCAAATTTTGGAGACAGCCATGACGGAGATTTGCGTATGGTGCTCTGAGCCGCTTGACCCCGAATTAGCGCACGGTCGTATTAAGGGAAAGCTTTTCCAGGGTAGAATCTGGTATTTGCATTTAGCCTGTATTGAGACGCTGCAACGGATTGGTATGCTAAACCCAAATCACGACGTGGAATATTTCGAGGCAAAAACATGACCATTATCATTGTTGCTATACTATTCATAGTTGTTTTCTATGCCTTCTTATTCGGGACCGCAGAAGAGGGCGTTCAATGCCCAATTCACGGCTATAGCAAAGGCAAGACCTGCCCACACTGCGCAAATACCCAAAAATAGTACTTGACATTATTTTGAAAGCACGATACAGTTCTAAACGGAGGCGAAAATGATCGACCTAAACGACGTTCACAACATTGAGGGCGAAGCGGATTCCCCGGAAGAGTATTACATGAGCATTCAACGCGCCATCAACTCTGGCTCAGCGTGGTCGTTTCAAGGCAGCTACGGACGCGCTATGATGGACGCCATCCGCGCCGGGAAGTGCATGCTGGGCCCCATGTCAGCGGATGACTACTATGGCAACTACATCCCCAGCCGCGCCCAGGTCAAAGCAGGCACGGAGGGGTCCATGGAGTTTGTTGTCAAGCACTCTGGCGCCGAATGGGCCGCTATGATGGTGAAGGTGCAATCATGACCAAATCCCGCGACAAACTGGTGTATACGGATGACGAACGCGCCGAGATTATCGCAGCAGCTAAATCCGCTGCGGTAGCGGTATGGGACGTAGTACGCGAAGTTGAGAAGCGCGTCGGCCAGGACATCGATTTCAGCATTCAAGACTTAATTGCTGACGATCTAGCTCCTGGCTGTAATATGCCGCCGTCACATAAATGATCTGGCTGACGACGCAGTGTGGGAATCATTCCTAGCAGCTACGGAGGAATAATGGGCATCATTGTCCCACGTCCCGCCATGCGCCGCCGCGAGGCTCGCCGGATTAAATCCGCTCTCGAGCGCCACCTCGAGATTATGTTCATTCTCGAGCTGGGCGGCGTCAGCCACACGTTTAGCTCAGAGATCGCGTTTAATATTGTCACCACGTCCAAGGCTCGCAAAGCTATTTGGCATCGCCATGACTGAGAACTTCTATGTAATCCGGCGCAATGACGGGCACATCTTCATTCAGCGCTACGTGCCGCGTGACTATAAGACTTCGTTTGAAGTGTGCTCTTATGAGAAGCTGGCCGCATTCGAGACGGCGCAAGAGGCTCACGACTTTATTATCAACTACGTGCTAGGAGATATACATGCGAATGATTAAGATCGGCTGCGGTTGCGTCTTATTGGTCGTTGAAGAGGGCACGGATATCAAACAGGCGTCCGTGCGCTTGATTGACTATTGCGGGGCAACGGATGACAACAACCTGCGGATTTCAGACATCAAGCTCCTGGGCGGTCACGCCACCGCTTACAACCTCGAGCCGGGTAAGGTCAAGGAGTTAACCACAGCGGAAGTTAACGCATACCTCACCCAGCTTGGTGAGCTAGTTCAAGACGGCCACCGCTTTCATGAAGTGCGCCAAGTGCTGCAGGGGGTGCTACGATGAAACTCTCTGACGCCCAGGCTCTTGCGGAATCCTTAATGATCCAGCACCGGCTGTTATTTCCAGATCACGGTATTTGGACATTCCATTGGATGGACCGCGCCAATATATGCGGTCGATGCGAGCGAGGTACTAAGCGAATATTGCTCTCGAAATACTACGTAGAGCACAATTCAGATGACGATATCAGGAACACTATCCTGCATGAGATAGCGCATGCGATTTGCCCCGTGAGCGGCCATGGGCGTTTATGGAAGTTAACGGCCATCAGTGTCGGGGCTCGCCCTAGAACGTGTGCGCCTGAGCATATAGCTGTGAAGCCAGGACGGTATCGCGGTACATGCACGGATTGCCAGGAAGTCGTAGTCCAGCGTCATAAAATAAGCAAGTATATCGTCACGGGATGCCATCACAGGAATTGCCGCAGAAAGCCTAACAATGGTGCTATACTATGGACGGACACAAAAACCGGTAAAAAGATCGGACACAGACATGAGATACAACAAAGTCAAGGAAGCAAAACGCAGGGCTAGGAAACAAGCTGCGAAAGCTGGTGCTGTCAAGGTCATGCCAGATAAGCGTAAGAAACCACCTAGGTCACCCAGACGCGACTATGCGCTGGGCGAGCCCAATCATGGTCGGGTGCCTTATTGGAAACACGAATGAGTGTATTCTGTTTTTATTGCAATTGTGAGATCTTCAAGGGATCCCGTCAGCATGCTAGAAAGTTTCCCAAGCACACTTGGGATCATATTATCCCTAAATCGCGCACCGGCAGAGGACAGCGTGGAACCATCGTACCAGCGTGCCTTTGGTGCAATTCACAGAAAGGGAATTTGACAATTGAAGAGTACAGGGTGCTGCTAGCATTTCGTTATGGCTGGATCAGCAATATCCCGTACAAATTTCCAGGCGTGTAAAACAAAATAGTACTACTCAAAGAACAGTACTTGACAAATTTTGGGCTTTTCTGAGAGAATGGTTTTGTTAGGGAGCAAGCACCAAGTACTGCGGCCTGAGAGGGGTACAAAGTTTACTGGCATGCGGCTCCCCTTCCAAGTAAGCGTTTTGATAGCCGCCGACCAGCTTCTAGGCACGGTCAGAACGCTTTCTTGGAGGCTGACATGAAAGTGCTTCTCGAGCGGGTGTTACGAAGCAACGAAAGTTTTGACGCCAAGCGAAAGCAGTTTGAAGCTTTGTTTTTGCTGCAGCAACTTGGCAAGCAAGGAAAGTGACTGGTCGTTTGGACTAGGTTCAAAGCGTGCTGCGATACTCCAGAGGGAATAGGGGCCGCATCTGAAAGTGCGGCAGAGGGCCGAATCCTCAGGCGAAAGCCAGAGTACAGGCGTTGTTAGCCCAGCCACCTAGGAGACTGGATGGCGGTTGGCCGACGGTGGGATACATGCCTACCGCCCACCTGACCCACGGCAAGTTGATGTGCTGGCACCGCCCGCAAGGGCCCCGGCCACATGTCAAGGCGCAAAGGGGTACCGCCAAATTTTAGGGAGACACAATGATCAATCCACGTCTTAGCAAAAAGCTGGCAGATCACACTTGCGTAGGCAGCGAAACGTGCGAGAAGTGCGGTCAGGACATGGCCGTTCTAAGGATGGACGGCGGGATCTCGCTCGAGGGACCGGTAAAGCTGCGCTTCATCGTGGTCCTGAATGATGACGACGGTGTACCCACGTTGGCAACGCGTAACGCGTGGACGGATCGCGCAGATGCGCAGCGGTATGCGGATGCCTGCGCCCAAGGACGCAAGCCCATGGTGGTCATTTGCCCGCGCGGCGTCGAATTTAGAGAGGTGAAGTGATGGCCACATTCAAAATGTATGTCGAAATGGACAACGCAGCAATTTGAAGACAACAACGAATTGCCCAGGATCCTCCGAGAAGTGGCTGAAAAGATTGAACGGTTAAAAGAGTTTCCATTCACCCTGAGGGATGTGAACGGCAACAAAGTGGGTACAGCGAACGTTCTTGAATCGCACAATTCTTAAGGAGGAATCATGTGGTCTCTACCCTCGTTAAAAGTTTTGAATGAGCAAGCAGAATCAAAAGGCTACGACAAAAAGCTCGAACGGGCCTGCCGCACCGGTGTGCTGGATCGCAAGAAGCTAGTTTGCGAGTGGACTCACCACGACGAACCCAGCAAGTGTTCCGGTGAACTGCGTCACTACCTGCATTACGATATCTTCTCGGACAAGCCCAAGGGGATCCTCACTCTGTGCGAACACCATGACGGTTACTATGGCTCGCCCAGCGAGGGCTTCTTTGAGTGTTGCAGCTGCCAACGGGTGATGATTGAGAACATCACCTGGGAACGCTATGAAACGATTATTGACGGTGAGAGCTTCTGCCTACCATGCGCCGCAGAGCTTCACCTCGCGGAGAATTCCAATTGGACCCCACTAACAGACGCAGCTATTGACGCGTTAACGTTTGACGATGTCCGCAAAGCGCCGCATTTGATCGGCGTACAGATGCCCATTCCCAAGGGCATTGAGTTCGTCAACAACTGTGAATGGGACAGCTACAGCGGCCAGGGCATCTCTGGCGGTGGTGTTAACGAATTGAAAGACTCTCTCCGTGAACGCAAAGCAGCGGGCGACACCAAGGCAATCCTAATTATGGACGCCGCGTACCAGTTCGCCGTCAGCATTGGCGTATACGTGCCCGTAAAGGGCGGTAAGTACGACGTGATCGCATGAATACTCTAAACATTCACGAGGATAACGCCCGGTTGTTGGCTGGCTGGCTACAGTCTGGTCGTGGTGTGGCGCACTGGGAATCCATTGACCTTTCTGATCCTGGCTACGCGTTGACCACACCAGCACTCACTGAGGGCAAGCCTACGCCCAAGCCTCACTGGAAGGTTGCGAACGAGCCCGTATTCATAACCTTTGACCCAGCCAATATTCTCGTCCAAAGAATCAAACTTGTGAAGCGTTTCCACATTGCAGTACGTACGGGCGCCAATGGGCTCATGCTGAAAGTTTCTGACGGCGGTAGCAGACGGATTCGCCGGGAAGTAACGAAGGCGGGCGAAGGCGCATTCCATGTTTTTGATTATGAAACACAGGATGCCTTGATCTATCGCCCGATTGCTTCAATTCCACTGCCAGAGTGGCTGAAAGGACAATCATGATAACACCGCAACAGAAGAGAGAAGCCTGGGCCAAGGCCGGGAAGCTTTGCACCGAGGCAGCTATCCTCCTGATCGACGTTGACGAGGGCCCGATGGAGCAAGCTCAATTGCTTCATATCCAAGAGAAGGCGTTCGTTCAAATCCGTCTGTGGTTGGACAGCATTACAGTTCGTGATTTTATCCAAAGGGAGAGCTAAATGGAAAAGCTAGTAAAAGCTGCATCAGCGTTTGATTTTACCCTGCCGGATTATTTAGCGGACGATGTAGTCATTGGCAGGCTTGTCGGCGTTGATATTCACGCAAGCGAACTGCGTCATCTCAGGACTGCACTAGATGAATTGCGCGATGCAGAGCTAGAGGCAGCGTCCTATGTAGCTGAGGTGTCCCTGCGCAACCGCGTTGTCACCTTCCTCAAGCAGCGCGAACTAATCAACGCGGTTAAAGAAGTTCGTAGCACGCTGGATCTAGGCCTTGCTGACGCGAAGGACTACGTTGAGAAGATCGGCGTCGAGATCGGCCTGCGCCAATCCTTTCAAGAACACTGGAGCACCCGCCCTAGTTACTCATGGACGCCTGCCGCACTACGCCCAGCTCTCCCAGACGTCGTTGAGAATAACCCGGAGCTGAACGCGGAGGAGATACCGTTTTGAAACTCCCCGGTGGAAGCCCATTGGAGTGGTTCTGCGCCGTGATGCTCTACGCTGCCCTGTACTTTTTCTTGGGCCTAGGAGCTGTCGCCATGGTCGCATTCTTTAGTTTCTTGGAAATGCGGAGAGAGGGCGCGTTCCGATGAACCGGCACATCATTTCAAATTTCGTAGTTCCAGAAAGCGGGCGCATCTACCAAGCACTGGTCACCAGCTGTTTTTCGCCGCCTGAGTGGGTCTATATCAGCCCGCACTCTTCCGTGCTGGCTCAGACAGGCCGCATGCTGCGCTACCGCATTTTGGATCTGGACGGAAATATACTGTATGAGTCAAACGGGCGGCGCGGCTCGAGCTAGTTACGAAAGAATACTACGTAGTTTAGGTAAATGACTGCCGCCCACGCGGCGATCAACAGGCCTAGCTCGAGATACGGATTATCTTTTTCGTTAGTCATGGCTGGGCACCTTTAGAGGATGATACAATGAAACTCGAGATCTGGCTAGCTAGCAAGACCACTTGGATGATCCCATTAGCGTGGCTGTTACTGCTGTCCGCTGCCTGCATAGGCGGCTCTTGGCTGGTTGCACGGATTCTAGTGAACGCAATTCTAGGAGGAGAATAATGAAAGAGAAAGAGAAGTTGCCTAAGGTGTTGACGTTGACGATTGCAAAGAAGCCCCGGCACGGGATTCGGATTTACTCTACCGTGCAAAGCCGCAGCCGTGCACGGGTAACTCATTTGGTCACCGGAACAAAGAAGCGGTTGTACTGTTCCTGCGAAGCCAGATCGTTTAATCCGCACGCGGTTTGCATTCACAAGAAAGCGGTAAGAAAGTTGTTGAAATGATCACAAAATGCAGCAGTTTCACAGGCGTGAACATGTCCTTTCAAATTTGCCCCCGCTCATTACGAGAGCAGGAGAGCATTGCAAACAACATCATGCCGGATCCTCACTGCCAAGAAGTTGCAGCGCGGCGAGCGGAAGCAGCTAAAGTGAAGAATGCACTGAGAAGAAAGACTGACAGAAAGCCGCCAACAAGAACGGAATCCTGGTGGTAAAGGGGGCTGAAATGAGACGATTAATTTTATTCGGTCTGGTAGAGCTGATGATATTGGCATTCGTGTTGGGTTGCGCCAGTGCAGTCTCAGCAAAACGTAAGTTAACCATCACAACGAACGCTTTACCCGTCGCGTCAGTGAGCGTGCCGTATTCATTTCAATTACAGGCGGCGGGCGGCACAGGGCCACAAACATGGA
>Ga0210405_10002323_pt1 | contig 19935 bp, 16 predicted proteins | sample IncBWH11MmetaG_FD_155492 | JGI IMG/M metagenome (GOLD analysis project Ga0210405, IMG submission 155492) | Forest soil microbial communities from Barre Woods Harvard Forest LTER site, Petersham, Massachusetts, United States - Inc-BW-H-11-M | ecosystem: Environmental > Terrestrial > Soil >... | reverse complement strand
TGTGATGACGACGGACAACAGCAGCACCCCTAGCATCAGCCAGACCCTGACGCTGTGCGGACCGGTGAAGTAGCCGCCGGTGATCCGCCAGAACTGGCGGCCCCACGGGGTGAGCAATCTCAGCAACGCGAGCACGCCGACCATGCACACGGCGCTGATCACCCACGTTAGGGCTATCCAGGACAGGGAATCGGCCAGCGCGTACCCCAGTTGATGGACGGTTCGAACAACTCCACGATGGGCCTACCTCCTTGGTCGCACTGACGTCGCTCGAACGCCCGCCTGACGTGAGACGCCGCAGTGATACGTGTCTGCGCGCCGACAAACCCACCGAAAGACGGCAGCGCGCAAAAGTTAGAGTGACCGTCCGGCTAGCGCAGATCTCGGCGCCGCTTGGATGGTCACGCCAGCAACCTGTGCAAGATTAAACCCTCGCCGGCTCCCACTCGATCCGGCGCAGTTCCCATCGACCTTCGCCAAGCAGCTCAAGCAAATGATCATGGTGCTGTTCGACGGTCGGCCGATGGCTGACGCTGACCACGACGCAATCCGGCAACTCGGTGCGCAGCAGCCGGTAGAGCGCGAATTCCAACCCCTCGTCGAGCGCCGAAGTGGCCTCGTCGAGGAAGACCGCCTGCGGCTTGGTGAGCAGCACACGCGCGAAGGCAACCCGCTGTTGCTCGCCGGGCGACAACACCTTGGCCCAGTCACGCTCTTCATCGAGCCGGTCACACAGCGGCGCCAACGCCACCTTGGTCAACGTGTCGCGCAGCGTGTCTTCCGGGATGTCGTCCGGCGAATTCGGATAGCACACCACGCCACGCAGAGTCCCCAGCGGCACATACGGCAACTGCGACAAGAACATCGTCGCGTTATCGCCGGTCGGGCAGCAGAGAATTCCCGAGGCGTATGGCCACAATTCGGCCAGGCTGCGCAACAACGTGGTCTTGCCGGCCCCGGATCGGCCGGTAATCACCAGCGTGTCACCAGTTTCCAACTGCAGGTCCAACGAGTCGACCAGTTGGTCTCCGGCCGGCGTGCGCACTTCGATGTGGGCGAATTCGACGGCGCTGTCTTCGCTGGGCTTGACCAGAACTGCCGGCAGCGCGCGGCCCCGAGCGTTGGCGTCGACCAGTCCATGCAGACGAATGATTGCCGCCCGGTAGGCGGCGAACGCGTTGTAGTGATTACGAAAGAACGACAGCGATTCATTGATGTTGCCAAATGCTTGGGCCGTCTGGCTGACTCCGCCCAAGTGAATCTTGCCCGCGAACAATCGCGGAGCCTGGATCACCCAGGGCAGCGGCACGATCAGCTGGGTCATCGACCAGTTCCACCCGTTGAGCACGATGGTCCGGCGAACGAACCGGCGATAGTTGTCGATGATCGGCGTGAAACGGCGCCATAGTTGTGCCCGTTCGATTCGCTCACCGCGGTAGAAGCCCACCGCCTCCGCGGCGTCGCGTAGCCGCACCAGCGCGTATCGAAAGGCGGCGTTGAGCTTTTCGTTCCTGAAGCTGAGCCCGATCAGTGGACGGCCCAGCCAGAACGCGACCACCGTCGCCCCAAAGACGTAGGCCACCACGATCCAGAACATCGCACGCGGCAACTCGAAGCCGAAGATGTTGAGTCCACCGGACAGCTTCCACAGAATGGCGGTGAAGGAAATCACCGAGGCCACGGCGTGGACGGCCCCGAACAGCAGGGTGTTCGGCGTGCCATGTTGTGGAACGTTCGGCGTGCCGTCGACGCCGGCGGTGAAGACGTCGACGTCTTGTTGGATGCGCTGGTCCGGGTTGTCGATGGTGTCGTCGATGAACAAGTCCCGGTAGTAGGCCTTATCGGCCAGCCAGTCATCGGTGAGGTGGCCGGTCAACCACACGCGCCAGGCGATGATGAATCGCTGCGTCAGGTAAATGTCCAGCACTATGCGGGCGATGAAAATGGCGGCTAGCAACGCAAAAATCGCCATTGACATCCAAAAGCCGTGAACCCCAGATGATTTGACTTCGTCGTGATGTGACGCGATGCCCTCGAACGCGGTCTGCAGCGACGTGAACAGGTCGTTGGTCTGATAGCTGAACAGCACGTTGAGTCGCACCGAGAAGAGGACCGACAGCAACAACACCCCGAGCATCACCCACACCCGGGCGGAATGTGCTCCGGTGAAGTAGGCGCCGGTGATGCGCCAGTACTGCCGGCCCCACGGCGTGACAAACCTGAGCAGCGTCAGCACGATCAGTAGGGAGACCGCGCTGATTGCCCAGGCTTCGCCGAGCCAGCGCAAAGAATCCGTGGGAGCGGCCGCCCAGTCGATGGACGGCTGAAATGGCTTGGGACCCAAGGTCGACGTCTCCTTGCTACCGAGCCATCCCGGAGGAGGCTCGTGGTGGACACTTCCCCGGCGAAGTTACCCGAGGCCGGCGGATAGGCTGCCGGAATGAGCTCCAACGGCGCAGCTACCGAAGCCTTCCACGCCGGCCGCCTTGTCGCCCGGCGGCTCAAGGCCAGCGGCATCGACACCGTTTTCACGTTGTCCGGCGGTCATTTGTTCTCCATCTACGACGGGTGCCGCAGCGAGGGCATCCGGCTGATCGATACCCGCCACGAGCAGACCGCCGCCTTCGCCGCCGAAGGCTGGTCCAAGGTGACCCGCCAGCCGGGCGTCGCCGCACTGACCGCCGGCCCGGGCGTGACCAACGGGATGAGCGCGATGGCCGCCGCGCAGCAGAACTCCTCGCCGCTGCTGGTTCTCGGTGGCCGGGCGCCGGCGCTGCGCTGGGGAATGGGATCGCTGCAGGAGATCGACCATGTTCCCTTCGTGGCACCGCTGACCCGATTCGCTGCCACCGCGCCGTCGGCCGAGGCTGTCGGCGGGCTGGTCGACGAGGCGCTGCGGGCCACGGTCGGCGCGCCGTCGGGTGTTGCGTTCATCGACTTCCCCATGGACCACATCTTTTCCGTCGCCGCCGACGACGGAAGCCCCGGCGCGCTGACCGAATTGCCGGCACCAGCCCTGGCCGACGGCGACGCACTCGAGCGGGCGGCCGGTCTGCTGGCCGCCGCGCGGCGTCCGGTGATCATGGCAGGCACCAACGTGTGGTGGGGTCACGCAGAAGTGGCGCTGCTGAGGCTGGCCGAGCAGCAACGCATACCGGTGCTGATGAACGGCATGGCCCGCGGCACCGTGCCCGCAGACCACCCGCTGGCTTTCTCACGGGCACGCTCAAAAGCGTTGGCGGAGGCCGACGTTGCGATCGTCGTAGGCGTGCCGATGGATTTCCGGTTGGGTTTCGGCGGGGTGTTCGGACCAGAAACCCAGCTGATCGTGGCCGATCGCGCCCAACCCGACCGTGACCATCCACGGCCGATCGCCGCCGGTCTCTATGGTGACCTGTCGGCGACCCTGGCCGCGCTGGGCGAAACGACCCACGCCGGCGGAGTCGGCCACGACGACTGGGTCGCCGATTTGCGGTCGGCCGAGACGACGGCGCGAGACGGCGAACATGCCGACCTGGCCGACGACCGCAGCCCGCTGCATCCGATGCGGGTCTACGCCGAACTGGCGCCGCTGCTGGAACGCGACGCGATCATCGTTGTCGACGCCGGCGATTTCGGCTCCTATGCGGGCCGGGTCATCGACAGCTACGTGCCGGGCGCGTGGCTCGACAGCGGCCCATTCGGTTGCCTCGGTTCGGGTCCCGGCTATGCGCTGGCCGCCAAACTGGCCCGGCCCGACCGTCAGGTCGTCTTGCTGCAAGGCGACGGCGCCTTCGGATTCAGCGGCATGGAATGGGACACGCTGGTCCGGCACAACGTGCCGGTGGTGTCGGTGATCGGCAACAACGGGATCTGGGCCCTGGAGAAACACCCCATGGAGGCCTTGTACGGCTATTCGGTGGTGGCCGACCTGCGCCCGGAGACCCGTTACGACGAGGTGGTCCGTGCCCTGGGTGGGCACGGCGAGCTGGTGTCGACACCAGGTGAGCTTCGGCCAGCGTTGACACGCGCCCTCGGCAGCGGCCTGCCCGCCGTCGTCAACGTGCTCACCGACCCCGCCGTCGCCTATCCACGCCGCTCCAATCTGGCGTGATGTGCCTGTCGCGCCGAACCGGAGTCGTCTGAGTCGACCGTCGCCGACCGACGCGTACCGTTGACCTGTGCCGAAGACCACCAACGCTCCGTCGGGCCGCCTGAGTAGCCGATTCTGGCGGCTGCTCGGCGCCAGTGCGGAGAAGAATCAAAGCCGTTCGCTGGCCCAGGCCAGCGCTTCTGGAGAGTACGACGAGAAAGCCGCCGACCTCGACGACGAGCAATTACGAAAAGCCGCCGGCCTGCTCGACCTCAGCGACCTCGCCGAATCCGACGACATCCCCCAGTTCCTTGCCATCGCGCGGGAGGCGGCCGAACGCTCCACCGGGCTACGGCCGTTCGATGTGCAGCTGCTCGGCGCGCTGCGGATGCTGGCCGGCGACGTGATCGAAATGGCAACCGGCGAGGGCAAAACCCTGGCCGGAGCGATCGCCGCCGCCGGGTACGCGTTGGGCGGCCGGCACGTTCACGTCGTCACCATCAACGACTACCTGGCCCGCCGTGACGCCGAGTGGATGGGTCCGCTGCTGGAGGCGCTGGGCCTGACCGTCGGCTGGGTCACCGCCGAGTCGACGGCCGACGAACGTCGTGAAGCCTACAAATGCAACGTCACCTACGGCTCGGTCAACGAGATCGGCTTCGACGTGCTGCGCGATCAGCTGGTCACCGATGTCGCCGACCTGGTGTCCCCGAACCCGGACGTGGCCCTGATCGACGAGGCCGACTCGGTGCTGGTCGACGAGGCGTTGGTCCCGCTGGTGCTGGCCGGAACCACCCACCGGGAGACGCCGCGGTTGGAGATCATTCGGCTGGTCGGTGAGCTGCATGCCAGCGAGGATTACGAGACCGACTCCGACAACCGCAACGTCCACCTGACCGAGGTCGGGGCGCACAAAGTCGAAAAGCAGCTCGGTGGAATCGATTTGTACTCCGAAGCATGTCGGCACCACGCTCACCGAGGTCAACGTCGCACTGCACGCGCACGTCTTGCTGCACCGCGACGTGCACTACATCGTGCGCGACGACGCGGTGCGTCTGATCAACGCCTCCCGCGGCCGCATCGCCCAGCTGCAACGCTGGCCGGACGGTCTGCAGGCAGCCGTCGAGGCCAAGGAAGGCATCGAGACCACCGAAACCGGCGAGGTGCTGGACACCATCACGGTGCAGGCGCTGATCAACCGGTATCCGACGGTCTGCGGCATGACCGGCACCGCGCTGGCCGCCGGCGAACAGCTGCGGCAGTTCTACAAGCTCGGTGTCTCGCAGATACCGCCGAACACACCGAACATTCGCGAGGACGAGACCGACCGGGTCTACATCACCGCTGCGGCGAAAAACGACGCGATCATCGCCCACATCATCGAGATGCACGAAACCGGACAGCCGGTGCTGGTCGGCACCCACGACGTGGCCGAATCCGAAGAGCTGCACGAGCGGCTGCAGCGTCGCGGTGTTCCCGCGGTGGTGCTCAACGCCAAGAACGACGCCGAAGAGGCCGGGGTGATCGCCGAGGCCGGCAAGCTCGGGGCGGTCACGGTGTCGACCCAGATGGCCGGCCGCGGCACCGACATCCGGCTCGGTGGCTCCGACGAGGCCGATCACGAGAAGGTGGTCGAGCTGGGCGGGTTGCACGTGGTCGGCACCGGCCGGCACCACACCGAGCGACTGGACAACCAGCTGCGCGGACGCGCGGGCCGACAAGGCGATCCGGGTTCGTCGGTGTTCTTTTCCAGCTGGGAAGACGATGTTGCCGCGGCCAACCTCGAGCCCAACAAGCTGCCGACGCAGACCGACGAGGACGGCCGCATCGTCAGTGCGAAGGTGGCCGGACTGCTGGAGCACGCCCAGCGCGTCGCCGAGGGCCGACTGCTCGACGTGCATGCGAACACCTGGCGCTACAACCACTTGATTGCGCAGCAGCGCGCGATCATCGTCGAGCGGCGCAATGCGCTGCTCAGCACCGCCGCCGCCCGTGAGGAGCTGGCCGAGCTGGCGCCGGAGCGTTACGAGGAGCTCTCCGACGATCCGGTAAACCTTTCGGAAGACCGCCTGGAAACGATCTGCCGGCTAATCATGCTGTATCACCTCGACCGCGGCTGGGCCGACCACCTGGCGTACCTGGCCGATATCCGGGAAAGCATCCACCTGCGCGCCCTCGGTCGGCAGAACCCGCTGGACGAATTTCACCGGATGGCCGTGGACGCGTTCGCGTCCCTGGCCGCCGACGCGATCGAAGCGGCCCAGCAGACGTTCGAGACCTCTCCGGCGATCGAAGACGAACCCGGTGTCGACCTGTCCAAGCTGGCCCGCCCGACGTCAACCTGGACGTACATGGTGCACGACAACCCGTTGGCCGACGACTCGCTTTCCGCGCTGAGCCTGCCCGGCATCTTCCGCTGAGGCTGCCGGGTACCTTCCGATAAGGTCACGCGTCATGAACCGCGCCGGCGACGATGCAGTGGGGGTACCCCCAGCCGCGCAGCGGCGAGGGGGACGCAGCGATGAGGAGGAGCGGCGCTCATGAGCCAGGGGCCCGCAGACAACCGGCTCCTCACGGTGCCCAATGTGCTGAGCGGGATCCGTCTGGTGCTGATCCCGGTCTTCGTGTACCTGCTGCTGGTTGCCCATGCCAACGCCTGGGCGGTGGCAGTCTTGATGTTCAGCGGCGCATCGGACTGGGCCGATGGGAAGATCGCCCGACTGCTGAACCAGTCCTCGAAACTGGGGGCGTTGCTCGATCCGGCGGTCGACCGGCTCTACATGGTGACCGTTCCGATCGCGTTGGGGCTGCGCGGCATCGTCCCGTGGTGGATCATCGCCGTGTTGTTGGCACGGGATGTGCTACTGGCCGCGGAGTTGCCGCTGCTGCGCACCCGCGGGTTCACCGCACTGCCGGTGCTTTACATTGGCAAAGCCACGACTTTTGCCCTTATGTCGGCGTTTCCGCTGATCCTGCTGGGCCAGTGGGACGCGTTGTGGAGTCGGGTCGTGTTGGCCTGCGGCTGGGCTTTTCTGATCTGGGGCACATACTTCTACTTGTGGTCGTTCGTGTTGTATTCGGTGCAGGTGGTGTTGGTGATGCGCCGGCTGCCCCCGGTGCGGGCCGGCCGCGGAAAGCCGCTGGCGAGTAGGGCAGATGTCGATGGCTGAACAGGCGCTCGGCGGCTACGACCCGTACGCGGGCCTCAGCGCCCACGAAGCGGGGCAACCACAGTTCATCCCGGTGCCGTCGTTGCTGCGTGCGCTGCTCTCCGAGCACCTGGATCCCGGTTACGCCGCCGCGGCAGCCAAACGCGACCACTCCGCCGAGCCGCCGACCGGTCGGGCCCGTGTTGGGAACTGGGTCTGGCAAGCGTTGGCGGCGTTGCTGGTGGCCACGGTGTTCGCCGCCGCCGTTGCCCAGGCTCGGCTGGTCGCGCCGGGCGTCAGCGCGGCCCAACGAGTCCTGGCGAGCAGCGTGCGTTCAGAGGAGGCGGCCACCAGCGACTTAACTGCACGCCGGAATGCGCTGACGGCGCAACGTGATGACGTTCAGCGGCGGGCGTTGGCCCAGAACGCCGAGGGCCAGCGACTGCTGGCCAACCTCGACCGGCTCAGCCTGGCCGCCGCGAGCACCCCGGTCACCGGCCCGGGTCTGAGCCTGACGGTGACCGACCCCGGCCTGGCCCCGAATCTTTCCGACGTGTCCAAGCAGCGGGTAGCCGGCAGTCGGCAGATCATCCTCGACCGGGACCTGCAGCTGGTGGTCAATTCATTGTGGGCCAGCGGCGCTGAAGCGATCTCTGTCGGCGGCGTGCGGATCGGGCCGAACGTGACCATCCGGCAGGCAGGCGGCGCGATCTTGGTTGACAATAATCCGATCAGCAGCCCATACACGGTCCTTGCCGTCGGGCCCCCGCATTCCATGCAGGATGTTTTCGACAGCAGCCCCGGCCTGCGCCGGCTACGGCTCTTGGAGGCGTCTTACGGCGTCGGCGTCGGCGTCAGCGCCCGCGACGGCCTCACCCTGCCCGCCGGGGCGGTCCGAGATGTCAAGTTCGCCAAAAAGGTTGGGTCCTAGTGGTGAAATTTCCAATGGCACGACGCGCAGCGTCGAAAGTGCCGGTGAGGAGAGCAGTGCACCGATGATCGGTATTGCGGCGCTGGTCGTCGGGATCGTGCTGGGCTTGGTGGTTCATCCCAGCGTGCCGGAGGTCATCCAGCCGTACTTGCCGATCGCGGTAGTTGCCGCGCTCGACGCGGTGTTCGGCGGGCTGCGAGCCTATCTGGAGCGGATTTTCGACCCGAAGGTTTTCGTGGTGTCGTTCGTGTTCAATGTCTTGGTCGCCGCGCTGATCGTCTATGTCGGCGACCAATTGGGCGTCGGCACCCAATTGTCGACAGCGATCATCGTCGTGCTCGGCATCCGCATCTTCGGTAACGCCGCGGCGCTGCGGCGCCGACTGTTCGGGGCTTAACGGGCATGAGGCCGACATGAGCGACCCCAATTCTGAAGGCGCGCCGCACGACAACGAGTCCGAGTCCAAAGCCGACGAGAGCGCGGTACAGCCGGAAAAGCAGGAACATGGCCCCGACGACCCCGCCCAGCACGGCCGGCATGAACTGCCGCCGCACCAGCCAGACCCCGAGATAGGTGAGCTGCGCCCACGTGGATTTCTCGGCACGCTGCGGCGCGGCCTGACAGTCTTCGGCACGCTGGCGGTCTTGCTGTGCCTGCTGCTGGGGGCCGCCATCGCCACCCAGGTCCACCAGAACAGTTCCGGTGACTCGTTGGATACCGCCCGTCCGGCGGACCTGCTGGTGCTGTTGGACTCTCTGCGTCAACGGGAGGCGACGCTGAGCACCGAAGTCGCCGAGTTGCAGCGCACGTTGTCCACGCTGCAGGCATCAGGCAGCAGCGACCAGGCCGCCATCCAGAATGCCCAGGCTCGGCTCGCCGCGCTGTCGATCCTGATCGGCACCGTCGGGGCCACCGGCCCGGGCGTCACCGTGCGGATCGAGGACCCCGGACCAGGTGTGGCACCCCAGGCAATGCTCGACGTGATCGACGAGTTGCGGGCGGCCGGGGCCGAGGCGATCCAGATCGGTGACGACCACCAGGCGGTGCGAGCCGGTGTCGACACCTGGATCGTCGGAGCTCCCGGCGCCCTGACCGTCGACGGCAAAACCCTCATGCCACCGTATTCGGTTCTGGCCATTGGTGATCCACCGACGCTCGCGGCGGCGATGAACATTCCGGGCGGCGCGGTGGACAGCGTCAAACGTGTCGGTGGCACCATGTCGGTCCAACAGGGCGACAAAGTGGACATCACCGCCTTGCGACAACCAAAACCGCGCCAATACGCTCAGCCAGTCAAGTGAGCAACCGACGAAGACAGGAACACCGTGAGCGAAATTCCGCCTGATTTGCACTACACCGCCGAACACGAGTGGATTCGCCGTACCGGGGAAAACACCGTTCGGGTGGGGATCACGGACTTCGCGCAGTCGGCGCTTGGCGACGTGGTGTTTGTCCAGCTGCCCGACGTGGGTACCGAGGTGACCGCGGGGGAGTCCTTCGGCGAGGTGGAGTCGACCAAGTCGGTGTCGGACTTGTTCGCACCCGTTTCGGCGAAAGTCGTTGCCGTCAATGGCGATCTGGATGGCAACTCGCAGCTGGTCAATTCCGATCCCTACGGCGCCGGCTGGCTGATCGACCTCGAAGTCGACGGTGGGTCCTTCGAGCAGGACTTCGCGGCGCTGCTGGACGCCGAGGCCTACCGCGCCACCCTGGCCGAATGACCCTTGTTATCGTTCCCTGCGCCGCCGACGCGCCGCGCCGGGGGAGATGCACGCGCCGATCCGGCGAGGGACGGCACATTGGGGTCCCCTGCGCGGTACGGTCGACACATCGACGGTCAAGGCGGGTGGGAAACCGGTCGAGCGGCCCCAACCAGACAACACAGCAGCGGCCAGTGAGGAGCAGCGGGTGACGGAGAAGGACAACGACCAGACCTCTGACGAAGTCACCGTGGAGACGACATCGGTCTTCCGCGCCGACTTCCTCAACGAACTGGACGCTCCCGCACAAGCGGGCACGGAGACCGCGGTCTCAGGCGTCGAGGGACTTCCGGTCGGTTCGGCGTTGCTGGTCGTCAAACGGGGACCGAACGCGGGCTCTCGCTTCCTGCTCGACCAGCCGACCACCTCGGCCGGCCGGCATCCCGACAGCGATATCTTCCTCGACGACGTCACGGTCAGCCGGCGGCACGCGGAATTCCGGTTGGAAACCGACGAGTTCCAAGTCGTGGACGTCGGCAGCCTCAACGGCACCTACGTCAACCGGGAGCCCGTCGATTCCGCTGTCCTGGCAAACGGCGACGAGGTTCAGATCGGAAAATTTCGCCTGGTGTTCTTGACCGGTCCCAAGGCCGGTGACGACAACGGAGGGCCCGGAAGCTAGTGACCGCGCCGGAGACCCCCGCGCTGGCCGGGATGTCGATCGGAGCGGTCCTCGACCTGCTACGGCCAGACTTTCCGGACGTGACGATCTCCAAGATTCGGTTCTTGGAGGCCGAGGGTCTCGTCACCCCGCAGCGGGCGGCATCGGGCTATCGCCGGTTCACCGCCTATGACTGCGCACGACTGCGCTTCATCCTGACGGCTCAGCGGGACCAGTACCTGCCGCTGAAGGTGATCAAAGCGCAGCTAGACGCCCAGCCCGATGGCGAGTTGCCGCTCGCCGGATCGCCTTACGGGGTACCGCGATTGGTGTCCGTCGGGAGTGCGGAGCCGGGTCAATCGGGGTCGGATCCGGCGGCGGTGGCGCCCACCCGCATCCGGCTGAGTCGCGAAGATCTGCTCGAGCGCTCGGGGGTGGATCCCGAGCTGTTGACGGCGCTGCTCAAGGCGGGGGTGATCACCACCGGACCGGGGAGTTTCTTCGACGAGCATGCGGTGGTGATCCTGCAGTGCGCCCGGGCGCTCGCCGAGTATGGGGTCGAACCACGTCACCTGAGGGCATTCCGCTCGGCGGCTGATCGGCAGTCCGACCTGATCGCGCAAATCGCCGGTCCGCTTGTCAAGGCGGGCACGACCGGCGCCCGTGACCGCGCCGACGACCTGGCGCGGGAAGTCGCCGCGCTGGCAATCACCTTGCACACGTCGTTGATCAAGTCGGCAGTGCGCGACGTTCTGCACCGCTGAAGGACTAGACTTCGTTCGACAGCTTGTGTTCGGCGGCTTGGTCTTCCCACCGCGACGTCGGGCCAGGTCTGAAACGGACAGGGCAGCACGTGCGGAGGGCAGACACAGATGGGTGAAGTTCGCGTTGTCGGCATTCGCGTCGAGCAGCCGCAGAACCAGCCGGTCCTGTTGCTGCGCGAGGCCAACGGTGACCGGTACCTGCCGATCTGGATCGGCCAATCCGAGGCCGCGGCGATCGCGCTTGAGCAGCAGGGAGTCGAGCCGCCGCGCCCGTTGACGCACGACCTGATCCGGGATCTCATTGCCGCGCTTGGCCATTCGCTGAAAGAAGTGCGGATTGTCGACTTGCAAGAAGGCACCTTCTACGCCGATCTGATCTTCGACCGCAACATCACCGTCTCGGCGCGGCCGTCGGACTCGGTTGCGATCGCTTTGCGGGTCGGCGTGCCGATCTACGTCGAGGAGGCGGTTCTCGCGGAGGCGGGCCTACTGATTCCCGACGAGAGCGACGAGGAGCCCTCCACCGCCGTCCGAGAAGACGAGGTGGAGAAGTTCAAAGAGTTTTTGGACAGCGTGTCGCCCGACGATTTCAAAGCCACCTAACGCGGTGACGATGCGTGCCGCGACGGCGCGTGACCAGGCGGGTAATTCAGCACGTCAGCAACCTGGTCGACGCGTGCTGTGTCGCGCCGGCGTCGGGAGCGGCAACATCACGGATGCGTCTCATCTGCGGGTTCGACCTCGACACGCCCGTCGGATGGCTGCGAGTCGCCGTGAAGGGCGGCCATACTTTGATCTCGATGTGATTAGTACTTGATTGGTTCTAGAAACACCACAGCGTGTCGAAAAGCGTATGCTCACAAGCACTCGGCTGAGCAATCGCGGCTACCGGCAGCCCGTAACGAGCGTGATCGGCGAGAGGAAGCACCGTGGGAGACCAACCACGTCACGACCAATTGGACCTCGAGTCCGCCACCGCGATCGACGCCGCCCCAGCAACCCACCCCGCGCCGAGCGAACCCGTGCAAGCCGGCTTGTTCCCTGACGACTCGGTGCCCGACGAATTGGTCGGCTATCGGGGCCCAAGTGCGTGCCAAATCGCCGGCATTACTTACCGCCAGTTGGACTATTGGGCGCGCACGTCGCTGGTAGTGCCGTCGATTCGCAGCGCCGCGGGGTCAGGCAGCCAGCGGCTGTATTCGTTCAAGGACATCCTCGTTCTCAAGATCGTGAAGCGGTTGCTGGACACCGGCATTTCGTTGCACAACATCCGCGTCGCCGTCGACCATCTGCGCCAGCGCGGTGTGCAGGACCTGGCCAACATCACGCTGTTCTCCGACGGCACCACGGTCTATGAGTGCACCTCGGCCGAAGAGGTCGTCGACCTGCTGCAGGGCGGGCAGGGTGTCTTCGGCATCGCCGTCTCCGGAGCGATGCGCGAGTTGACCGGAGCTATTGCGGACTTCCCCGGCGAACGCGCCGACGACGGCGAGTCGATTGCCACCCCGGAAGACGAGCTGGCCTCCCGCCGGAAGCACCGCGACCGCAAGATCGGCTGACCCGGGCCGTTCACCTCGCTCGTCGCCGAGCGCTGTGCGCGCGGCGACGAGTAGGTAAAATCGGCAGTGCATCGCCCTTGCGCGGGAGAGTTCCGTGGCTGCCAGCCACGGACGCCGAAGGAGCAACACCTCTCCGTCAACCTCTCAGGCACCCGGACCGCGCCAGACCCCGATGCCTCTGGAAAGCGGTGGCCCGGCATTCGGGTCGCCCGCCCATGGGGAAAGACATCACGTCGCCGCGGATGTCGAATCTCTCAGGCGCCCGGTTCGGGTGGACGACAGAGGGAGAGGAACGCACCACAAAGCAACAGGTGCGGTTCCGCCTCACGTCAGGAGTCCTGAGGGTGTCCGACTACACCAACCCGCTTTTCGCCGACCGACACATCGGCCCGGACAGCGATGCCGTCGCGGCCATGCTCGAGGTCATCGGTGTCGACTCGCTGGAAGAATTGGCGCGTCGCGCGGTACCCGCCGGGATTCTCGACAAGGTCACCGACACCGGCGCCGCGCCCGGGCTGGATCAGCTGCCCCCGCCGGCCAGTGAGGCCCAGGCACTGGCCGAGCTGCGGGCACTGGCCGACGCCAACACGGTCGCGGTGTCGATGATCGGGCAGGGTTACTACGACACGCTCACGCCGCCGGTGTTGCTGCGCAACATCATGGAGAACCCGGCCTGGTACACCGCCTACACGCCATACCAGCCGGAGATCAGCCAGGGCCGGTTGGAAGCGCTGCTGAACTTCCAGACCATGGTGGCCGACCTGACCGGTCTGGAAGTGGCCAACGCGTCGATGCTCGACGAGGGCACCGCGGCCGCCGAGGCGATGACGCTGATGCACCGCGCAGTCAAGGGCGGCGCCACCCGGCTGGCCGTCGACGTCGACGTGTTCGCTCAGACCGCCGCGGTGCTGGCCACCCGCGCCGAGCCGCTGGGCATCGAGATTGTCACGGCCGACCTGCGCCGTGGTCTTCCGGATCTGCCGGACGGAGGCGAGTTCTTCGGCGTCATCGCGCAGCTGCCCGGCGCCAGCGGCCGGATCACCGACTGGTCTGCGCTGGTGTCGGGGGCGCACGACCGCGGTGCGTTGGTGGCCATCGGCGCTGACCTGTTGGCGCTGACGTTGCTCACCCCGCCGGGAGAGATCGGCGCCGACGTGGCGTTCGGCAACACCCAACGCTTCGGCGTGCCAATGGGATTCGGCGGTCCACACGCCGGATACCTGGTGGTGCACACCAAGCACGCCCGTCAACTGCCCGGCCGGCTGGTCGGCGTTTCCGTCGACGCGGATGGGTCGCCGGCCTACCGGCTGGCGCTGCAGACCCGCGAACAGCACATCCGTCGCGACAAGGCGACCAGCAACATCTGCACCGCCCAAGTGCTGTTGGCGGTGATGGCCGCGATGTACGCCAGCTATCACGGCGCCGACGGGCTGGCCGGCATCGCCCGCCGGGTACACGCCCATGCCGAGACCATCGCCGCCGCACTCGGCGACGCGTTGGTGCACGACAAGTACTTCGACACCGTGCTGGCCCGGGTGCCCGGGCGCGCCGACGCGGTGATCGCCGCGGCCAAGGCCAACAACATCAACGTGTGGCGCGTCGACGACGACCACGTGTCAGTGGCCTGCGACGAAGCCACCACCGATGACCACGTGGCGGCGGTCTTGGACGCCTTCGGCGTGTCGGCGACCGAGCCGGCCTCCACCGAGATCGCGACCCGGACGTCGGAGTTCCTGACCCATCCGGCGTTCACCCGGTACCGCACCGAGACGTCGATGATGCGGTATCTGCGCGCGCTGGCCGACAAGGATCTTGCCTTGGACCGCAGCATGATTCCGCTCGGCTCGTGCACGATGAAGCTCAATGCCGCCGCCGAGATGGAAGCCATCACCTGGCCGGAGTTCGCGCGCCAGCATCCCTTCGCTCCGGCATCCGACACCCCGGGTCTGCTGCGCCTGATCGGCGATCTGGAGACCTGGCTGGTGCAGATGACCGGCTACGACGCGGTCTCGCTGCAACCCAACGCCGGTTCGCAGGGCGAGTACGCCGGCCTGCTGGCGATTCACGCCTACCACGCCAGCCGCGGCGAACCGCAGCGCGACGTCTGCCTGATCCCGTCCAGTGCACACGGCACCAACGCCGCGTCCGCCGCATTGGCCGGCATGCGGGTGGTCGTGGTGGCCTGCCGCGACAACGGCGACGTCGACCTCGATGATCTACGCGCCAAGGTCAGCGAACATGCCGAGAGGCTGTCGACGCTGATGATCACCTATCCGTCTACTCACGGCGTGTACGAGCACGACATCGCCGAGATCTGCGCCGCCGTCCACGACGCGGGCGGGCAGGTGTACGTCGACGGCGCCAACCTCAACGCTCTGGTCGGTTTGGCCCGGCCGGGGCAGTTCGGCGGCGACGTCAGCCACTTGAACCTGCACAAAACGTTCTGCATCCCGCACGGCGGCGGTGGCCCGGGCGTGGGGCCGGTGGTGGCGCGCTCGCATCTGGCCCCGTTCCTTCCGGGCCACCCGCTGGCGCACGAGTTGCCGGCGGGTCCGCCGGTATCGTCGGCGCCCTACGGGTCGGCATCGATCCTGCCGATCACCTGGGCCTACATCAGGATGATGGGCGCGGACGGCTTGCGGGCCGCGTCGTTGACGGCGATCGCGTCGGCCAACTACATCGCCCGCCGGCTCGATGAGTACTACCCGGTGCTCTACACCGGCCAGAACGGCATGGTCGCCCACGAGTGCATCCTGGATCTGCGGCCGATCACCAAGTCGACCGGGGTGACCGTCGATGATGTCGCAAAACGCTTGGCGGACTACGGCTTCCACGCCCCGACCATGAGCTTCCCGGTAGCCGGCACGCTGATGGTGGAGCCCACCGAGAGTGAAAGCCTGGCCGAGATCGACGCGTTCTGCGAGGCCATGATCGCCATCCGTGCCGAGATCGATCGGGTCGGAGCGGGGGAGTGGCCGGTCGACGACAACCCGTTGCGGGGCGCGCCGCATACCGCCGAGTGCCTGGTGGTGGACAAGTGGGAGCACCCGTACACCCGCGAGGTCGCCGCTTATCCGCTCGGCAAGGCGTTCCGGCCCAAGGTGTGGCCGCCGGTGCGCCGGATCGACGGCGCCTACGGCGACCGTAACCTGGTGTGCTCGTGCCCGCCGGTGGAGGCCTATGTGTGACCCAGCTCGAGGGCCGGCGTTAACTCGACCCCGACCGTTATGGGAATCGGGGAGGTGTCCGTGGTGACGGTCGGGTCGAGGCTCGTCAGTGCGCTGATGACGGCTAGCGGGTTGGTGAAAAGCGCACTAAAGACTTGCGAGATGTCCGACAAGTTGGCATTGCTAGCGATGTTTTGCAGGTTGGCAGCTGTGTCCGTGAAAAGGTCCGACCACGCATCGACCAGTTGAACCGGTCGCACCTGCACACCGGGCGGCGGCGCCGCCATTGGCGTGACAGCGATCATGCTGGCGCCGACGAGGGCAAGGCCGACGGTCGACGGTATGGCTTCATTCGCTTTGCTGAAAGGCGGACGGGTTAAGCAGCGCCCGGGTAACATTTGGCTCCCGAATACGAGTTGCTTCAGGGGGCTCGGTGCCGAGTCAAAACGGGTCGGGGTGGCCCATGGTGGGCCGCAGTGACGAGGTCCGTCAAGCGCTGACGGCACTCGGCGGCGATGCGGAGTTCCGGGGCGTCGTGTTAATGGGCGACAGCGGGGTCGGCAAATCGACATTGGCTCGCGCACTTGCCGATATCCTCGAGTCACGCGAGCTCAATGTGCGGTTTGTGCTATGCACCGAGACGGGCCGTGCGGTGCCGTTCGGCGCATTTTATTGGTTGACCACCCTTGTTACAGCACGTGAGCCCGCCGTCATGCTGGCAGCCGCGCAAAGAGCCCTGGAACAGGAAGAGAACCTCGTCGTTGCCGTAGACGACGCGCATCTGCTCGATCCGTTGTCGGCATCGTTGGTTTACCATCTTGCGGCCCGTGGCAGTGCACGATTGATCGTGACGATCACCTCAGGCCACGCCTTACCCGACCCAGTGATAGCGCTGTGGAAAGAGCGGCTGCTACTTACCCTGCGCGTTGAGGCATTCACCCGGCAGCAGACCGAGTTACTCGCTCACACCGTGCTCGGCGGCGACGTGGCAACCGAGCTCATCGACGAGTTACAAGATCGGACTGCAGGCAACCCGCTGTTCTTGCGCGGATTGTTGATCCCAGGTCGAGAAAATGGTGTCTTGGTGCACACCGACGCGGGCTGGCAACTTCACGGCACATTGCGCGGCGACCGGCAACTCTACGATCTCCTTGAGTTCCGCCTGCGATCCTTTGGGCCGGAAGAATTGGAGGCGGTAGAGGTTTTAGGCGCTGCGGAGCTGCTGGACTGGGAGGTTTTGCGCGGACTTTGCGACGCCGACGCGGTGGGCCGCCTCGAGCGCCGGGGAATTATCCAGTTGGTTGCCGACCGCTCGCACACTGTGGCGCGGTTGTTTCACGCCGTCCTGGGGGAAGCGGCAATCCAACGCGCTGGGATAGTGCGCACGCGACAACTTAACGGCCTGCTGGCACAGCATCTGCAGAAGCAAATACAAGCAGCGGAGCGGTACTCGAGGCGAGTCGACGTGCGTACCCAGGTCCAACTGGCCCAGTTCATGATGCGAAGCGACCTGACGCCAGACCTCGACTCGATGATGGACGCAGCGGCGAGCGCGCTGAGGATGGGGAACATCGATTGCGGCGCAGAGCTGGCGCGATTTGCCCTCGATCGCGGCGGTGGCCTGCGCGCCGCGATCATGCTTGCTGAGGCGATGTTTTGGCAGGGACGAACCGCCGCGGTTGACACGGTGCTTGCTGACGTCGACCCTCAGGGTGCCATTGAGTTGGTGACTGCGCATGGCTGTCTGCGGGCCACGAACATGTTCTTCCGCGGGCAAGTTGAGCAAGCACGGCAGGAACTCCTCAACCTGCGGGATCGCGTCGAGTCTGGTGCGAGGGTCGAACTCATCACGGCCATGGAGGTATTGTTCGCCTACTTATCCGGTGATCTTTCGACGGCGGTCGAGACAGGGCTAGCGCTCTGTGCACAAGACGTGCCACCGCTGGTGAAGGCGTGGGCGGCTGCGCCACTGTGCTGGGCGTTGGCATACATCGGGCGGACAGGCGACTTTCACCGCACGGCAGATGCGGGTTTGCGCGCGGCTGAACTCGGCCAGTCGAGCCCGCTCCAGTTACTTATCGGGGTGGCTGAGGCCCTGGTAGCGACGGAAGCCGGGGATTACTCGGCGGCCGAGCGGGTTCGGCAACGCTATGCCGCAATGCAGGTCAGCGCTCATGCCGGACACCCTGCCGTGTACGTCATGCTTGGACTTGTGAACCTTGGCCGGGGTGCCCTGGCTTCCGCTTGCTCAGCATTTCACCACTCGTTATCGGCGATGTCGGATAGTACTTCATTCACCTGGTCGATGGTGGTGGCGGCCTGGACAGCGCAAGCGGAAGGCGCGCGGGGCAACCATGAGGCTGCCACCGCCGCGTTGCGGCACTCGGAAGAAGCCTACGGACCGCAGTCAGCGGTGTACTTATCGGAACTGGACCTCGCCCGCGCCTGGGAACGAGCGTCGGTCGACGAAACGGCCGCCGCCCTGAGGCATTCGCTACGCGCCGCACACAACGCCCGAAAATCCGGGATGTGCGCCGTCGAGTTGCGCGCGCTGCACACCGCTGTTCGGTTCGGCGATCAGAAGTGCGCGGCAAGGGTGGAGAAACTCGCCGGGATCCTGAACACTCCGTTGGCGGAGGCGGTCGCTGTCCACGCTCGCGGCCTGGCCAATCACGACGGCGACCTGCTCGATGTCGCGGCAAGGCTGTTCGCCGATATGGGAGCAATGGCATTCGCTGCAGACGCCGCGGCCCAGGCGGCCGCCCAGCACGCAGGCAAAGGCCATCGGGGCAAGAAAGTGGAGTCATCCACCCGCGCATACGGGCTCGCACGTCAATGCGGACTGCGTACGCCGGCAGTCGCCGCCACGGCCCGCCCGCTGCCGATCACCAGCCGCGAAATCGAGATTGCGGAGCTCGTCACGGCCGGTCTGTCCAACCGCCAGATCGCCGATCGGTTGTATATCTCGGTGCGCACCACGGAGGGACACCTCTACCGAATCTTCGCCAAACTAGGCATCAATAGCCGCGACCAGCTCATCCATTTACTCGCTCTGAATCGGTTCGGGAGTCCAGACGACGTCGGGAGTCCAGACGACGTCAGGAGTCCAGACGGCGTCAGAACGTAGTCGCGGCGTTCGATCGCTGCCGACAACCTGTCACGCGCGATGTGGCCGGCGTCCGGCACGCTGACCTCCACGACCCGGCCTGAACACTCTAGTTCGACATTTAGCAAAGACCCGCAGCCGGCCGGCCGGCCTCGGCGGAGCGATATCGATGCCAGCGGAACCGGACGGACGGCGTGATCGGCAGAGAGTCGAATCACCGACCTCAGCGTCGAAGACGCCCCACTGTCGATACTTCAGTTTTTTCGGGTACCAAGAAACCAACCTTTGGCATGGTTGTCGCGCAGGCTCCAACATCTGAGTTCGTGCCCTACCTAACGATTTCTCAGTCCTACCTTAACGATTTCTGAGTCCTACTCCCTGTATCTCTGGCGTCTACTCTAGGTGCCTCTAAGCACTACCTAAGTCCTGGCAAAGATACCGAGACCAGCAGAAAGCCTCATACGCTCGTCCCGATGGCATGCCGCTCTGAGCCTGTTTCCTGCGGGCCAAGATCAGCGCCCCCAGGAAACAGGTAGTGCACTACTCAAGCGCGATGCCACACCGCGGGCGGAATCTGTAATCCCAGGTTACTTGGAGGTATCTATCCATCATGGCTGAACCCTCGCTCACGACGCTGCTGCAACAACGAGCGAACCAGCACAACGAGATCGACTTGGGAGGATGAGGATTAGGTGAGCAGGTGGCCATGAAGCAGCGTGTGGTCGACTACATCGTCGGGCACCTCGCGGCAAGCGGAGTCGACTACATCTTCGGCGTCGACGGCGCCAACATTGAAGACCTTTACGACGCCGCATTTTTCCAGTCG
>Ga0210405_10002321_pt1 | contig 19942 bp, 18 predicted proteins | sample IncBWH11MmetaG_FD_155492 | JGI IMG/M metagenome (GOLD analysis project Ga0210405, IMG submission 155492) | Forest soil microbial communities from Barre Woods Harvard Forest LTER site, Petersham, Massachusetts, United States - Inc-BW-H-11-M | ecosystem: Environmental > Terrestrial > Soil >... | reverse complement strand
CAACGGCGGCAATCTGGTGCGCGGCATGCAGATGCTGGCGGAGGACATCGAGGCCGGCAAGGGGACGTTGAAGATCCGCCAGTCCGATCCCGCCAACCTCACGGTCGGCGTCAACATGGCGACGACGCCGGGCAAGGTGATCTATCAGAACGACCTGATGCAGCTGATCCAGTATCAGGGCGCGACCGAGAACGTGCTGCGCACGCCGCTTCTGATCGTGCCGCCATGGATCAACAAGTTCTACATTCTCGACCTCAGGCCGGAAAAATCCTTCATCAAATGGTGCGTCGATCAGGGCATCACCGTGTTCGTGATCTCCTGGGTCAACCCCGACAAGAGCCTGGGGGCGAAGACCTGGGAAGACTACATGAAGGAAGGCCCGCTGGCCGCGATGGACGTCATCGAACGGGCGACCGGCGAGATGAAGGTCCACACCATGGGCTATTGCGTCGGTGGCACGCTGCTTGCCACCACGTTGGCCTGGCTCGCCGACAAGCGGCGCCAGCGCGTGAGCTCCGCCACCTTCCTCGCCGCGCAGGTCGACTTCACCCAGGCCGGCGATCTGCTCGTCTTCGTCGACGAGGGCCAGATCTCCGCGCTCGAGCGCGACATGCAGGAGAGCGGCGTGCTCGAAGGCAGCAGGATGGCGATGGCCTTCAATATGCTGCGTTCCAACGACCTGATCTGGTCCTATGTCGTGAGCAATTACCTGAAGGGCCAGTCGCCCTCGGCATTCGACCTTCTGCACTGGAATTCGGATGCCACGCGGATGCCGGCGGCCAACCATTCCTACTACCTGCGCAACTGCTATCTGGAGAACCGCCTGACCAACGGCAGCCTGGTGCTGGACAACACCCTGCTCGACCTCGGCAAGGTCACGGTGCCGGTCTACAATCTGGCGACGCGCGAGGATCACATCGCGCCGGCCGACTCGGTGCTGCGCGGCTCGCAGTTCTTCGGCGGCCCGGTGAAATATGTGCTGGCCGGATCCGGCCACATCGCCGGCGTCATCAACCCGCCCGCCTCGGGCAAGTATCAATACTGGACCAACGAGAACATCAGGGACGTTTCGCTCGTCGACTGGACGAAGGCGGCGGCCGAGCACAAGGGCTCGTGGTGGCCGGACTGGCGCAACTGGCTCGGCCAGATCGATCCGGAAGAGGTGCCGGCCCGCGGCGTCGGCAGCGATGCGCTGCCGCCGATCGAGGAGGCGCCCGGCAGCTACGTCAAGGTGCGCGCGTAGCGGGGGCTTGCGCGTTTTCCTGACACGAACCGGTCTACCGATTCCGCTCGAAAACGTTATAGTCGGCGGCGTTCGCCCGCGGGGCGCCATGATGATTTCATGACGTCCGGAACTTGGGGCGCACCTGCCTGGCACAATGATTTGTATTGAGGGGAAAACCAATGACGCGCGAATTGTTCTGGCTGACCTGGACGGTGATTCTGACGGGCGTATTGTGGGTTCCCTACATCATCAATCGCAGCCAGGTCCGCGGGCTGATGGGCTCCATGGCCAATCCCTCGCGCGGCGACAAACCTCACGCGCCATGGGCCACGCGGCTGATGTTCGCGCATGACAACGCGATCGAGAACCTCGTGATCTTCGCCACGCTCGTGCTGATCCTCAACGCGATCGACTATTCGACCACCTGGACGGCGCTGGCCGCCGCGGTGTTCTTCTGGGCGCGCGTGGCGCATGTGATCGTCTACACGGCCGGCCTGCCGGTGTTCCGGACGGCGGCGTTCACCGTCGGCTTTTTGGCGCAGGTCGTCCTGGTGCTCGGAATCTTCAAGCTCGTCTGAACGACGCCATTCGGAAAAGCTTTGTAGGGTGGGCAAAAGCGCAATTGCGCCGTGCCCACCGGTGTTACGTGCGTTGCGCAAGGGTGGGCACGCTTCGCTTTGCCCACCCTATGATTGCTGCGATTGCTTCAGCTCAATCGGCAAAGCCCAGCATCAGCCGCATGTTCTGCACCGCCGCGCCGGAGGCACCCTTGCCGAGATTGTCCAAGCGCGCCACCAGCACCGCCTGCGGATATTTGGGGCTGGCAAACACGTAGAGCTCGAGCTGGTTGGTCTCGTTCAGCGCCTCCGGCTCGATCCGCCCGCCTTTTGCAGCCTCATTGTCGAGCGGCATCACCGAGACGTACGTGCTGTCAGCGTAACGCTGCGCAAGCGCTGTGTGCAGGTCGGCAGCCGCGGGCTTGCCCGGCAGCGTGTCGAGATGCAGCGGCACCGACACCAGCATGCCCTGGCGATAATTACCAACGGAGGGAACGAAGATCGGTCGGCGTGTGAGATTCGAATAGAGCTGCGTCTCCGGCAGATGCTTGTGCTCGAAGCTGAGACCGTAGAGCTCGAAGGAAGGCGCCGTGCCGTCCTCGAAACTGGCGATCATCTGTTTGCCGCCGCCGGAATAGCCGCTCACCGCGTTGATGGTGATGGGATAGTCCACGGGAATGATCCCGGCATCGACCAGCGGCCGCAGCAGCGCGATCCCGCCCGTGGGGTAGCAGCCCGGGTTGGAAACTTTTCGCGCGACCCTGATCTTTGCCGCCTGGTCCGACGTCAGTTCGGGAAAGCCGTAGGTCCAGTCGGGCGCGACACGAAACGCCGTCGAAGCGTCCAGCACTTTTGGCGCCCGGTTGCCCATATCGTCGACCAGCGCCACGGTTTCCCGCGAGGCATCGTCAGGCAAACAGAGGATCACCAGGTCCACCTCCTCCATCAGCTCGCGCTTGGCGCCTGCATCCTTGCGCTTGTCGTCGGCAATGCTCTTGAGCACGACGTCGCTCTGCTCTGAGAGCCGCTCGCGAATGCCGAGGCCCGTCGTCCCCGACGCGCCATCGACGAACACGGTCGGCCGCGCGGCGGCGGTGGTTGCGGACGCGCCATTCGGCTGCTTGGTATCGATGAGGGTCATGGCGAGTTCCTTCAATCGGCGGAGACGCTGGCAGGGGTTGATGATTTGTAGTCCAAGGTCGGCCGCAGCGCGACCATCTGTTGTCCGATCGTTTGCGCGGCTTCGTCGCGGCGCTGCAGCAGCGCCGAGGCGATCGCCGCATAGTCGGCCTCGGACTTCTGCTGGTTGAGCTTGAAGCTGCCCTCGACCTGTTCGACCGTCATCGACAGCCCGACGATCGCCTTCTTCATCGCTTCCAGACGCCCGGCCGTCATCTTGGCCGACGTCCAGGGCCGCTTCGGCGCAAGCCAGGCCTCGAACTTTGCGCTGAGCGTGTCGACCTGCAACGAGAGTTCATCGTCCGACAATTTCCGCACCGGACCCGTCAGGTGCACCGCCTGGTAGAGCCAGGTCGGGACCTGATCCGGCGAGACGTACCAGTCCGGCGATACATAGGCGTCCGCTCCGCTGATCGCCAGCAGCCATGACGAGGCCCCGTCCGCCGAGGCTACCAGCGGATTGTGACGGGCAACGTGAAACGCCGCCACCGGCGTGCCATCGCTGCCGTAGCTCAGATAGAATGGCAGCAGCGCTGCGATCGGCTTGTGGCCGTCAAAGGCGCAAACCGTGCCGAATCCGCGCGCCTCCGCGAAGGCGAGGCAGGCGGCGCGATCGGGCTTGAATGCGGGTGGCGTGTACATCGGAAAACTCCTGCTTCAATCGAGGAGCCGCCGGACCTTATCACGCGAGCTTTGAGGGAAGCGCCGCGGGACCGTGACCCAGCGGCGAAGGCGATGATCTAAACGCAGACAACCGCCCTGACCGCTGAGATGCGGCGGCGGCGACGGGCGAAAAAAGTGGTCGCGGCGTTGATCATGGCCCGCGGCTATAGGGCCCCGCGCGCCGGGCGTCAAGATTTGGACCGCGCATTCCGGAAAAGAATCCAGGACCTCTCAAACGACACGCCAGATCCATTCGATGATCTGCGCGATGACGTCGCCGAACAGCAGCAGTGCCGCCGCCCAGACCAGCGCAGAGACAAAATTGGCAACCTGGAATCGCCAATAGGGCATCTCGAAGATGCCGGCAACCAGCGGCACCGACGCCCGCAGCGGTCCGAAAAAGCGGCCGATGAAGATCGAAGGGACGCCCCATTTCCTGACAAATACCTCCCCGCGAGGCAGCAGCTCGGGATAGCGCGACAGCGGCCACATCCGGGCGACCTGTTCCTTGTAGCGGAACCCGAACCAGTAGGAGACCCAGTCGCCCAGCGCCGCCCCGACCGAACCCGCGAGCCAGATCGGCCAGAAATTGATGCCGCTCACACCGATCAGCGCGCCGATCGCGACCAGCGCGCCCCAGGCGGGAAGCAGGAGAGAGAAGAAAGCAAGCGATTCGCCAAATGCCAGCAGCAGAACGATCGGCGCCGCCCAACTCTGATGATCGCGCACAAAAGTCGCCATGGCGTGCGCAAAATCTTCCATGTCGTGAGATGTCCCTTCCCGCCCCTCTGCCGTTCCGTCCCTGGAACCGTCTCGCGCACTTTGCTTAAAAAGCAGCTAAACCGGCTCACTGCGTGACTTCAAGTCACAATGGTTGCGACTATCTGTGAGCTTGCTGCGCAAAATGGCGCAAAAATCTCGAGGTCGGGTCCGAGCTCGGCGGGAACCCGAACTCCCGCGCGGGTCCCGCCCGACCCCGTCCGGTCACTTTTTACGCCCATCCATGGCATAGTCAGCCAAATCGATTCGCTCGCGCAAACCTGCGCGCAACTTGTGAAGATCTATGTCCAAATCATTGAAATCTGCTGCGAAAGCCAAACCCGACGATCTCTTCGCCGCCGCCGGGCCGAAGTCCCGCGCCGCGCCGCCAAAGCCGTCGCCGCGCGGTGGTGGCGCGGAAGGCGATTATACCGCGCGCGACATCGAGGTGCTTGAAGGCCTGGAGCCGGTGCGCCGCCGGCCCGGCATGTATATCGGCGGAACCGACGAAAAGGCGCTGCACCATCTGTTCGCCGAGGTCATCGACAACTCGATGGACGAGGCGCTGGCCGGGCATGCGACCTTCATCGAGGTCGAGCTTGGCGCCGACGGGTTCTTGACCGTGACCGACAACGGCCGCGGCATGCCCGTCGATCCGCATCCAAAGTTTCCCAAGAAATCCGCCCTCGAAGTGATCATGTGCACGCTGCATGCCGGCGGCAAGTTCGATTCCAAGGTCTACGAAACCTCGGGCGGCCTGCACGGCGTCGGCGTGTCCGTCGTCAACGCGCTGTCGTCGCGGGTGGAAGTCGAGGTCGCGCGCGGCCAGAAACTCTATCGCATGGCGTTCGAGCGCGGCCATCCCAAGGGCAAGCTCGAAGACCTTGGCAAGGTCAACAACCGCCGCGGCACCCGCGTCCGCTTCAAGCCGGACCCCGACATCTTTGGCGCCAAGGCGACCTTCAAGCCGCAGCGCCTGTTCAAGATGGCGCGCTCAAAGGCCTATCTGTTCGGCGGCGTCGAGATCCGCTGGCGCTGCGATCCCTCGCTGCTGAAGGGCATCGAGGATGTGCCGGCCGAGGACAGTTTCCACTTCCCCGGCGGCTTGAAGGACTATCTCGCCGCAGCGATCCACGCCGATACGCTGGTGCATCCGGATATCTTCTCCGGAAAGTCCGGCCGCACCGGCGGTCATGGCGGCTGCGAATGGGCGGTGGCCTGGACCGCGGATGCCGACGGATTTCTGTCGTCCTACTGCAATACGATCCCGACCCAGGACGGCGGCACCCATGAATCCGGCATGCGCAGCGCGATGTTGCGGGGCCTGAAGGACCACGCCGAGCGTGTCGGCCAGGGCAAGCGGGCCACCTCTGTGACGTCCGAGGACGTCATGGTGGGCGCGGCCGTGATGCTCTCGGTGTTCGTGCGCGAACCGGAATTCCAGGGCCAGACCAAGGACCGGCTCGCCACCGCGGAAGCCCAGCGCATCGTCGAACAGGCGATCAAGGACCCGTTCGATCACTGGCTGTCGGCCAATCCAGTCCAGGCCAACAAGCTGCTCGATTTCGTGGTCGAGCGCGCCGAGGAGCGGCTGCGCCGCCGCGCCGAAAAGGAGATCGCGCGCAAGACCGCGGTGAAGAAGCTGCGCCTGCCCGGCAAGCTCGCCGACTGCACCAACACGGCGTCCGAGGGGTCGGAACTGTTCATCGTCGAGGGCGATTCGGCCGGCGGCACCGCCAAGCAGGCGCGCGACCGCAAGACCCAGGCGATACTTCCGTTGCGCGGCAAAATCCTCAACGTCGCCTCTGCCGGCAAGGACAAGCTGGTCGCCAACGCCCAGCTTGCCGACCTCGTGCAGGCGATCGGCTGCGGCACGCTCGCCCACTACCGGGAGGAGGACCTGCGCTACTCCCGCATCATCATCATGACCGACGCCGACGTCGACGGCGCCCACATCGCCTCGCTGCTGATTACCTTCTTCTACCGCCAGATGCCGCGGTTGATCGACGAAGGCCATCTCTATCTGGCCGTGCCGCCACTCTACAAGCTCACCCACGGCGCCAAGACGATCTACGCCCGCGACGACAAACACAAAGAGCAGCTTTTGAAGAGTGAGTTCAACGCCAACGCCAAGGTCGATGTCAGCCGCTTCAAAGGGCTCGGCGAGATGATGATGGCGCAGCTGAAGGAAACCACCATGGATCCCGCGAAACGGACGCTGTTGCGGGTGGTCCTTTTGGCCGACGACCGCGAGGGCACGGCCGATTCGGTGGAACGGCTGATGGGCACCAAGGCCGAGGCACGATTCGCCTTCATCTCGGAAAAGGCCGAATTCGCCAGCGACGAGCTCCTGGACGTTTAACCCTTGCTTTACCACGCGCGGACATTGCCTCCGCCCGCGCCGCGCGCCGGCCAGCTTTTTCCGTGACTTCTCACATGGTTGGGCGTTTCCGAGGCACCTGAGCGGCCGTTTTCCGGCAAGTGTGCCCGCGCCGCAACAGCATTTTGGCAGGAACCCGCTATATTGCGGGCATGGGGTAACCAAGAATCGGTGCCCAGATGCCGTCACGCAAAACCCTTTAGGGAAGCTGGGGATTTAAAAATGAAGAAGAAGTTGTTGCTTGCTCTGACTGCCCTGGTGGCAATGTCCGGATCGGCGCTCGCCGCCGACATGGCCCGTCCTTACACCAAGGCGCCGGCGCCGATTGCTCCGGTCTATAACTGGACCGGTTTCTACATCTTCGGCGGCGGCGGCGGCGGCATCTGGGACGCCAAGAGCAATGTTCAATCCGCTCCTGGGATTGTTCCGGCGTTCGCTAGCCGCGATCAGAAGGTTGGCGGCGATGGCTGGTTCGGGACGGTCGGTATCGGCTACGACTGGCAGTTCAACGGGCGCTGGGTCGCCGGCGTGTTTGCGGACGGTCAATTCGGCGAGATCAAGGGTTCGCTGACCGACACCAACTTTTCCTTTGAAGGCCAGGAAAAGCTTCGGACGAGCTATGCCGCCGGTGCGCGCCTCGGCTATCTGGTTGCTCCGAACGTGCTCTCTTATGTGAACGGCGGTTATTCCGGCTCCGAATGGTCGGGTACGACGATGACCAGCCTTTTTGCAGGCGTCCCTGGCGCGATCACAACCCCGTCGTTCCATCGTAACGGCTGGTTCGTCGGCGGCGGTGTCGAGAACAATCTAGACATTTTTGGCATCACTGCGCCGGGCTGGTTCATGAAGACCGAATATCGGACGGCCTTTTACGATCGCGCCACTCTTGCCGAGACGGTCGTCGGTGTTGGCCCGCTCGGACAGTCTGTCACCTTCAAGCCGATCGTACAGACCATCTCGACCTCGCTGGTCTACCGCTTCAATTGGGGCGGTCCGGTCGCCAGGTACTGAGCGACGAACTGACCTGATCTCAATTCGATCACAAAAGCCCCGGCATCGACCGGGGCTTTTCGTTTGCGGCGGGCGGCTGGCTCGGTTGTGGCGAGGCATCCGCCATCCTCTCGTGGTGCCCGTCTTTCACACACGCAAAAGCAATGGTCATCTCTCCGGCGCCAAGCTACGGTTTCGTGCTCCCGATGGCCGGGGTTAAAAGCCTTTCCGTCAGAAAGCCTGCTCAGCCGGCCGCGAAAGACGCCTCATGCGCAACCTGCTTCTTGTCTTGGGACTGCTTGCACTCGCGATCGGGGTCCTGTGGATCGGCCAGGGCACCGGCATGGTCGCCTGGCCGCGGACGAGTTTCATGATCAACCAGCTGCAGTGGGCGGGTTACGGCGCGGCGCTGGGGGCGGTCGGGCTGATTCTGATCTGGCAAAGCAAGCGCTGAGGCCGCCGCTCACACCGCCGGTGGCAACAGCCCGTCGTTTTGCTCGTGCGTTGCTCCCGCATCTTCGCGGAGCGAATCACGCTTACCGTTCGCTTTCAGCGTTGGTCCCGGTCCCGCAACCAGGGGGGTCATCAGTTGGCAGGTTCGGCCGGCCCCCGCGGTGACGCATGTGATTGCACCAGGACACCTCGCCTCCATGACCGCACTGCGGTGCAACACCTCACAATACCTCTATCGCGTGAATTCCGTGCCATTTCCGCAACTAGCGTGCGAAATGAATCGGATCACACTCATACACCCGCGAGTCCGCAATACTTTGGCTACATTTCCGCTCAGAAAATTTCCAAAAGAATCCATTCTGGAGGCTGAAATGCGTCATACGACATCATTTTTTACCATTGCGGCCTCAATCGCGGCCATTGCTTTGGGCTGCGGGGCGGCATCCGCGGCCGACCTGGCACCCAGATACACCAAGGCGCCACCGGTCGTTGCGGCATTCAACTGGACCGGGTTCTACATCGGTGGATTCGTGGGAGGCGCGTTCGCCGACGGCAATGCAACGTCGACCGAGCCCCGGACCGCAGCAGGCGTGTTCTATAACGGCCCGTTGACCAACAGCTACAGCCTCTCCAACAGCGTCATCGCCGGCGGCACGATCGGATATAACTGGCAGCCGGTCGCATCGAGCTGGGTGATCGGACTTGAGGGCGAAGCCGGCTATCTTCATCTGGCGCGCACGATCCAGGACGTCAACGCGATCAATAACGGCCTCGCCTTTCCCGACAGCCTGGACAGCACGCGGATCGGCGACTGGTATGGCGTGATCGCGGGGCGCGCCGGCTTTGCGGTCAATCAGGCGTTGTTCTACGCCAAGGGCGGCGCCGCATTCGTCAACAAGAACTACAGCTTCGCCGACAACTGCACCACCGGCGGCTGTGGCCCCGGTATCCTGAACCTAGGCTCCAGCCACACGCAGGTCACCTGGGCTGCAGGCGGCGGCATCGAATACGCCATCACCAACAATTGGAGCATCAAGGGCGAGTACCTGTACCTCGCCACGCGCGAGACCTTCACGTCGACCGGTGTCGGCGCTGGCACTGCGGCCGGCCTCACCTTCAGCAACTCGCACACCGATCCCGGCGTGCACACGGCAAAATTCGGCGTGAATTATCGCTTTGGCGGCCCGATCGTCGCGAAATACTGATTTCTCCCGGCAAACTCCAACGCAAAGCCCCGGTCTCGACCGGGGCTTTTTTCTTGCGCGACGCGCTTTGCGATGCGCTCAAATCAAACGCAGCGGTCAATTGGTGCTGCGGTTCGCGGTCCGAAACGTCTTGATCTCGGACACGCTGCCGTCGCGATAGGTCAATTCGACCGACATCAATTGCGTCGACGGTGCGAGCTTCATGTAGAGCTGCGCATTGTAGGGAATCGAATTGGGATCGCCGAGATCGCAGGGCGGCATCTTCAGCACCTTGTCCGGTACCGTCGTATCGATGCCGATGCGAACCTCGCGGATTGCACAACGGTACGACACCAGATGCGTATAGTAGACGAGCAGACCGTTGAACTCGCGGAACGACAGCCAGCTGGTCGCGGTCATGTCGAGAATCTTGCGCTGGTCGTGGATCAGCGCCGCCTCCGGATCGAACTTGATCGGAAACGGCCCCTGCATCTCGCCTGAGGCATCGATATAGCGGATCTCGATCGTCGCGGCCGGCGCATCGGCCGGCAGTTGGATCGACGGATTCGGCATCCGCTTGCGCGTGCGCGGATCGAGCGTATCCATGAAGCCGGTCTCGCGAAACTCGCCGTTGCCGATCCGCCAGGAGATGCCGAGCGTCGGATCGACGATCGAGAACGCGACGGTCCAGCCGCCATTGTGACGCGAGAATACGGCGATCGGAGCATTGACGGAATCGCTCTGAGGCGCGGCCTTCGGCACCGACACCGGCGGCAGGGCCGCGACCTTCTGCGGCGGCTCCGTGGGTTTTGCCGCGCCGGCCAGCGCCTTGGCCACTCCGTTCAGGAACACGTTGTCGACCATCTGGTCGGTGTAGGCCGGGATCTGCCGGTGGCCGATGGTCTCGGCCATCTCGCTGACCAGCTTGCGCGTGTGCTGGGCGACCTCGACCAGGTTCTCGCCGGGTTGCAGGAGCTCCTTGGCGAAGGTGCGCGTGAACACCGAGTTGGGGCTGTTGTCGTCGTTCGAGAGGCGGTCGAGCGCGGTCTGCTTGTAGCCGGCGGAGAAGATCGAGAACACGCCTTCGGGCAGCTGCGTCATCGGCGCAAGGCCGCCGCCGCCCGCGACCGCGCGCGTGCCGGCGCGCTCGAACGGATTGTTGCGGCAGGCGTCGAACACCAGGATCGAGGTGCGCACCTTCCGATTCTGCAGCCGCTCGACGATGCGGTCCGCGAGCACCGAGGCATCGCGCACCAGCTCTTCCTGGCCGTCGGTTGCGGCCGGCACGTCGGTCGGCAACAGATAGTTCTGTCCGGCGATCTCGAAACCATGTCCGGCGTAGAAGAAGAACGCGGTATCGCCCGGCCCGACCGCATTGTCGAACGCCAGCAACGACTGGCTGAATTGCTGCCGGCTCTGGTTCTCCGCCACCATCACCTCGAAGCCGAGCTGTTTCAGCGTATCGCCCATGGTGCGGGCGTCATTGACCGCCTTCTGCAGCTTCGGCACGTTCTTGTAGTCGTTGTTGCCGACCACGAGCGCGACGCGCTTCTCCGCGTGGGCAGGCGCCGTCAGGATTGCAATGACGACAGCCAAACCGCACGCGACAGCCGATCTGAAAGAGAACCCGTCCATCCGATGTCCCTGCTCATTGAGGGGTTCGACGATCGGCGCCATCGGCGCCCGTCCCATGGCCCCTGTGGTAGTCGAAACAGCCATTTCTCCGGTTCAATCCGCAACGGCCCGGATCCGTCGCATCACCGGGGGAGCAACAAGCGGGAGCATGAAAGCCCAGAGCGCGAGGGCAGGACTGACGAAGCTCACGGCGATCGCCAGCACCGAGGCGGCGATCAGGAGAAACGCCGACATCTGGCGCCGCCGTAGATGATCGCCCAGCTCCAGATCTGGCATGATGAACACCATGCGCAGGCCGACCAGCGAGATCAGCAGTGTATGTCCCGCATAGAGCCAGATCGCCGGCGCCAGACTCCCGTAGCGGCCGACAACGATCGTCGAAAACGGCACGCACGTGATCAGCAGGAGGTAGAGCAGCCACCAATTGACATACTCCCGGTCGAGATATTCGGCCCGTGAGCGCACTTCGAGATTAGCCAGCCAGCGCAAGCCCAGTACACCGAAACTCAGGATGTAGGGGAAGAACTTTGGCCAGAGGCCGATCAGCGCCTCGGCCAGTTCACCGCCGTCGCGCGGATGGAAATCCTCCGGCAAGCGCACGTCGAGAACGAGCAGGGTCATGGCGACACTGAAGACGCCATCACTCAAGGTATCAAGCCTCTCTTTCGAAAACATGACGAAGTGGTGTCCTTTTCCGCTGCATCTCTACAAAATCGTTAAGGTTTTGAGGGCCTGCGGCGCCTCCTGCCATTGACTTTGAGCAATTCCCCCCTATGTTTTGCCTCGAAAGGCCGGGATCGAACCACGATTCCCCTGCCCGCCGCTGATCTGCGTAAGATGAAACCCCCAGCTTTTAAGCGCGCCGTTTCGGGGTGAACGCGACAGCCCTCATTTTACCCTCGATTCCCAACGGCGGCGTCGATTAGAGGCTCGATGTCCTTTTCCCATCTCGGTTTGTCCGACAAGGTGCTCGCCGCAGTCACAGCGACCGGCTACACGATCCCCACCCCCATCCAAGAACAGGCCATTCCACATGTCCTGGCCCGCCGCGACGTTCTCGGCATCGCCCAGACCGGCACCGGCAAGACCGCGGCCTTCGTTCTTCCCATGCTCACCTTGCTGGAGAAAGGCCGTGCCCGGGCGCGAATGCCCAGAACCCTGATCCTGGAACCGACCCGCGAACTCGCGGCCCAGGTCAAGGAGAATTTTGACCGTTACGGCGCCGGGCAGAAACTGAACGTCGCCCTGCTGATCGGTGGCGTCTCGTTCGGCGACCAGGATATCAAGCTGACGCGCGGCGTCGATGTCCTGATCGCGACGCCCGGCCGGTTGCTCGACCACACCGAGCGCGGCGGATTGCTGCTGACCGGGGTCGAGCTGCTGGTGATCGACGAAGCCGACCGGATGCTCGACATGGGCTTCATTCCCGACATCGAGCGCATCTGCAAGCTGGTGCCTTTCACGCGGCAGACGCTGTTCTTCACCGCGACGATGCCGCCGGAGATCCGCAGGATCACCGAGGCCTTCCTGCACAATCCGGTCAAGGTCGAGGTCTCCAAGCCCGCGACCGCTGCGGTCACCGTCACCCAGTCACAGGTTCCTTCCGGCCGCGAGGCCCACCAGAAACGCGACGTCCTCCGCCGCCTGCTGCGCGACGCCAAGGACCTGAAGAACGCCATCATCTTCTGCAACCGCAAGCGCGACGTCGCCATTCTCTACAAATCGCTGCAGAAGCACGGCTTCAGCGTCGGCGCCCTGCACGGCGACATGGATCAGCCCGCCCGCATGGCGGCGCTCGACCAGTTCCGCAAGGGCGAATTGCCGCTGCTGGTGGCCTCCGACGTCGCCGCCCGCGGTCTCGACATTCCCGAGGTCAGCCACGTCTTCAATTTCGATGTGCCGCATCATCCCGACGACTACGTCCATCGCATCGGCCGCACCGGGCGCGCCGGGCGCAGCGGCACCGCGATCTCCATCGTCACGTCGCCCGACCAGAAATCGGTCGTAGCGATCGAGAAGCTGATCGGGCAAGCCATTCCCAAGGCCGACGGCGACTTTGCACCATCAGCCGATGCGAGCGATCACGACGAGCCGCGCGAAAAGCGCACGCGGGGCAGGTCCCAGCGGGATCGCAAACCGCGCAGCGAGCGCGAAGCCAAGCCGCGCGGCGAGCGCGAAGCCAAGCCGCGCGGCGAGCGCGAAGCCAAGCCGCGCAGCGAGCGCGAAGCCAAGCCGCGCAGCGAGCGCGAAGCCAAGCCGCGCAGCGAGCGCGAAGACAGGCCGCGCGGCGAGCGCGAAGACAGGCCGCGCAGCGAGCGTGAAGCCAGGCCGCGCAGCGAGCGTGAGGCCAGGCCGCGCAGCGAGCATGAAGCCAGGCCGCGCAACGAGGGCGAAGACAAGTCGGTTAATAGCGGCCGGAAGAACGGCGCGAAGCCGCAAGTCCCGGCGCAGGTGCCCTCCTTCGGCCGAGCCGAACCAAGGCGTGTCGCCCGCGAGGCCGATACTGAGCCGGGTGATCACTCGCACCTGCCGGCATTCCTGTTGCGCCCGGTGCGCGCCTGAGGCCTGATATTCCTCGGCAGAGGACGGCAAGACTATATCGGACGCATTGTGCTGCGGCCGGGCTTGTGCCCGGCAAGTTCAACGCGATCCGCGGGATGTTGGCCCACAGGCCATTGCCTTCGAAAACATCTGACAGCAACACCCCGAGGCTGCTGAGGTCGGTGAACAGATCATTGACCGGGTAGCCACTGATCGCCGCGGGATTCGTTCCGGCGCATAGCAGGTCGATCGTCGATCCGTCGACCTCATCGGCGCATTATGGCGCGTCGGCCTCCTCCGCCTCGCACGGCAGCGAGCCGTTCACAATCTTAGATTGAAGTAACAGAGTGTTCAGCTTGCCCGTCGACTCACGGGACAATCTACCGCTCATTCATGATCGTACGTTAGCTTCGTCTCATTAGTTTAATGATTGCTGCGGGCGAACGGCGCGGTTCGCCATCAGGATACGTTGCCGTGGTCAAGGTCCCTTGACGAACACGAACGCACGATGGCTTTTGCGCAGCTTGCGCTGGGACAGATCAGTTCGCTGCGGCTCAATGCAACCCCGCGCAACTACGAGATCTGGTACGTCTACGCGAAGAGCGCCTCGCCACGTCCAAATCCGAGATCTCGAACCTCCAGCACAGCCTCGAGGCGATGCGGGCCGAAAGCCTGACCGATCCGCTCACGGGGCTCGGAAACCGGAAATATTTCGACCGCATGATCGAAACGGCGGTGCAGACGTCGCTCGCCAACAACGAGCCGCTATCGTTGCTGATGGTCGACATCGATCATTCAAGTCGTTCAACGATTCCTACGGCCATCTCACGGGCGACCAGGTGTTGCGGCTGGTCGGCCAGTCGTTGAAGGAGCTCGTGAAGGGACAGGACATCACCGCGCGCTATGGCGGCGAGGAGTTCGCCGCGCTGCTGCCCAACACCGCGCTGCGCCATGCGCTGTCGGTTGCCGATCAGCTGCGCCGCACGGTCATGGCGAAGGAATTGAAGAAGAAATCCACCGGCGAGCTGCTCGGCCGGGTCACGATTTCGGTCGGGGTCTCATTGCTGCGGCCGATCGACGATACCGATGCGCTGATCGAACGCGCCGATGCCTGCCTCTACGCCGCCAAGCGGTCCGGCCGCAACCGCGTCATCTGCGAGATCGATCCGGAATATGTCGAAGAGCTGCGCAGTCAGGTCGCCTGACGCGATCGCCCCTTCTCCAGTCTCGTTCTCTTCCTGTTTGCCGTCGTCTGCTTTCGCGCCGACGTCGCGCCGTGGATCGTTGCCTTCGCCGCAGATTTGGTTTTCGCCGCGACTCGGGCTTTCGCCTTCGGCCGCTTCTTCAGCGCGGCACGCTGCGCCGCCGCCAGCGCCGCTTTCGCCCAATGGCTGAGCGCCTCCGGATCGTCGAACAGGCGCGCCGGCAACTGCCAGTAGGAGTTGACGGTGACGGTCTTGGCGCGGGTCTGGTACTGGAACGGCTTTGAGCCCTCGGCCTCGAATTGCGGGATGGTCGCCTCGTCGGCGCGAAAGTAGAGGCCCGCGCGAAGCGCGAGCGCGAAATTGGTACCGTCGGCGGAAATGCCGTAGCCTGAAAACATGCGGCGGGTCGTGACGGGTCCGAAGGCCGAAAACAGGTCGATCAGGAAATCGCGGTCCATGGGACGAGCCCCCGAGAGGAGTACGACCGCTTCATATCACTCTGCGTCATTGCGAGCGACTTGTCCGCCGAAGCCCAACGGGCGAAGGCGGAAGCTCAATGAGCGGAGGCGGAAGCGAAGCAATCCAGAGCCGCGCGCACGAGTCTGGATTGCTTCGTCGCTGACGGTCCTCGCATGACGGCAGTCTCGACGTGGAGACGCCGGTCTCAGGCCTCGGCCTGCGCCGGCTTCAACTGCACCGACTCGCCGCAGCCGCAGGCACCGGTCTGGTTCGGGTTGTTGAAGATGAACTGCGATTGCATCTTGTCGGCCTTGTAGTCCATCTCGGTCCCGAGCAGGAACAACACCGCCTTCGGATCGACCAGGATCTTCACGCCCTTGTCCTCGACGATCTCGTCGGTCGGCCGGACTTCATGGGCGTATTCGACCGTATAGGACTGCCCGGCGCAGCCGCCGTTCTTGATCCCGACCCGGAGACCCACGATCTCCGAATCCGCGCGCTTGGTCAGCTCCGCAATCCGCTGCGCAGCCGCGTCGGTCAGTTTCATGACCTGCGGACGGGGGCGCTTCGGCTTTGCGGAGGCGGTCGTTGGGCTGGCCTGTGTCATCTCTGTCATGTGGTCAATTCCGGCGGCAAATCAATGCCGCTCATCCCTGGCAAATGAAAACGATCCCGTCAGCACTACGCGTCACTTCATCAGTCACCACATATTCAGCACGAGCCGCGCCTCATCGCTCATCCGGTCCGGCGACCACATCGGCTCCCAGACCAGATTGACGTTGACCACGCCGACACCGGGAACGCTGGCGACCGCGTTCTCGACCATGGTCGGCAACTCGCCGGCGGCCGGACAGTTCGGGGTGGTCAAGGTCATCAGGACGTCGACGCCGCGGTCGTCCTTGATGTCGACCTTGTAGATCAGGCCGAGCTCGTAGATGTCGGCCGGGATTTCGGGATCGAACACCGTCTTCAGCGCCGCCACGATCTCACCGGTCAGCCGCTCGGTTTCGTCAGGCGAGAGCGCCGACCGGGTTTCCATGTTGGTGACTTTGACGTCGGCAGTGTCGGTTACATCAGTCATGCAAACAAATCCCGCGCCTTGATCAACGCCTGCGCCAGATGGTCGACTTCGTCTCGCGTATTGTACATCGCAAACGAGGCGCGACACGTTGCGGTGACGTTGAATCGTTCCAAAAGCGGCATCACGCAGTGGGTGCCGGCGCGCACCGCGATCCCCTGCCGGTCGATCACGGTGGCGACGTCATGGGGATGGGCGCCCTTCATCTCGAACGAGATGATCGGCCCCTTGCCGTCAGCGGTGCCGATCATGCGCAGCGCATTGATCTCGCGCAGGCGCTCCTCGGCATAGGCGAGAAGGCCGTGCTCATGGGCTGCCATGCGCGCCTTGCCGATCGAATTGACGTAGTCGATCGCAGCTCCCAGGCCGATCGCCTGCACGATCGGCGGGGTGCCAGCCTCGAACTTGTGCGGCGGATCGCCATAGCTGACCCAGTCGCGGGCCACCTCGCGGATCATCTCGCCGCCGCCATTATAGGGCCGCATCGCGACCAGATGGTCGTACTTGGCATAGAGCACGCCGATGCCGGTCGGACCGTACAGCTTGTGGCCGGTGAAGGCGTAGAAATCGCAGTCGATGTCCTGCACGTCGACATCGAGGTGTACGGCGCCCTGCGCGCCGTCGACCAGCACCGGAATGCCGCGATCATGCGCGATCTTGACCACGTCCTTGACCGGCACGACGGTGCCGAGCGCGTTCGACATCTGCGTGATCGCAACCAGCCTGGTACGCGACGTCAGCAGCTTTTCGAACTCCTCGATCAGGAAATTGCCCTCGTCATCGACATTGGCCCATTTGATCACGACGCCATGGCGCTCCCTGAGGAAATGCCAGGGCACGATGTTCGAATGGTGCTCCATGATCGAGAGCACGATCTCGTCTCCAGCCTTGATGTTCGGCTCGCCCCATGACGAGGCCACCAGGTTGATCGCCTCGGTGACGTTGCGGGTGAAGATGACCTCTTCGGTGCGCCTTGCATTGATGAAGCCGGCGACCTTGGCGCGGGCGCCCTCATAGGCTTCCGTCGCCGCATTGGCGAGATAATGCAGGCCGCGATGGACGTTGGCGTATTCGGACGTATAGGCCTGCATCATGCGCTCGAGCACCGCCTTGGGTTTCTGCGCCGACGCGGCATTGTCGAGATAGACCAGCGGCTTGCCGTAGATCTGCATCGACAGCGCGGTAAAATCCTCGCGCACGCGCATCACGTCGTAGCTGCCATTGAGGACTGCGGGATGGGAGGTCATGTCCGCGCCTCCAGCCAGCGCTCGGCGGTCGCCATCGCGAGCTCGCGCAAGGCGTCGTCGCCGATCTCCTCGATCGCCTCGCCGACGAAGGCCTGGATCAGCAGCGCCTGCGCCTCCTTCTCCGGCAGGCCACGGGCCCGCAGATAGAACAAGAGGCTATCGTCGAGCGCGCCCGCGGTCGCGCCATGGCCGCAGGTGACGTCGTCGGCAAAAATCTCCAGCTCCGGCTTGTTGTCCGCCTCGGCCTCGTCCGACAGCAGCAGCGCGCGCGTCATCATCTTGCCATCGGTCTTCTGCGCATCGGGGCGCACGATGATACGGCCCTGGAATACCGAGTGACCGCGGTCATCGATCACGGCGCGAAAATTCTCGCGGCTGGTGCAATGCGGCACGGCATGGTCGACGACCAGCGTCGTATCGCCATGCTGCTTGCCCTTGAGCAGATTGACGCCATTGACGGAAAGCTCGCTGCCCTCACCGGCAAATTTGATGAATCCCTGGAAGCGGCTGACCGCGCCGCCACTGGTCATGTTGAACAGACCCACTCTGGACTTGGCGCCAATGGTGAGGATCGCGGACGTGACGTTGAAGGCATCGGCCGCATCGGCCATCAGGCGCACATGCGCCAGCTCCGCCGCCTCGCCGATCGAGGTCACGACGGCGTCATGGGCCTGATAGGCTTCCGCGCCTGCAGCCACGACAAAGTTTTCGACCAGCTTGACGCGCGCACCCCTGCCGATCTTCACATGCGAACGCGTGAAGGTCGATCGCGACGACGCGGTGGCGACATGAATGATGTGGACGGGCTCGGTGAGCGCGACGCCATCGCCGATGGCGACGACGACGCCGTCGGTCACCATCGCGGCGTTGAGCGAGAGCATGGCGTCCGCGACGTCCGTCAGCAGCAGATCGGCCCGCGCTTCGTTGCCGGTATTCTCCAGCACCTCACGCAACGACTGCACAAAAAGCCCGGCGCCGGCCGCCGCGAGGTCGGAGAGCTCCGGCACGAACACGCCATCGACCAGCACCAGCCTGGTCGCATTGTCGATCGTCACCGAGGCCAGCGCCGCCCGCGCGCGGGCGAGCGCGTCCGCGGCAGGCCGATCGGCTAGCGGCAGCACCTCGCGCATCAGCGCGCGGAGATCGGTATATTTCCATTCCTCGATCCGCCGGTGCGGCAGGCCGGCACGTTCGTAAGCGCCAAAGGCCTGCCGGCGCACGTCGAGGACCCCGCCCGTGCCGGGCAACCGGTCGCGGGCCAGCGTGAAGACGTCGCCCAAGCCGCGCTCCGTGTCGGTCTTTGCCAAAACAAGGTTCATTACAAAATCCGCTTCAAATCAGGCCGCGTCCTCGAACTGCGCGTAGCCGCTTTCCTCGAGCTCCAGCGCAAGCTCCTTGCCGCCGCTCTTCACCACGCGGCCCTTCGACATCACATGGACGACGTCGGGGATGATGTAGTTCAACAGCCGCTGATAATGCGTGATCACGACCATGCCACGGACCGGCGAGCGCAACGCGTTGACGCCGTCGGCTGCCAGCCGCAGCGCGTCGATGTCGAGGCCGGAGTCCATCTCGTCGAGGATGCACAGCGCAGGCTCGAACAGCGCCATCTGCAAAATCTCGTTGCGCTTCTTCTCGCCGCCGGAGAACCCGACATTGACGCCGCGCCGGAGCATGTCCTGCGGAATGTTCAGCGACTGCGCGACCACCCGGACCTTCTTCAAAAAGTCCGGCGTCGAGAACTCGTCCTCGCCGCGCGCTTTGCGCTGGGCATTCAGCGCCGTGCGCAGAAAATTCATCGTGGCGACGCCGGGGATTTCGACCGGATACTGGAACGCCAGGAATACGCCTTTCGCGGCGCGCTCGTCCGGCGCCATCTCCAGGAGGTTCTCGCCCTTGAACAGGATCTCGCCATCAGTCACGTCATAGCCCGGCTTGCCGGCGATGACGTGGGACAGCGTCGATTTGCCGGAGCCGTTCGGCCCCATGATCGCGTGCACCTCGCCCGCGTTCACGGTGAGGTCCAGCCCGTGGAGGATCTCGCGGTCATCGACACGGACCTTCAAATTTTTCACTTCAAGCAATGACATTTCGTTTCCGCTTTCTCGCCTTATCCTCAAGAGTTGCCGGGATGACGCTTGATCCGTTGAGGCCGATCGTCCCATCCCAGGGATGAGGCCTATCCAACCGAACCTTCGAGGCTGATCGAGATCAGTTTCTGCGCCTCGACCGCGAACTCCATCGGCAGCTGCTGCAGCACGTCCTTCACGAAACCATTGACAACGAGGCCGACGGCTTCCTCCTGCGAGAGCCCGCGCTGGGTGCAGTAGAACAGCACGTCCTCGGAGATTTTTGAGGTCGTCGCCTCATGCTCGAACGTCGCCGAG
>Ga0210405_10002319_pt1 | contig 19951 bp, 15 predicted proteins | sample IncBWH11MmetaG_FD_155492 | JGI IMG/M metagenome (GOLD analysis project Ga0210405, IMG submission 155492) | Forest soil microbial communities from Barre Woods Harvard Forest LTER site, Petersham, Massachusetts, United States - Inc-BW-H-11-M | ecosystem: Environmental > Terrestrial > Soil >... | reverse complement strand
TGGTGATGCCAGGGGACAACGTGAGCTGCGAAGTGACGCTGATCACGCCGGTGGCATTGGAAAAGGGCTTGCGGTTCGCGATTCGCGAAGGCGGCCACACCGTCGGCGCCGGCGCCGTGACCGAGGTTCTGGAATAGCGCGCAGAGCGCGAAAGGATTAAGCGATGCGCGAAATCATTACGTTGCAGTGCGGGGATTGCAAGAACCGCAACTACACGACGACAAAAAACAAGAAGAAGCACACCGAGCGGCTGGAAACGAAGAAGTTCTGCAACACGTGCCGCCGGCAAACGGCACACAAGGAAGTGAAGTAGGTTTCGTTTTCGCAACGGTGGTTTTCGCGGGGGCGAGAGGCAGGCCGGTTTGATCTTAGGGGAGTCGTCCAACGGTTAGGACTCCGGTCTCCAAAACCGGGTATGGGGGTTCGAATCCCTCCTCCCCTGCCAGAGTTGGGGCGTTCGAACGGCGAACGCGCAAGAAAGAAGACAGACAGGAATGCCTGTCCTACGGAAATGAATGAGGATTCATGGCCACGCGGGCGGTGAAAATGAGCAGCGATGAATCTCAGGGCGGAACAGGCTCTGAGCTGACGAAAAAAGTTACGGGAACCGTCGCCAATACGCGTGAATTTTTGCACGACGTGCGCGTGGAAATGAAGCAAGTCACCTGGCCGAGCCGCGAGGACGTGGTCGCCACGACCTGGGTGGTCATCGCCACGGTGGCGTTCTTTGGCGCGTTTCTCGCCGTGGTCGACAAGCTCGTGCAGCTCGGTGTGGCATATGTTTTCAAGAGGTTTGGCGTCTAGAGGGGACCAGAGATCGATGGGAATGCAGTGGTACATCATCCATACCTACTCGGGCTTTGAGAAGAAGGTGAAAGAAAGCCTGGAGAGCCGCGTGGCCGCGTTCAGTCTGCAGGACAAAATCGGCCGCGTGCTGATCCCCACGGAGGAAGTGGTCGAAGTGCGCGGTGGCAAGAAGGTGGTTTCGAATCGTATGTCCTATCCAGGATATGTGCTGGTGGAAATGGACTTGGACGAAAACACCTGGCACACGGTGCGCTCCACGCCGCGGGTCACGGGATTTGTGGGATCGGCTACGTCGCCGTCGCCGCTGACCGAGGCGGAAGTCGACGGCATTATCAACCGTGTGCACACCCCGCAAGACCGCCCGAAGCCGAAGGTGGTCTTCGAGCGCAACGAGCAGGTGCGCATCGTCGATGGCCCGTTTGCGAATTTCAACGGCAACGTCGAAGAGATCGACAACGATCACAGCCGGCTGAAGGTTTCGGTGACGATTTTTGGACGCTCGACGCCGGTGGAGCTGGATTTCGCAAGCGTCGAAAAGCTGGGATAAGCCGCGCCATAAGCGCGAAACAGAAAAGAGATTGAGGCAGGAACATGGCAAAGAAGATTCAGACAACCATCAAGCTGCAGTTGCCCGCGGGCAAGGCTACGCCGGCGCCGCCGGTCGGCACTGCGCTCGGCCCGCATGGCTTGAACATCATGGATTTCTGCAAGCAGTTCAACGCCAAAACGGCCAAGGAGCCGGACGGGATGATTTTCCCGGTGCTGGTGACGGTTTACACCGACCGCACTTTCACTTTCATCTTAAAGACTCCTCCGGCGTCCGTGCTGTTGAAGCGGGCCGCCAATATCGCCAAGGGTTCCGCCGAGCCGAACCGCAACAAGGTCGGCAAAGTGACGAAGAAGCAAGTGGAAGAGATTGCGAAGATCAAGCTTGTCGATCTCAACACCACCAATCTGGATTCCGCGGTGCGCACCGTGATGGGTACGGCGCGCAACATGGGCCTGGAAGTCGTGGAAGCCTAGAAGTTCAGGCGCTACGAGGTCGCAGAGGTAGAAGAGATGAAGAAGTCAGGCAAAAACGTTGAGAAGGCGCGCAAGCTCGTGGAAGTGCGCCCCTACAAACTCGGCGAAGCGGCCGAGCTCTTGAAGAAAGCGCATCACACGAAGTTCAACGAAACCGTCGAGCTGGCGATTAATTTGGGAGTCGATCCCAAGCATTCCGACCAGGTGGTGCGCGGCACGGTGGGATTGCCCAATGGACTCGGCAAAACCGTTCGCGTGCTGGTGATTGCCGGCGGTGAAAAAGTGCGCGAGGCGCAAGACGCCGGCGCGGATTTCGTCGGCGGCGACGAAATTGTGCAGAAGATCATGGAAGGCTGGACGGATTACGACGCCGTGATCGCCACGCCGGACATGATGCGCTCCGCCGGAAAGCTGGGTAAGGTGCTCGGCCCGCGCGGCTTGATGCCTAACCCGAAGACCGGCACGGTTACGTTCGAGGTTGCCAAGGCGATCAAGGAAGTGAAGGCCGGCAAAGTGGAATTCCGAGTCGACAAGGCGGGAATTGTCCACTGCCCAATCGGCAAGATTCAGTTTGACGGCGCGAAGCTCGCCGAGAACGCCCAGGCGGTCATCGATGCGGTGGTGAAGGCCAAGCCAGCCGCGGCCAAGGGCAAGTACGTCAAGAAAATCACCATGACTTCGACCATGGGTCCGGGCGTCACCATTGACCTGGCCGAAGTGGAGGCCATGGCCGCCGCCGCGTAGTCGAGCGGGCCGAGCCACCGGAGCGAACTTATGAAGAATCGCAACGAAAAACAGCAGGACCTGGACAAGCTCAAGACTGAGCTTGCGAAGGTTTCGACGGTCATCCTCTCGACCTTTCAAGGCATCACGGTCGAGGACGACACCAAGCTCCGCCGCGCTGTGCAGGCTGCTGGCGGCAAGTACAAGGTGGTGAAGAACACGCTCGCGGAGCGAGCCGGCGCAGGAACACCCGCCGAGAACCTGCTCAAGAATCTGAGCGGAACAAATTCGATCGCTTACACCGCGGCCGATCCGGTGGCGCTGGCCAAAGCGCTCACCAAGGTGGCCAAGGACGTCCCGGCGTTTCAATTCAAGTCCGGCGTGGTCGAGGGCCGCGTCATCTCCATCAAGGAGATTCAGCAACTGGCGAATCTGCCGTCGAAGGACGAGTTGATCAGCAAAATCATGTTCCTGCTGAACGCTCCGGCGCAGCGCATCGCCATGGCCCTGAACGCCTTGCCGCGCAACCTTGCGGTGACCGTCAACGAAGCCATTAAGGCCAACAAGTTTGGGTCCGGCGGAGGCGGTGCTCCAGACGCACCGGCTCCTGTAGCGGCACAGTAAGTTTAATTTCTAGAATTGAGAGGAGAAGAAAGAGTCATGGCGAAAGTCGATACGATCCTGGAAGAAATCAAGGGGCTGACGCTTCTCGAAGCGTCCGACCTCGTGAAGAAGATGGAAGAAGCCTTCGGCGTATCCGCGGCGGCGGCCACAGTTGTGGCGGCAGGCGGCGGGGCGGCGGCGGGCGGCGCGGCTCCGGCGGAAGAGAAGACGGAATTCTCCGTCGTGCTCACCGACGTTGGCGGCAACAAGATCAACGTCATTAAAGCGGTCCGCGAAGTCACCAGCCTGGGCCTGAAAGAAGCCAAGGACCTGGTGGATGGCGCTCCGAAGACCGTCAAGGAAGGCGTCAACAAGGACGAGGCTGCTTCGATCAAGAAGAAGTTCGAAGAGGCCGGCGCCAAGGTCGAGATCAAGTAGTTTTTTGCAGTAGCGTTTTTCGGGCGGCGGCGCGGCGCTAGAGCGGGCGGACCGCGTCAAAGGAATTCGCGTACGCAAATTGAAGCCGGTACCTTTTACAAGTTCACGGGCCCTTTTCGGGCCCCCCGCAGCCGTGTGTGCAGCGACCCCGGGCAGGTCGTTTCGCGCACCGGTTATGTGTCCTTTCTCCAGTTCTCCGTTTTTTGCCCGAAAGGGATGAGGTAGACCACGCATGCCGACTAGCAATCATCACGTCCGGGAACGCCAGCGCTTGGATTTCGCGAAAATCCAGGGCACGATCCAGATTCCCAACCTGATTGAAGTCCAGATGAAGTCGTATCAGCGCTTTCTGCAGATGGATCTTCTGCCGAGCGAGCGCGATGATGGCGGGCTTCAGTCGGTGTTCACTTCCGTGTTTCCGATCCGCGACTTCCGCGAGATGTCGCAACTGGAATTCGTGGACTATTCGATCGGCAACTGGGAGTGCAAGTGCGGCAACCTGAAGGGGCTGCACCACCTTCGCGCGACTTGCCGCAACTGCGGCGCGTCGGTAGTCACCAATCCGTATCAGACCGGCGACGTCATTTGCCACAAGTGCGGCACGTTCAACAAGAACACGCCGACCTTCTGCAACAAGTGCGGCGACCCGGTCGCGATGCAACTGAAGTACGACGTGAACGAGTGCCAGGAGCGCGGCATGACCTACTCCGCGCCACTCAAGGTCACCATTCGTCTGACCATTTACGACAAGGATCCCGATAGCGGCGCGAAGACCATTCGCGACATCAAGGAACAGGAAGTTTTCTACGGCGACATTCCGCTGATGACGGAGAACGGCACGTTCATCATCAACGGCACCGAGCGCGTCATCGTTTCCCAGTTGCACCGTTCGCCGGGCGTTTTCTTCGAGAGCGCCAACAACCGCAGCTACTTCCTCGGGAAGATTATTCCTTACCGCGGGTCGTGGGTGGAATTCGAATACGACACCAAGAACATTCTCTACGTGCGCATCGACCGCAAGCGCAAATTCCTGGGCTCGATCTTCCTGCGCGCTCTGGGCATGAAGTCCAACGAAGACATTCTGCGCACCTTCTATCAGGTGGAGCGCATCTCGCTGCGCGACAAAGATCTTTTCTGGAACGTTTCTCCTGGCATCGTGGACCGCAAGCTGGCCCACGAAATCCGCAATCCGAAATCTGATGACGTGATTGTCGGCGCGCACAAGCGCATCACGGAGAACCTATTCAAGGAACTGATCAAGGCGAAGATTTCGCAGATTCGCGCCGCGCTGGCTGACCTCGAGGGCGCTTACAGCGTCGCTGACGTTGTCAACCGCCAGACTGGCGAAGTCCTGCTCGAGGCCAACAAGCCGCTGACCGCCGAGCTATGGCAGGCGTTTGCCGAAGGCGGCATCACCGAAGTCGACGTGTTCTTCCCCGAGCGCGACGACATCGGCGTGGTGCTCTCGCGCACCCTGGACAAGGATGCCATCCGGTCCTCGAAGGAAGCGCTCATCGAAATCTACCGCAAGCTGCGCCCTGGCGACCCGCCGACGCTGGAAACGGCCACCAACCTTTTCCGCGGCATGTTCTTTGACCCGCGCAAGTACGATTTCAGCCGCGTGGGCCGCTTGAAGTTCAACATCAAGATGGGCCTGGACACGCCCCTGGACAACCGCACGCTGGATGCGCCGGACTTCGTTTCGGCGATCAAGTATCTCTTCAAGCTGCGCAAGAACATCGGCGTCGTCGATGACATCGACCATCTCGGCAACCGCCGCGTTCGCGCGGTGGGCGAGCTGCTCGAAAATCAGTTCCGCATCGGCCTGGTCCGCATGGAACGCGCCATCAAGGAAAAGATGAGCGTGTATCAGGAAATGTCCACGGCCATGCCACACGACCTGGTAAACGCCAAGCCGGTCATGGCCGCGATCCGCGAGTTCTTCGGATCCTCGCAGCTCAGCCAGTTCATGGACCAGACCAACCCGCTCAGCGAAATCACCCACAAGCGGCGTCTCTCGGCTCTCGGGCCGGGCGGTCTTTCGCGCGAGCGCGCCGGATTCGAAGTGCGCGACGTGCACCCCACGCACTACGGCCGCATCTGTCCGATTGAAACGCCGGAAGGCCCGAACATCGGCTTGATCAGCTCGTTGAGCTGCTTTGCGCGCATCAACGACTACGGCTTCATCGAATCGCCCTACCGCAAGGTCAAGGGCGGGCGCATCATCGACTACGTTCAAATCGTCAACGCCGGCGACAGCGAGTTCAAGGCCGGCGAAATCATCGAGAAGGACAAAGTCGAGGAACTCAACGAAGAGTTGAAGCGCCGCAAGGTCGTTTACGAACCGTACTGCTTCTATCTTTCCGCTTGGGAAGAGGACAAGTACGTCGTGGCGCAGGCCAACGTATCGCTCGACGAACGCTTGAAGATCACCACCGAACTGGTCAACTGCCGCCAGGCTGGCAACTTCGTGCTCAAGAGCCGCGAGGAAGTCGATTACGTCGACGTTTCGCCCAAGCAACTCGTCTCCGTTGCCGCCAGCTTGATTCCGTTCCTTGAGAACGACGACGCCAACCGCGCGCTCATGGGTTCCAACATGCAGCGCCAGGCCGTTCCGCTCATCAAGGGCGAAGCGCCGCTCGTCGGCACCGGCATGGAGCGCGTCACCGCGCGCGATTCCGGCGCGGTCGTGCTCTGCAAGCGTGAAGGCATCGTCGATCAGGTCGACTCCGAACGCATCATCGTGCGTGTGGAGTCCGATCACTCCGGCGTGCTCAGCCGCGAGGTGGGCGCGGACATCTACCAGCTCATCAAGTTCAAGCGCTCGAACCAGAACACCTGCATCAGCCAGAAGCCGCTGGTGCGCGTCGGCGACCGTGTGAAGAAAGGCCAGGTCTTGGCCGACGGTCCCTGCACGGAGCGCGGCGAACTGGCTCTTGGCCGCAACGTTCTGGTGGCCTTCCTCCCCTGGCGCGGCTACAACTTCGAAGACGCCATCCTGGTCAGCGAAAAGCTGGTTAAGGACGACTACTACACTTCGATTCACATCGAGGAGTACGAAATCGAAGCGCGCGACACCAAGCTCGGCCCCGAGGAAGTCACTCGCGACATTCCCAACATCAGCGAGTCGTTCCTCCGCAACCTCGACGAAAGCGGAGTGATTCGCATCGGCGCGGTCGTTAAGCCCGGCGACATCCTCGTCGGCAAGGTTACGCCCAAGGGCGAAACCACGCTGACGCCGGAAGAAAAGCTGCTGCGCGCCATCTTCGGCGAAAAGGCCGGCGATGTCCGCGACGCTTCGCTCTACTGCCCGCCGGGCATCGAAGGCACCATCGTGGACGTCAAGATCTTCACCCGCAAGGGCGGAGAAAAGGACGAGCGCCACAAGGCCATCGAAGCCACGCAGGTTTTCAAGCTGGAAAAGAACCTCGCCGACGAAATCCGCATCCTCACGGATGAGCGCCTCAAGCGCCTCTCGGATCTGCTCGGCGGCAAGATTCTCCAGGCCGACCTGCACGACGAGAAGACCAACAAGCGCCTCTTGACCAAGGGCGTCGAGCTGACTCGCGAGATCATTGAGAAAATCTCCACGCGCAACCTCAAGCGCCTGAAGCTCAACGAAAAGGATCCTCTCCTCATCGAGAAGATCGAGGAAGTCGAGGAGATGACCTCGCGCCAGATCGACGTGCTCCGAAAGATCACCGAGGAGCGCAAGGACAAGCTGAAGAAAGGCGACGAGCTGCCTCCGGGCGTCATCAAGCTGGTCAAGGCCTACATCGCCATGAAGCGCAAGCTCTCCATCGGCGACAAGATGGCCGGCCGCCACGGCAACAAGGGCGTCATCGCCCGCATCGTGCCGCAGGAGGACATGCCTTACATGCCCGACGGCACTCCAGTCGAGATTGTTCTCAATCCGCTCGGCGTTCCTTCGCGTATGAACGTCGGACAGATTCTCGAGACGCATCTCGGCTGGGCCGCCAAGGAGCTTGGCAACAGCCTTAAACGCCTGCTCAGCAAGGAAGTGAAGGCCGAAGCGCTGCGCCGCTGGTTCCGGGAAGTGTTTACGGAGACCGCGGTGTGGAAGACGCTCGCGAAGCTCAGCGACGACGAGCTGCTCGAGTACGCCGAAGGCTTCCGCGAAGGCATCCCCTTCGCCACGCCGGTTTTCGACGGCGCGCGCGAACCGGAAATCCGCCACCTGCTCGAAGTTGCCGGTCTGCCGCACGCCGGCAAGATCAACCTCTTCGACGGCATGAGCGGCGACCAGTTCGACCAGCCGATCACTGTCGGCTACATCTACATGCTCAAGCTCTCGCATCTCGTCGACGACAAGATTCATGCGCGCTCCATCGGCCCGTACTCGCTCATTACGCAGCAGCCGCTCGGCGGCAAGGCTCAGTTCGGTGGCCAGCGCTTCGGCGAAATGGAAGTGTGGGCGCTGGAAGCTTACGGCGCAGCGCACATCCTGCAGGAGCTGCTCACGGCGAAGTCGGACGACGTCTATGGCCGCGCAAAGATCTACGAGGCCATCGTCAAGGGCGAACCGGGTATCGAGCCCGGCGTCCCTGAATCGTTCAACGTCCTGGTCCGCGAGTTGCAATCGCTCTGCCTGGACGTCGAGCTGATGAAGCGGCAGAAGCCGGCAGGCGACAAGGCCGCCGACTAGCGGGAGATTGTCTTTGTAGGGGCGCAGCATGCTGCGCCCCTACTTGGCAGCCAGATTGAATTTGTAGTCTTGGTAGTTGGGTTCTCAGCCGGTCCGGAGTTGAAGCGCTTCGGGCCGCGGCCCCGGCGAAAGCTGGGGAGGGAGGAAACAACCTTGTATCGCAGCAGCCCTTATGACCGCGCCAGTTTGATCGCCGATTTCGATTCCATTCGCATCAGCTTGGCGAGTCCCGAAAAAATTCGTTCCTGGTCCCACGGCGAAGTGACCAAGCCGGAGACCATCAACTACCGCACCTTCAAACCCGAACGCGACGGCCTCTTCTGCGCCAAGATTTTTGGCCCCGTCACCGACTGGGAATGCCTGTGCGGCAAGTACAAGCGCATGAAGCACCGCGGCGTTATCTGCGATAAGTGCGGCGTCGAAGTCACCTTGAGCAAAGTCCGCCGCGAGCGCCTCGGCCACATTGAGCTGGCCTCGCCCTGCTCGCACGTGTGGTTCTTCAAGGGCTTGCCCAGCCGCATCGGCTACCTGCTGGACATTTCCATGCGCGATCTCGAGCGCATTCTGTATTTCGAGGCTTTCGTCGTCGTCGATCCGGGCGAAGTCGCCATTCTCCGCGAGCGCGAAGTGCTGCTCGAAGACAAGTACCGCGAGCTGCAGAAGGAATACCCTGGCCAGTTCACCGCCAAGATGGGCGCGGAAGCCATCAAGGAGCTTCTCCGCCGCGTCGAAGTGGACAAGCTCTCCGAAGAGCTGCGCGAAAAGATGAAGGCCGATCCCTCGTTGCAAAAGCGCATCAAGTTCGCCAAGCGCCTCAAGGTTCTCGAAGCCTTCCGCAAGAGCGGCAACAAGCCGGAGTGGATGATCCTCGATGTAATTCCGGTTCTTCCGCCTGAGTTGCGCCCGCTCGTGCCTCTGGACGGCGGCCGTTTCGCAACGTCCGATTTGAACGATCTCTATCGCCGCGTCATCAACCGCAACAACCGCTTGAAGAAGCTCATGGAACTGCGCGCCCCGGATGTCATCGTGCGCAACGAAAAGCGCATGCTTCAGGAAGCCGTCGACGCGCTCTTTGATAATGGCCGCCGCGGCCGCGTTCTGCGCGGAACCAACAACCGCCCGCTCAAGTCCCTCAGCGACACTCTCAAGGGCAAGCAGGGGCGTTTCCGCCAGAACCTCCTCGGCAAGCGCGTGGACTACTCCGGCCGTTCCGTCATCGTTGTCGGCCCGGAGTTGAAGCTCCACCAGTGCGGTCTGCCCAAGAAGATGGCGCTCGAGCTCTTCAAGCCCTTCATCTATCACAAGCTCGAAGCCCAGGGCCACTGCACCACCATCAAGCAAGCCAAGGAAATGGTCGAGCAGCAGGAAGCCGTCGTTTGGGACATTCTCGAAGACGTCATCCGCGAACATCCGGTGATGCTCAACCGCGCTCCGACGCTTCACCGCCTCGGCATTCAGGCTTTCGAGCCGGTGCTCGTCGAAGGCAAGGCCATCCGCATCCACCCGCTCGTCTGCACCGCGTTCAACGCGGACTTTGACGGCGACCAGATGGCCGTGCACATCCCGCTTTCGCCCGAATCGCAGGTCGAAGCCTCCGTGCTCATGCTCAGCTCGCGCAATATCCTGTCGCCCGCTCACGGCCTACCTCTGGCCGTGCCGTCGCAGGACATGGTTCTCGGCATCTACTATCTGACCAAGAACAAGCCCGGGGCCAAGGGAGAAGGCCGCGTTTTCGGCGCCACCGATGAAGTCGTCCTCGCGCTGGAAGCCGGCGAAGTTGAGCTGCTCACGCCCATTCGTCTGCGCTACACCGGTGAAGTCATCGACCTCACCACGGCCTACGACAACCAGGACGTGCCGCACACCGTCCCCGTCACCATGGAACGCCAGTTCATCCAGACCACCGTCGGGCGCGTCATTTTCAATTCGCACCTGCCGGAAAAATTCCCCTTTGTGAACGGCCTGCTCAAGAAAAAGGGCGTTCAGCAACTCGTCTATTACGCTTACTTGCGTTTCGGCCTGGAGGACACTGTCGTCCTGCTCGATCACTTGAAGGAACTGGGCTTCACCTACGCCACCAAGTCCGGCATCTCGATCGGCATCGACGACATGCTTATTCCCAGCGACAAATACAAACTCGTCGAAAACGCCGAAAAGGAAGTCGTCAAGGTCCAGCAGCAATACCTGGACGGCGCCATCACCAACGGCGAGCGCTACAACAAGGTCATCGCCATCTGGGGCGACATCACCGAGCGCGTCGCCGACGAAATGTTCAAGGCCCTCGAGAACCAGGACAAAGAGGGCAACATCAACCCCGTCTACGTTATGGCGGACTCCGGCGCCCGCGGTTCCAAACAGCAGATCCGCCAGCTTTCCGGCATGCGCGGTTTGATGGCTAAGCCTTCCGGCGAAGTCATTGAAACGCCTATCACCTCCAATTTCCGCGAAGGCCTTACCGTGCTGCAATACTTCATCTCCACGCACGGCGCGCGCAAGGGCTTGGCCGATACGGCGCTCAAGACCGCCGATTCCGGCTACTTGACCCGCCGCCTCGTGGACGTTGCGCAGGACGTAATCATCAACGAGCGCGACTGCGGCACTTCGGACGGCATTTTCGTCGAACCCATCGTCGAAGCCGGCGTTGAAGTCGAGCCGCTCCGCGACCGCATCGTGGGCCGCGTTTCCCTCGACAAGATCAAGGACTTCGAGGGCACGGTCATCGTCGACGTCAGCCAGGAAATCACCGAAGAGCTCGCCAACCAGGTGCAGGGCGCGGGTATTGAGCGCGTGCGCATTCGTTCCGTGCTCACTTGCGAATCCCGCCGCGGCGTTTGCGCCCTTTGTTACGGCCGCAACCTCGCCACCGGCCGCATGGTTGAGCTGGGAGAAGCCGTCGGCGTTATCGCCGCGCAGTCCATCGGCGAACCCGGCACGCAGTTGACCATGCGTACCTTCCACATCGGCGGTACCGCCACCCGCGTCTCCGAGCGCTCCACTCTCGAAGCGCGCAACAATGGCGTCGTCAAGTTCGTGGACATGAAGTTCGTCGAAGGCCGTGGCGGCACTTCCATCGCCATGAACCGCGCCGGCCTCATCGCCATCGTTGATGAAAAGAGCCGCGAAAAGGAGCGCTACCATGTCGTTTACGGCGCGCGCCTTCGCGTCAAGGACGGGGAACACGTTACCCACGGCCAGATTCTTGCCGAATGGGATCCCTTCACCTTCTCGATCCTCACCGAAACCGCCGGCTCCGTGAAGTTTGACGACCTGCGTCCCGGCTTGACGATTGAAGAGCAAGTGGACGAAGTGACCGGCCTCTCGCAGGACGTCGTCACTTTGCCGCCGGGCGATGAAAAGCATCAGCCCGCCATTCTGGTCCGTGATTCTTCCGGCAAAGTCCGCAAGAAGTACCTCATGCCTTCCCGCGCCCACTTGATGGTCAAGGATGGCGATGAGGTGCAGGCCGGCGACGTGCTCGCCAAGATCCCGCGCGAAACCACCAAGACCAAGGACATCACCGGTGGTCTCCCGCGCGTCGTCGAACTCTTCGAGACCCGCAAGCCCAAGGATCCCGCCGTCATCAGCGAAATCGACGGCAGCGTCCGCTATGGTGACATCGCCAAGGGCATGCGCAAAGTTTACGTCGAAAGCGAAGACGGCAAGACCACCAAGGAATACTCCATCCCCCGCGGCGTGCACATCAACGTTCAGGAAGGCGACCACGTCAAGGCCGGCGAGGCCCTCATCGATGGCCCGCTCAACCTGCACGACCTGCTCGCCGTACTCGGCGAAAAATTCACGCAGTCATACCTGGTCAACGCCATTCAGGAGGTTTACCGCCTCCAGGGCGTCAACATCAACGACAAGCACATCGAGACCATTTCGCGCCAGATGATGCGCTGGGTCAAGGTCGAGGACGTCGGCGACACCACCTTTCTTCTCGAGGAGCAGGTGGATAAGTTCCGCTTCCGCGAGGAAAACGATCGCGTCATCGCCGATGGCGGCCGCCCCGCAACGGGCCGTCCGCTCCTCCTTGGTATCACCAAGGCCTCGCTCTCGACCGATTCCTTCATCTCCGCCGCCAGCTTCCAGGAGACCACCCGCGTCCTTACCGAAGCGGCCGTCGCTGGCAAGGTGGACTATCTCCGCGGCCTTAAGGAAAACGTCATCATGGGCCGCCTCATCCCCGCCGGTACGGGCCTCGAACATTACCGCAGCATTCAGTTACTGACGGAAATGCCCGCTCCTGCCCCCATGGAAGAAATTCCGGAAGCCGCCGAGCTTACCGCCGAAGAAGCGGCCGCGCTCGACTTTCTCCAGAAGGACAGCGAAGCGGACGCCGCCACCGAGGGCTAAAGCCGCTCTTTGGCTGGCTCTCCGCTCGGCCACAATTCAAATGGAACGGCGTCCTGGTGCTCACCAGGACGCCGTTCTTCTTTGTGTACAAACGGTATCGTTGTCCTTCAAGCACTTCCTTGACCACTTCGATTGCTGCAATACGGTCGGAGTTCCTACAATAAGGGGTACGGCACTTCCTGGCGGATGACTCCCGGTGAGACGGGGTCTCGCCTGCCCTTATGCACGACGAAAACCAAGACGATCGCCCCACTGCTGGGAACGCTTCTCCCACGCCAAACGCTCGTTCCGTGATCACTTCGCGTTTCGAACAGTTCGAAAAGCGCCAGAGCGAACTCTGGTGGCTCACTCGCGTCGTTCTGCTCCTCTTGGCCCTGGCCTATGCCTGGACCTCCAGGGACTCCGTCCGAGCCCTGGCGCACGGCTTCGAGAAACTGCCCATCTTCCTCGTTCTGCTCGTCATTCTTTTCGGCATTTACACGTGGCAGAAGAACCAGGAACTTTCCGAGATGCGCGGCCTGATGCGTGGCCTTGAGAAGCATGATGAGACAGCTCCCAGCGACAAACAGCTCGAACAGTTGTTTGAAATCATCTCCCGCTCGCAGCAGGGCTATCGCGACCTGATCGACTCTTTCGACGACGTTCTGCTGGCCCTCACGCTCGAAGGCCAGATTCGCGCCGTCAACCGCAGTTTTTCCGATCTCGTTGGCATGCCTTTCCAGCAGATTATCGGCAGGCCCATCGCTGATTTCTTGCAGGAGGGCACCGGGGAGGGCTCCCAGCTGTTGAGTCGCGCCATGCCGCGCTTCCTGGAACGCCGCCAGTGGTCCGGAGTTGTCGAGGTGCGGCTGAAGGGGCAAGGGACGGTCTTTTACTTCGATTGTGTCGCGCATGCTATGATGCGCGAAGGCGAAATCAACGGCATAACCGTTCTTGGCCGCGATGTCTCCGCCCTGCACAAGAACGAAGCCCGCTTCACCGAACTCTTCGAATCCCTCCAGGAAGGCATCTACATCGCCACTCCGGACGGTACAATTCTGGACGTCAATCCCGCGCTGGTCCGCATGCTGGGCTACGATTCCAAGGAAGAAGTGCTGAAGCGGCGCGTGCCGGAAATCTTTGTCGATCGCGCCGAGCGCAAGCTCGTCAAGGATCAGGTCGAACGCCTGCCAATGGTCCAGGGCCACGAGATCACCCTGATTCGCAAGGACGGCACGTCTATCGTGTGCCTGAACACCGCCGCCGCCGTTCGCGACAAGGCCGGCCGCGTGGTGCGCTATCAGGGATCGCTCATGGACATTACTGAGCGCCGCGAGATGGAACGCCGTCTCCATCAACAGCAGGAATTTGCCCGCCGCCTCGTCGACAGTTTCCCCGATCTCATCCTGGTGCTCGATGCCGCCGCCCACTACACTTTTGTCAGTCCTCGGTGCAAGGAAATCCTCGGGTACGACGTTGTAGATGCTCAGCGCATGGAATTTGGCGGCCGCACTCATCCCGAGGATTTGCCCGCCGCCCTTGCGCTTTACAACGACGTCATCGCCGGCAGGCAGATCTTTGCCTCTCTCGAAATTCGCGTCCGCCACAAGCTCGGGGAGTGGCGCCGCATTCGTTTCAATTTCAGTCCGCTCGCCGATGCAAAGGGCAATATTGAAGGCGTGGTCCTATCCGGCCGCGATGTTACCGATCTCAAGCGTCTCGAGGAACAGCTTATCCAGGCGGAGAAACTCGCCGCCATGGGACAAATGCTCGCCGGCGTCGCCCACGAGCTCAACAATCCCTTGACCGCCATCCTCGGCGTTACCGAACTTCTCCGCGAGCGTGAAGGCACCGCTGATTCCGTCAAGCGCCAGCTTGAGCTCACCCACCGCCAGGCCCGCCGCGCCGCGCGCATCGTCCAGAATCTTCTCGAATTCTCCCGACCCGCTTCTCCCCAGAAAAGGTCCGTCGACGTCAACAACCTTGTCGAGCGCACCCTTCAATTGCACGATCATTCTTTGCGCCGCAACAATATCCAGGTGGATTTCCGCCCGCAGCCCGAGCTTCCCGGCGTCGTCGGCGACGCCAACCAGCTCATTCAAGTCTTGCTGAACCTGGTGACCAACGCCGAGCAGGCCATCCGCGAAGTCCGCGAAACGGGCCGCATCCAGATTCGTGCCAGCTCCAACGCCACCCACGTTATGATCACCGTCCAGGATGACGGGGTGGGCATCCGCCTCGAAGCCCTTCCGCGCATCTTCGATCCTTTCTACACCACCAAGCGTCCCGGCGGCGGCACGGGCCTTGGCCTTAGCATCTGCATGTCCATTATTCGCGAACACGGCGGAAACATCGAAGCCGAATCGCTTCCCGCTGGCGGCTCGGCTTTCACCATCTTTCTTCCTGTCGCTTCTGGCCGCCAGTCCGAGGCGCTTCCCACACCTCTACCTTCAGCCGTCGCCTCGTCAGAAGCGCTTCGCACAACTGGCGATCTTCTCCGCGGCCGCGCCGTTCTCGTTCTTGATGACGAAGAGAGTCTCCGCATGCTTCTTCAAGAAGGACTCTCCGCCCAGGGCTTGCGCGTGGATTGTGCCGCCACCACCGAGGAGGCTTTCTCGCTTGTCGCGCGTTTCGGCTATGACGTCCTTCTTTGCGACCTGCATCTCTCTTCGGGCGGCCTCGCGGTGGACGGCCGGGAGGCCGCCAGCCGCATCCTCGATGCCGCCGCAGCGCAGAAACCTGCTGTCATCTATATGACCGGCGACCTGGCGGAAAGCCATCAGTTTACTGCTGCCCGCGGCGAGCCGCTTTGTCTCCAAAAGCCCTTCCGCATCTCCGACGTTCTAGCCCTCTTGAGGGATGTTCTCTTGAATGCTCCGGCGGAAACGCCCCCGGCCCGTTGATTTTTTCCGGCTTTCCTCTGCCACGCCACGAAGAGTGCGGCATTCGCTCGTCTCGCAACGCTACTCGCGGGCCTCCGTCGGGGTATTACTTTTTCTTTCCCGGCGTCGTCGTTGGTTTCGCCCCCGTGGCAGGCTCCACCCCAAAGTCCCACACGTACAGGTTCATCCCATCCGGCAAAATCTCCGCCAGCGCGTATTCCCCCGCTGGCAGTGGCTCGCTTAGCGTAAACCGGAAGACCGTCGGCGCGATTTCCCATCGTTGAATCGAGATCGTATCGCGGTTTTCCTCCATCTGCTCGCCGAACAGGCTCTTGATCGATTCCAACTCCCGCTTGTTTCCCTTGACCTTCGCCCGCACCAGTTCCACTTCCGGCCCGGATTCCCCCGGCCGGCTGCTCTTCACGATCGGCGTGGTACGGTCCGGATCCGGCGGCGCTTCCCGTAAATAAAACTCCGCTTGTCCGCTGGTCACCCGGATACTCGCCCGGTTTCCTGGAATTTCCACGTTTCGCTTGCTGGGAACTATCGGAATCGGCGAAAGCACTTGCTTCAGGTACTGCTTTTTATCGGTTTTAATCTGCGACCCCACCTGGTCAAGCGGCTTCACGGACTTCCCGTCGATGAGAAACATCCCCTCTCCCGGCGGCAGGAACACCCCCGGCGCCACCTGCAGGCTCGCGTCCACGTCCATAACCGTCTCAATTCTATGGGCTTGCTCTTGTGCGTGGATCTTCTTGGCCAGGGCATCCTCTTCGGCCGCTTCCGCCTCCGCCGCTTTTGCCGTCGCCTCCCAATCCACCATCGCCGCCGGGATCTCTTCCCAATCGCCCCGCTCTGCGCTTAGGTACCGCACACGCTCCCCGTTCCGTCGATAGTCCTTAACCAGTTGAAAGCTGCCGTCCTTCAGCACCAGCTTCTTGCCACGCGGCAAAGCCGGTACTCCGGCCTGCGCTTCCTTTTTGTCTGCTTGCTTCGCTGCGGTTGGCTGCTCTTGTCTGCCTGGCGTTCCGCTCCCCATTTGAGAATAACCGCTCGTGCCGGCCCCCATGGCTAGGAAGCCGCAATAGACTACCGTGAGTATTCTGGGTGTTCTCATCGGTCTGATCTGAAATCTGCGATGCATTCGCGCCCGCCCGGTTTGCCTCTCTTGCGAGCATACCCCCGCGCATTCCGCGCCTGCAACCCGCCGTTTTGGACGCTCCCGAAACAAAAATGGCTCCCCGGCCAAACCGGGGAGCCATTTACGAGACGCTTGAATTCTATTGCTTCAGTGCGTGCACTTCGGAAACAGGGTCACCATCACCATCAGGTCCGAAAGTGTGAACAGCCATTGATCCGCGCTGATGCCGGCTGCTTCCGCGGCCCGCGCGATGAACCCCAAATGGCGGCTCTTCGCAAAATTGTGCACGTGTTCGACGCAAATTCCCGTCAAATTGGCTACTTCTGAATCGGTGAAGATTTTTTGGCTCGACTTCACGGTAACCATGGCCCGGCTCCTCTGTTCCGCCACAAACTGTCCTACCCTTGCTTTGATGCTCTAAGCATCCTAAGTGCTGCTCAATTTCTGAGCAATAGTCGTTCCGTTCTCTCATCGAAAAACCTTTCGGCTAGTACTTTCTCACTAAAGCCCGCCAAATCAGCCATTTTTCCACACTTTTTCGCTGTCTGCGCCGGCAGTACGAACGGAAAGCAAAGGCCAGCTGAGTGGTAAAAGTGTTCTACTTTTGCAGACTTGTTACGGTTTTCGGTAGGCTTCCGGCTATCTCTCGCATCTGTTTCGTGTGACGCACCTCATGCGAGGCGATAAATTGCAGCCATTCATACGCGTTCAGTGTCCCCAGAAACGCATGCGCCATGCAGTATTCACTGAGATCGCGTTCCATGGTTTCCCCGATAAACGCTAAGGTTCTTTCCCGAACTTGCCGCAATTCCGCCAGCGTTTCTTCCTTCGCGCGCACCGTTTGCGGCTCCACCGGTGTCGGCGCCTTGCGCCGGATCACCCGCGCTTCCACGAACATCATGGGAATATGAAATCGCTTGTAAAAGGGTGCCGGATTTGGCGGTTTTTGCAGCAGCTTGTCCGCGCGGCTGAGAATGGCTCTTTCGACCGCGCTCAAGTGGCAAATCAGTTCGCCGGCCGACCACCGCCCCTCCGCTGGTCTCGTTTTCCATTGCTCCGCTGGCACGGCATCCGCAGCGCGCAGCAGTTCGCTTTGCGCCCGAGCCAGATTCCCTAAGATGGTTTCAATCGAGCGCAAAATCCCGGCCGCACATTCCCGCGTGGGGCGCAGCAAGCTGCGCCACATCTACCCCAGTGCTCCACAGCCAGCAGCACGCCCCAACGATCCTACAAATCCCGCTTAGACGGCCGTTCCCCCGGCCCCCTCGAAAGCATGCGCCAGTTGCAGCACTCGAGCCTCTCCAAAAGCCGCCCCAAAGATTTGCAGTCCCACCGGCAGCTTCCCGTCAATCTTTCCGCAAGGCACGGAAATCCCCGGCACCCCCGCCAGAGATCCCGTAACCGTATATATATCAGCAAGATACATCTGAAGCGGGTCGTCCGTGCGTTCCCCCAGCTTGAACGGCGGAACCGGCGAAGTCGGCGTCAGGATCGCGTCCACCTTCGTAAACGCATCCTGGAAGTCTTGCGCAATCAGCGCACGCACCTTCTGTCCCTTCAAATAGTAAGCGTCGTAATAACCTGCTGAAAGCACGTACGTTCCGAGCACGATGCGCCGTTTTACTTCCGCGCCAAACCCCGCCCCCCGCGTCTTTCGGTACATCGCCAGCAGGGAATCGTCATCGACGCGCAATCCATACCGCACTCCGTCGTACCGTGCCAGGTTGGAACTCGCCTCCGCCGTCGCGATAATGTAGTAGGCCGCGATCGCGTAGTCCGTATGCGGCATCCGGATTTCCACCAGTTGACATCCCAGCTTTTTGAAAACCTCCATCCCCGCTTCGATCTTCTTCCGCACTCCCGCATCCATGCCTTCGCCGAAATACTCCTTAGGGATGCCCAGCCGCAGCCCCTTCACCGGTTTCCCAAGTTCCGCCCGGTAATCGGGAACCACCGCCGTCGTCGAAGTCGAATCCTGCGGATCGCGCCCAGCGATGACCTGCAGAATCGCCGCGACGTCGCTCACATTGGTCGCGAACGGCCCGATTCGGTCCAGCGAAGACGCAAACGCAATCAATCCATATCGCGAAACACGCCCATAACTCCCCATCATCGCCGGAACCCCGCAAAACGAGCCCGGCTGCCGGATCGAACCGCCCGTATCCGTTCCCAGCGACGCCACCGCCAGCCCCGCCGCAACCACCGCCGCCGAACCTCCGCTCGATCCGCCAGGCACGCGGTCCAGCGCCAGTGGATTCTTCACCGGTCCATAAGCGGAGTTCTCATTCGAGCTTCCCATAGCGAACTCGTCGCAGTTCGTCTTTCCCAGAATGACCGCGCCCGCCGCTTCCAGCCGTTCCACCGCCGTCGCATCGTATGGGGGAACGTAGTTCTGCAAAATCTTCGACCCGCACGTTGTCTTTATCCCGCGCGTGCTGATGACGTCCTTGATGGCCACCGGCACGCCAGCCAAAGCCGGCAGCGGCTTGCCTCCTGCTACCAGGGCATCAATTTTGTCGGTCTGCCGCCGCGCCCGCTCAGGCGATAGCGTCAAATAAGCATTCAGCTCCGGATTCCGCGCCTCGATCCGCGCGTAAAATTCCGCCGCCAGCTCCCGCGCCGAGACCTTCTTAGCCCCCAGCGCCTCTTTGACTCCGTCAATCGTCCAATTCGTTGCCATAAGTTCTCTTAACTCAGTTTTCGGCCTCTGAATGAACTCCGCAGCCGGCTCCGTTCCTTTACTCCCTTTATCTCCTTAACCTCCTTTGCGTCATCTTTCAATCACCTTCGGCACCCGGAAATACGGCGGCTCCGGGTCTGGCGCATGCTTCAACACGTCCTCCGCCACCGCACAGGGCACAATCAAGTCCTCCCGCAGCGTGGCGTCCGCCGTCTGGTCGTCGCTCAACACCTGCGCCATCGGCTCCACGTTGGCCGTGTCCAGCTCGTTCAGCTTCCCGATGTATTCCAGAATCTCGTCAATTTGCGCGCGATACGTCTCCAGCTCCGCCTCGCTCAAATCGAGGTAAGCCAGCTCCGCCACCCGCAAAACGTCTTCTCTGCTGATTTTCAATGGTTTCCTCGTCGCCAAACCAATATTCGGAGACAAAATTCTAGCACACCACGGTCGCGTCCCCGCTCCGTCTGAGCTGCCGATAGTGGGTCAGTTTCCGGTTAGCCCGTGATACTTCCGCAGTGGGCACCGGCAGACAGAGAAAGGCAAGGAGCGCTGACAGAGAGCCGCACGACTATTGCGGGAGACCCGGTTTATAGAGAATGGCTTTGTGGCGCGGGTCAGGGCTGTAGGGGTCGCATATTGGAGCGCCTTTACAT
>Ga0210405_10002318_pt1 | contig 19966 bp, 16 predicted proteins | sample IncBWH11MmetaG_FD_155492 | JGI IMG/M metagenome (GOLD analysis project Ga0210405, IMG submission 155492) | Forest soil microbial communities from Barre Woods Harvard Forest LTER site, Petersham, Massachusetts, United States - Inc-BW-H-11-M | ecosystem: Environmental > Terrestrial > Soil >... | reverse complement strand
AAAAAAGGACGCAGCCCCTGTTAAGAGAATCGCAAGGCCTACCCAGGCAAGTCGGCTGAAGACAATCGGCCCCGTCCACTCAATTCCATTCCAGACGAACGCGCTTTGTGCAGGGCCGAGAGATCCTACGTCGAGAGAAAATGAAAAACTCTTCTGCGTCGTGTTTGACGCCGCCAGCATGCTGTTCATCACCGTGGAAATTCCCGCGAGGTCGTAGGAGAAATTCTGGCTCGGCAGTCCCATCGTGAGAAGCGCGGTCCAAACGAAAAAATACACAACGTTTCCGAAGCCGCCTCGCAACCACGAAATTGTCTCGAAGAAGACCGCCAGGGCGGCGATACAGGCCATCGCCGGCAGCGCCAGCAACAAGCTGGGCGCCAACAGTTTCCATAACTCGATGTGCCGGTCTTCGCCAAGCCAAAGTTGCATTACGATTCCGCAAGCCGCCAGGATCGCCACCATCACTCCAAGCACCGCGAAATTGCTCGCCCATTTGCCGGTCGCGTACAAAAATTTCGACATCGGCGTCGATGCCAGGATCTGCCCCACGCGCGTCTGCCGGTCGCGCTCGATCGTATTTTTCACCACGTAAAATCCCGCGAGCGACAGAAACGTCGAGACGACCAGCGCCATCAGCGCTCCAATCCACGCCGAATTGTAGACTCCGCGAATGTCGCCCAGCCGCAGCGTGATTCGGCCCACCGCCGCGAGATAGCCGAAGTACAGCGCGAATCCCATCGTCACCAGAAAACTGTAGCGCCGCAGCCGCTCCAGAAAATCCGCGCGTGCGAGATGGTAGAGAACGCGCCACTGGCTTGCTGAAGTTGTGCTCACAATGTTCCGCTCATGGTGTCGCGCTCATGCCGAGGCACCCGCGCGCTGGCTGGAAATGCAGTGCAGGTAAGCATCCTCGAGCGTCGGCTCGGCAAGAGACGCGTCCACGCCCGGCCGCTCCCCCGCCAGCACGCGCACGTGAACACCATCCGCGCGGCGCGCGCTCGCCGAGATCAGGAATTTCTGCTTGGCCGCCGCCACATCGGCGCTCGCGATCACCCACTCCCAAACTTTTCCTTCGATCGAACGCAGCAGCTCTTCCGGAGCCGCATGCACCAGCAAACGCCCGCCTCCCAGCACCGCAATATCCGTCGCCACCGCTTCGACGTCCGACACGATATGCGTCGACAAAATCACGATTCGCTCGCCCGACAGCTCCGACAACAAATTGCGGAACCGCACGCGTTCCTCGGGGTCCAGTCCCGCCGTCGGCTCATCGACGATCAGCAGTTGGGGATCGTTCAACAGCGCCTGCGCGATTCCCACGCGCTGCTTCATCCCGCCGGAAAAGCCGCCAAGTTGCCGGTCGCGCGCATCTCCCAGGTTCACCACCGTGAGCAATTCATCAATACGCCGCCGCGCCGTCGCGCTATCCAATCCTTTTGCGGCAGCCAGGTACTCGAGAAACTCCAGCGCCGTCAGATGCGGATACACTCCGAAGTCCTGCGGCAAATATCCCAGCACCGCTCGCAGCGGATCGGGCGAGCGAACGATATCGCCATCGTTCCACAGAACGCGTCCTTCGCTCGGCTGCGTCACCGTCGCGAGAATGCGCATCAGCGTCGACTTACCCGCGCCATTCGGGCCCAGCAATCCCAGCACGCCGGGGCCGAGTTCCAGCCGCAAGTCGCGCAGGCCCCAGACTTTTCCCGCGTACTGCTTGCTCACACCGTCGACCACAAGTTTCATAAGCGGACTACTCCTCCGCACTCCGCAACAAGCCACACACCCGTATGCGAGAGAGAATACGTGAGCGAACCACAAAAAGTTTGCTTATTTTGCGCGGATAAATGTGGAAGAAATTCCCGAAAACTGCCTCTATTTCAGAGGAGTCATGGGCGCTTCTTGTTTCGACAGGTCAACTGCGAATATTTGCACAGGCTCCGAAAAGCCCTTTGCCGTAACCGAGGGAAGCGGATTCAAAGTCACCGCGCCCTCGAGCTCCGTCGCCACCGCTTGCGAAACCAGGATTTGCCCCGCCTCAGCCGCCGAGCACAGCCGCGATGCTAGGTTCACGCTCCGCCCGATCGCCGTATAGTCGCGCCGGTCCTGGCTTCCCATGCTGCCCACCACCACTTCGCCAACGTGAATGCCGAAACCGATCTGCGTCCCTGCTTTCCCGCCGAATTTTTCATGCAGCGCCGCGACAATCTCCGCCGCCGCTGCTACCGCCCGCGTGCAGCGGTCCGCGCCCGAAAACCACGCGAACATCGCATCGCCGACGAACTTGTCCACGTCTCCGCCATAGCGGCGGACCGCATCCGCTTCAATACCGAGCACATCGTTCATTCGCTCGATCACCAGCGCCGGATCGCGGCCGTCGGAAAACGCCGTGAACCCGCGCACGTCCGAAAAAACCAGCGCCAGCCATTTGCGCTCGGCGCCCGGCCCTTTGCCATCCTGCTCCAGCATTTGATAAGCGCTTCTCGACATGTACTTCGACATCGCAGTTCGTTGCTTGAGCCCTCCGGCCATGTCCACGAACGCTCGCGAGAGCGTCCCGATTTCGTCGGCGCTGGCGCCTCCTTCGGCGGCATGGTTGGAGCGAAGCTGCTCGACCAGGTCGTACTTGCCCTGCTCGATCTCGCGCGCCGCGTCCGCCAAATGAATCAATGGCGCGGAGATCGGGTGCGATACCACGAAACCCACGCAGATTCCCAGTAGCAGCGCCACCACTGCGAGACTCGCCAGATAAACTTCCAGAATCCGGAATGGCTGCATGCGCTGCGTCACGGAACTCAGCAGTGCGCTGTGCACCCTTCCGGGATTGTGCACCACCATCCCGTTTTCGGAGACCACCACTTCCTCCACTTCGTATTCGCCGTCCGGCGCTTGAAAACTGAACGGGTGCCGGAGATCGGGCCGTGCCTCGAGCGCGGTGACCAAGGCATTCTGCAGTTTCGCGTCGCTGATTCCGGTTATGCGCGCTACGTTCGAGTCATCTTCCTGCCACAGCGCCACATCCACGCCTGCGCGAAGTTTCACGGCGCGCGCCATGTCGTCATTTTCCTGGGCGCCGATGGTGAGTGTGCCAAGCGCCGCGTCGCGGCCCGGCACCGAAACTGCAAAAACCAGGTACACCTGTTTTTCCGGACTCGTCCACGTCGTAATCTCCGGCGCGCCGGGCGCCGCTTCATGAACGTCCGGCAGGCGCCACGACATGATCTGCGGGTCGCACGCCGGATGGCCGTCAATCCCGAACGCCAGCAGCGTGCCATCGGCCAGGCGGATCGACGCAAGTCGCGGCACCTTGCTGGCGGTTTTTTGCATCAAGCGAGCCACCTCCGCGCACGCCGCCTCACGCTCCCGGTGCTCCACGATCGTTATCATGCTCGTCTGCGCGGCGTTCGAGGCAGTCTCGAAGGCAAACGCGCGGTAACGGGCTTGCTGCGCCGAGTCAAATAATTGCCGGCTGTTGTCGAGTTGCTCCTGCACGATCGACCTAGCCTGCTTCAGGCTTTGCATCCAAACTAATGCCAGCACGCTTGCCGTTAGCAGCGACACCGTGCCGCCAATCAGCACGATCAGTTTGTTGCGGATACTCAGGTTGTTAAAGAAGCTGGGCATGTCGAAAGGGTCCGGGCGCTTTGAATTGCGGTCGGCGATCCGAGTTTCGCGCGAACGCTGGGAAGTGGCGCAACACTCTCAAGCTACCACGCTGGCCACTCCGAAGTTAGCGCCACGACGATTAGCTGTGCTCAGATCGGTAATTGAACTTGCGTACAGGTGTCCTGCATTTTCTTTTGTAGCGCCCGCAGCCGCTTCTGTGCAACTGTGTTGCTGGCACCCACCTCGGTTCTCTTCGCCTCTAAAGTCTTAGAACTGTTTCTCTATCTGTGTTCATCTGTGGTTTCAAAGTCTTTCGCTCGCCGCCAGAATTTTTCTTGGGCTCGAAGAATCACTTGATTCTTACATTTTTAGTGCTACGCTAAATCTGGCGCTATGTCGCTACGCAACAATGCGCGCGCAAGACGGCCCGCAGAACAACGCAGGCCGCGAGCGGGAACTCCCGCCCACGAGAGTGCCGTACTCCGTCCAACCGACAGGGTCGGGTTGTTCTTCCATCGGCGTTCATCTGTGTTCAACTGTGGTTCTCCCGCCTCCCGGCTTGTCCCAATCTGTCCTCTACGCGTTAACCTCCCCATTTCTAATCGCCACATCCCGCGATTAGAACCGCACCTAATCCCTTTCATATCAACGTTCGCACCACTTCTAGTCGCAACAAAACACACGTTTTCATTTCCACCGAAATTGGTCTCAAATCGCTCCGCGAAATCCGCATCCTCAAGGATCACGATGAAAACCACCGGCGGGATGAAAGCGCTCTCACTCACTCTGCTGATTTTTGTCTCGATTCTTTTCTGCGGCGCAACTCTCGCCGCGCAAGAGCAGCCCACCGCCGCAAGCGGGTCCGCCACTCCAACGCAAACCGCAGCGCCGCAACCCGCAGCGTCGCAACCGACTCAGCGAATCGTCACGTCCTACACCTTGCCGCCCGATCTCTACAAGAAGGCTCACGACCTCAACCGCATCCATTTCCGTTTCAACCTGATCAGCTTCTTCTATGGGCTTCTCGTGCTGTGGCTCGTTCTGCGCCTGCGGCTCTCCGCGAAGTATCGCGACTGGGCAGAGGCCGCTTCGTCGCGCCGATTCTTGCAAGCCGCCGTTTTTTCTCCATTGCTTATTTTGACCACCGCGGTACTCGGGCTCCCAGCGGATGTCTACGAAGAGACCGTTTCGCGGAACTACGGAATTTCCATTCAGAGTTGGGGCTCGTGGATCTGGGATTGGGCGAAGGGGCAATTCATCGGCATCATCCTCGGAACAATTCTGATTTGGATTCTTTACACGGTGATCCGCAAGAGCGCGCGGCGCTGGTGGTTCTATTTCTGGCTCGTCTCGCTCCCAATCGGCGTGTTTCTGATTTTCCTCACGCCGCTGGTGATCGATCCAATGTTCCACAAATTCGAGGCTCTCCAGCAGAAAGATCCGGGCCTCACCGCGAGCCTCGAGCAGATGGTGCAGCACGCCGGTAAGAACATCCCGCCCGAGCGCATGTTCTGGATGGGCGCGGGAGAAAAAACAACGTCACTGAACGCCTACGTCACAGGGATCGGCGCGTCGAAGCGCATCGTCGTCTGGGACACCACAATTGCAAAGATGAACACGCCGCAAATCGTTTACGTCACCGGCCACGAGATGGGCCACTACGTACTCAGCCACATTCCGAAAGGTCTGGCCTTCGGAGCAGTCGGCGGCTTGGTTCTCTTCTATCTGGGATATTGCACCGTCGGAAGTTTGTTGCGGCGCAACAGCGCGAGCTGGGGCATACGCGACATCGACGACCTGGCATCTTTGCCCGTCCTGCTTTTGCTGCTTTCGATTTTCGGATTTGTCGCGGGCCCGATCTCCAACGCATTCAGCCGCTATCAAGAACATCAGGCGGACCAATACGGCCTCGAAGTAACGCATGGGCTAACTCCGGACTCAAGCCAAATTGCCGCACAAGCGTTTCAGGTTCTTGGAGAAGTGGGTCTCAGCGATCCCGACCCGAGTCCGGTGAATGTATTCCTCTTCTACAACCATCCGGCGATTTCCGATCGCGTTCGTTTCGCGCTCGACTACAACCCATGGGCCAATGGCGGCCACGGCGAGTTTTTCAAATGAGAAGGCAAACAACGCCGCGCTTATCAATTCCGCCCGTGCAGCGTCATGCGGATTCCATGGCGCGGCCGCAGCGTGACGAGCGGCTCAGGTACCACCGGGTGACCGGGCACGAGGCGAAAACGAAATCGCGGCGCGATCGTTCCAATCACCAGCGCCGCTTCCAGCAGCGCGAATCCCTGCCCGATGCATCGCCGCGGACCATCGCCGAACGGGAGATAAACCCCCGCCGGCAGCCGTTCCGCAAGCCCGTCGAGCCAGCGCTCCGGACGGAACGAATCGGGATCATCGAAATACCGCGCGTCGCGGTGCATCACCCATTGCGACATCAGGATCGTCGTGCCAACTGGAATTTGGTAGCCGCCGATCGTGCATGGGGCGATGGAAGTGCGCGCCAGAATGTACGCGGGCGGATAGAGCCGCAGCACTTCGGTCAACACGGCCTGAAGGTACGGCAGGCGCATCAGGTCCGCCACTTCGGGCGCGCGCCCGCCGAGCACGCCGCGCAATTCTTCTTCGAGCCGCGCTTCCGCCGCCAGGTTCTGGCTCAGCAGATACCACGTCCAGGAAAGCGTCAGCGCCGTCGTTTCGTGGCCGGCGAGAAACAGCGTCATCGTCTCATCGCGAAGCTGCTTCGGAGTCATTTGGCTGCCGTCTTCATCCATCGCGCCCATCAGCATCGAGAGCAAATCGGCGTGATGATTCGAGCCGGCCTTTGCGCGGCGCTCCTCGATGATCCGGTAGACGAGAGAATCGAGAAATTCCACTTCGCGCTGCGCGCGCCGGTTTCTCGGCGTTCGCCAGCTTGCCGGAACGCGAAACGGCGAGCGCTGCCGCCCCAGCTCATGGCGCATCAGGAATGTCATCGCGCGGCCCACTTGCTCCGCTTCGCCCGGAAGCGTCGTGCCGAACAGGGTGCGCACGGCAATGTCGAGTGTCAAGGCGGTCATGTCGTGCGCCACCTCGCGCGTTTCGCCGTCGCGCCAATCGCGGATGTGCGTCTGCGCGATCTCCACCATCGGCGCTGCGTATTCGTTGATCCGGCCGCGATGAAATGCGGGCTGCGCGAGGCGCCGCTGCCGCCTCCAAAAATCTCCCTCGCTGATCAGCAATCCCTGCCCGAGCATCCGCTCGGTCACTCGTTTGGTGATCGTGCTCTTGTGGAACTTCGCCTGCTGCACCACGAGCACCTGCTCGATGTAGTCGGGATGATTCAGCAGGACGCGGGTCCCGAGTGGAGCGCGGATGCTGGCGATATCGCCGTACTCCCGGGCCACGCGCTGCAAAAGCGCCAGCGGGTCGCGCCGCAGTTCGAGAGCGACGCCGACGATCGGCAGGCCTTTCGGGCCCGGCGGAACTCGATTTCCGTTTGCTGGCATGGCCGAGCGCGGGCGTCGTTCGAGACGCACCCGCCTCCTCCTACTGGTTGCTACGCGCCGCTGCGCTATTTTAATTCACAACACTTTAATTCACGAATTCATGCAGCCTCGGGCGCGCTCGCGAATCCAATAAAATGCCGCTTTGGTGGTTTTGGCAGTGAACGAGTAAGATACCTCCGCTCGCACCAAGTTGCCGAAAGAGAGTGTCGGTGGAAATCGAAAAACCGGAATGGCTCCTGCAAATGGAGAGCATCCTCGAGACGCTGAACGAAGGCGTCTTAATCACGGATGACTGCGATCACGTGGTCTTCGTGAATTCCATTTTCGAGGAATTGACCGGAATTCCCGCAGCCGACATTCTCGGCATCGATGCAAGCAAACAGTATTACACGCCGGAGGAACACGCCGTCCTTCAGCAGCGCCGGGATATTGCGCGTTCGACAGGCCGGATCCGCCACGAATTCTTTTTACCGACTAAAAGCGGAGGCCGCATCCCGGTGGTTATAAGCGCCCGGACTTTGGAAGATCCCGACGGCCGTGAGTTCTCGATCATCACGTTTACCGACATCTCCGAGCAAAAGAACGTGCAGGCGCAGCTCACTGAGGCCAATAAGCAGCTCGAGGCGCGCCACAAAGAAATCGAAGAGGATTTGGCGCTGGCGGCGCGCGTGCAACAAAGCCTGGCGCCGAAGTCCATCATCTGGGGCGGCCTGAACGTGCAAACATACTATAACCCGGTGCGCACCATCGGCGGCGACTTTGGCCTGGTGAGCCCGCTCGACGACGAACATCTGAATCTTCTCGTCTGCGACGTTTCCGGCCACGGCATTGGCTCGGCGCTGGTCGCAAACCGCATCTACAGCGAGACCATGACGCAATTGCGCAACGGCGCGCCGCTGGCGGATATGCTGCGCGGGCTGAATCGATTCGTGATGCAAAACATCGGCAGCTCGGTTTTCTTTTTCACACTCGCCGCCGCGCGCATCGACCGCGATGGCCGCCGCATGGTATTCGCCGGCGCCGGCCATCCTCCGGCGATGATCGCGCGGGCAGGCGAAGAGCCGCGGCTGCTGGAATCCCGCAGCATGGTGCTCGGCGCTTTGCCCGATGCCGTCGATTCCGAAGCCACGTTGGAAGTAGACCTCGAACCCGGCGACCGCCTTGTGCTCTACACCGACGGAATCACAGACGTGTTCAATTCCAACGGCGAGATGCTCGGAGTGGAAGGCGTGCAGAAATACGTGCGCGAAACTTCCGAGCTGCCGTTTGGCGAAATGAAAAAGGGCATCCTGGACCGCGTCGCGAACTGGCGCGAAGGCCCGCCCTCCGACGATATGTCGCTGGTCCTCGTCGACATCCACTGAGCCGGCATGGCGGAGCTCATTTTCTCAATCGATTTCGCCGTACCGCCGAAAGATGTGTTTGTCTTCTTCGTCCCGCAACGGATGCCGCACTGGTACGGCGTCGAAATGGACGCATGCTTCGAAGTGCAAGGCGGCGCACCGGATTTCGCCGTCGGGCAAAAAGTTCGAATCGCTGGACACTTGGGCTCGCACGCGCTGGCGCTGACGGTGGTGGTCACAGCGTATGAATGGGGCCGCCTGCTCGAATGGCGGTTTCAGGATTCGTATGGCGTGAAAGGTTTGCAACGATGGGAGCTTGAGCCGTCGGCTTCCGGCAGCGGCACGCGACTCACGATGCGCGACTCCTACGAAATGCCCAGCGCGTTCGGTAGGTTCTTCGATCGCATCTTCACTCGGCGCGCGGTGGCGCTCCGCGACCGTGAATCGCTGGCGCGATTGCAGCGCCTGGTGCCGCAGAATGTCGCGGCCCATAATTAATTTTGGTTTATGAAACGCCGATGACGCGGAGGAATTTCTTTTTCCCGACGCGCAGTGGCAGCAGATCGCCGGGATTCAGCACGACTACGCGCTTGAAGTCCTTTTCCACTTTTCCGTCGAGTTCGACAGCGCCTTGCTTGATGAGTCGCTCGGCCTCGCTGCGCGAGCTGGCGAGACCCGACTCGGTGAGCACGGCGTGCAGCGGGCGCGTGCCCCACGCCAAGCGCATTTCGGGAACGTCGGTGGGCGCCTTGCGGTCGCGAAAAACGAGACGAAATTCTTCGGCGGCTTTTTTTGCGGCTTCTTCTCCGTGGAATCCAGCGATAATCGTGTGGGCGAGCTGCATCTTCGCGTCCATCGGGTGCAACACGCCGAGGCGGACTTCTTCGCGCAGGCGCACGATGGCGGGCGAAGGGAAATCCGTCAGCAGCTCGTAGTACGACCACATCAGCTCGTCTGAAATGGACATAATTTTCCCGAACATCTCGCCGGGAGCTTCGGTGATGCCGATGTAGTTGCCGAGGCTCTTGGACATTTTGCGCTCGCCGTCGAGGCCCACGAGAATCGGCATGGTCAGGATCGCCTGCGCGGGCAATCCGTACTCGCGCTGGATTTCGCGGTGCACTAGCAGATTGAATTTCTGTTCGGTGGCGCCCAGCTCGACGTCGGATTTCAGCGCAACTGCGTCAAAGGCGGTGAGCAGCGGATACAGCAGTTCGTGAACGGCAATCGGCTGGTTCTTGTCGAGACGCGAGCGAAAATCCTCCCGTTCGAGCATCCGCGCGAGGCGATAGTGCGAACAGAGGCGGACGACATCGGCCGCGCTCATTTTGCCGAGCCATTCGCTGTTGTAGCGGACTTCCGTTTTCTTTTGGTCGAGGATTTTGAAGACCTGCGCGAGATAGGTTTCTGCGTTCTGCGCCACCTGTTCGCGCGTGAGAGGCGGGCGCGTCTCGGATTGTCCGGTGGGATCACCGATCATCGCGGAAAAATCGCCGATCAAAAAAACCGCGGTGTGTCCCAGGTCCTGAAACTGCTTGAGCTTTCGAAGAACCACGGTGTGACCGAGGTGAATATCGGGCGCAGTGGGATCGACGCCGAGATAGGCTCGCAGCGGAACGCGCTCTTTCGCGGATTTTTCGAGCTTCGCCTTCAGCTCGTCCTCGCGAATGATTTCCGCGACGCCTTTCGAGATGGACTCGAGCTGGTCTTCGACCGGTTTGAATCTCGGCGCTGGCACTATTTCCTCTCCACCATCCAATTTATCAGGCACCCGCTCTTTCCGGGGTGATTAACACGCGGCGGCCTTCGATCCGGTAGCGGCCTTCAAGGACGATGCGCACGGCTTCGGTGTAGATGCGGTGCTCCTCGCGCAGGATTCGTTCGGAAAGGGTCTCCGGTGTGTCGCGGTCCTCAATTGGGACGACAGCCTGCAACACGATCGGACCGGCGTCGAGATTCTCGTCGACGAAGTGTACCGTGCAACCGGCAAATTTCGCTCCGTGCTCGAGAGCCTGGCGCTGGGATTCGAGGCCGGGAAACGCCGGGAGCAGCGATGGATGGATATTCAGAATTCGTCCGCGAAACGCAGCGACGAACTGAGGCGAAAGCAGGCGCATGTAGCCGGCGAGGCAAACGAGGTCGATTTTCTTCTCTTCTAGCGCGGCCATGACGAGTTTGTCGTAGGCTTCGCGCTCGAGGCCTTTCGACGGAATGGGGCGCGCCTCGATGCCTCGCGCCCGCGCGCGTTCGAGTCCCGGCGCGCCTTCGCGGTTGCTGATGACGACGGCGATCTCGGCGTTGGGGATGCGTCCCCCGGCGACGCCTTCGGCGAGCGCTTCAAAGTTCGAGCCGCGTCCGGAGAGCAGCACGCCGATGCGTTTCTTCATGGCCGAGCGAAGTTAGCACAGTTCGGGGAGGCGGCAAACAGACGGGCGATCAAAGGGTCTATACCACTATGATCGAAATCTCGAATGGTACCTGCAACTCAACGAACATCGCCAGGCTTTGCCAGGGGAGTTCCACTCCGGCGTGGTCGCAATCGCTCCTGTATCCCAAGAACACATCCACTGTCATGATTTCTTTGAGTTGAAGGAGAAATTGCTTCCGTTCGCGGAACGTGTTCCAGAGCGTGTCGACATGGACGCGAAGGTCCTCCTTTTCTGATATCGGAGCAGTATAGTTCCATGCATCTTGCTCGTAAGGCGGCAAAATGGATCCCTGTGAGTCGCCCCGACGGTGAGCGTGGGTCGGGGAAACTCCAAGGCGCCGCGTGAGTTCGGCGAGGTCTGGAATGTCTCCGAAAATGCGAAGGGTCGCGGAATACCGGAAATAAAACTCGTCGTTCGCTGCGTTCATGCCCCGCCTCCGACTAGCAATTCTGTCAGATTATGCCGCGGCCCCAAAGAAGCACCGTCGTGGCTATTCCTTTTTCGCTGCCGCTGGGTGCGTCGCCAGCTTCCGGTTTATGAAGATGGACTTTGGGATTTCGCAGTGGACGCCTTTGCGGATGTCGACGACTTGCGTGACGCGGCAATCTGCGGCCATGGACGCGAGCGCGTAGGCTTCGTAGCGATCCATGGGCACGATTTTCTGCGTGCTTAGAAAATCGATGGTGTTGCGGACTGCAATTTTCATTGCTTCGATTAAGTCTTCGTCGAAACCCGGGAAAATCCAGTAATTCTTATTTTCCGCCCAGGGCCATTCGGTCTTTAGATCCTTGCGCACGATGGGCTCGATTTCAATTTCCTTGTAGGCGCATTCGAGCGCTTCGAGATTCACTTCGCCGTTGCCCTGGCGGCAATGCGCGTCGCCAATCCAGATGAGGCCGCCTCTCTGGAATACCGGAAAGTAGATGGTCGAGCCGGCCTGGAGTTCGTTGAGATCCATGTTCGAGCCGTTTTTCCAGGGGCGAAGCGTGCTGGTGCGCCCTTTGTCGTCCTTAATCGGCGGGCCGGCTTTTTCTTTTGGCTCGTTAGGATCGACGCCGACCGCGAGAATTCCGGGGAAAGGCTTGAGGTCGAGGATGATTCCCGGCTTGAACTCGGTCTCGTTCTTCGCCAGGTCCAGTTTGTAGTAGCGGACGAACCCATCGAGAAATTCCTTCGGCAGAAGTCCGGTGGGGAAATCCTTCCCGGGAAGATTGAAATTTTGCGCGTATTCTTTCGGAACGATCTTCAGGATGCGGATTTCGAGCGTGTCGCCAGGTTCGGCACCATTCACGTAGATGGGGCCGGTGATCGAGTGCGGACCGCCGCCGTCGTTCTCCTTGCGCAGCCGCGCGATTTCGTCCATGGGCGGACCGTTTAAGGTGTGATCTTCCGGCGACGGCTTGATTTGGTTTAACGCGTGGTACCAAGTCTCGACGGAAACCGTGTCGCCGGAATTGATGGTGAGCTTGGGCTTTTCGTTTACGTCGAACCAACCCCACTGCACCGTATTGGGCGTCGCTGGGAGCGAATGATGTTTAGAGGCAGCGGCGGCGTTGCGATGCGGAGTGGCCGGTGCGGTTTTCTCCTGCGCCCGCGCGACGGGCGCTGACGCTGCGCACAAGAGAAGCGCAAACGAAATGCTCCAAATTCCTTTCATGATCAGCCCTCTCTCGACTCCCCTTAAAGAACAATTAGCTTTCGAGCAGCAAAATATCGACCGGAGGAATCGCGCGGATTATACTCTCGGTGGAAACAAATGGCTTCGGGCGGCGGCTTTGAGCGGCATGCCGGGGCGGCTGAATTCAATCTCAGGAGGAACTTCGATGTCACGTTCGCGTTCATTTTTTCTTTTGGTGGCGGCACTTTTGGCACTGAATTTTTTGGCGGCTTGCTCGACGCAGCCTCAGAAGCCCGTCGAGCCGCCCGATACTCGAGCGGCCGATGAAGCTGCGATCCGCGCCAACGTGGTGGCGTGGAGCCAGGCGTCGCAGGCCAAGGACGTGAACAAGGCGCTTTCGTTTTATGCCGATGACGCGATCCAGATGCCTGACCGCGGCGCGCTCATACGAGGAAAAGAAAATATGCGCAAGGGCTGGGAGCAGATGCTGGCGACGCCGGGTCCCGGGCTGACGTTTGCAACCACGGGAGTGGAAGTGGCGCGGTCGGGGGATATTGCGTATGAGTACGGGACGTACGATTACGCCACCAAAGACGCGAAGAGCCGGGTGCACGACGAGAAGGGAAAGTACCTGGTTGCCTGGAAGAAACAGGCGGACGGATCGTGGAAGGTGGCCGTCGACATCGATAATCCTGACGCGGCGCGGCCTGCACCGGCACCGGTGGCGGCGAAACGAAAAACCACGGCGCGCAAGAGACGGCACCGCAACGCCGCTTCTTAAACGATCGAGCGGCCATCGAACCGATCATCGCGAGGGCGCAGCATCATCGAAACGGGTTTGCATGAAGCAGCGTTGAGATCCTTCGACCATCCTGATCGGATGGCCTCAGGATGACGACGCGGCACTTGTGGGCGGCGTTACGAGGGTTTCTATAGCGGCAACGTGCCGGAATAGATGACGCGGGGTTTGTTGCGAGCGGCGCGTTCGATGCGGCCGATCAAGTGGAACTTTTCGCGGCGGCGGCGCAATTCCGATTCAACGCGCGAGACGAATTTTGCCGGGACGATCAGGATCATTCCCACGCCGAGGTTGAACGTCTTGAGAAGTTCTTCAGGCTCGACTTTGCCGAGCTTCGCGAGGTAACGGAAGATCGGGAGGACGGGCCAGGAGCCTAGCTCGACGACGGCCTGCACGTTCTTCGGCATGGCGCGCGGCAAATTGCCTGTGATTCCTCCGCCGGTGACGTGAGCCATCGAGGAGACCCATCCTCGCGCGAGAATGTTTTTCAGCAGAGGCCAGTAGGCGCGATGCGGCTTGAGCAGCTCCGCTCCGATTTTATTTCCGATTTCCGCGACGTAGGTATCGGGCTTTAGCTTGGCGACGCTGAAAACGAGCTTGCGGGCGAGCGAATAGCCGTTGGTGTGGAGGCCGCTCGAGGGCAACGCGAGCAGGGCGTCGCCTGGGCGCACGGCGCGCGGATCGAGCTGTTTCTTTTTCTCGACAGCACCGACGATGAAGCCCGCGAGATCGTATTCCCCAGGCGCGTACATGTCGGGCATCTCGGCCGTTTCGCCGCCGATCAACGAGCAGCCTGCTTGCTTGGCGGCGCGGCTCATTCCTTCGATGACTTGTTCGACGATGCGCGAGTCCATTTTTCCCATGGCGAGATAATCGAGGAAGAACAGCGGTTCGGCGCCCTGCGTGAGAATGTCGTTCACGCAATGGTTGAGGATGTCGGCGCCGACGGTGGAGTGAACTCCCGCAGCCAGCGCAACTTTCAGCTTGGTGCCAACGCCATCCGCGCTTGCGACCAGGATGGGTTCTCGCCAGCGCTTACGGTCGAGCTGGAAGAGCGCGCCGAATCCGCCGATGGGCGCGAGCACGCCGCGGCGGAAGGTTTTTCCAGCCATGGCCGCGATCCGGCGTTTGATTTCGTCGGCTGCCGTGATATTCACACCAGCATCGGCGTAGCGCATGAGGCGAACTCTTTGGAAGGGGGCTGAGCGGTCCCTTGAATTTTAGAACGGACGGAACAAGCGTTTCCAGCGCACTTCGCGCGGATGTACGAGCGCGCTGAGGTACGTAGCGAAACGCTCGCCGATGTGCCCGGGGTTCCAGACATCTTCGGGTGCGTCGATCGACATATAAATTATCATCGGCGTGCCAATGATATTCGCGCGCGGAACAAAGCCCCAATAGCGGCTGTCGTACGAATTCTCGCGATTATCGCCCATCATGAAATACTCGCCCTGCGGGACGTGCACAGCAGGCCGGTTCTCCGTGGGATTGGGAGGATCCTCCCGGTACGGTTCCTCGAGGCGGTTTCCGTTCACAAATACCACGCCCTGCTTGATTTCGAGTGTATCGCCCGGCAAACCGATGGTGCGCTTAATGAAATCAGGGCTTCCGGGAAGTGGCGCGCGGAAAACGATGATTTGCTGCCGCGCGGGATTGCGCCACAGAGGAACGTGATAGTCAGTGAAAGGAACGCCGGCGTCGTAGCCGATGCGTGAGACGATCAGGTGATCGCCGATCAGAACCGTAGGCTCCATCGATCCGCTGGGGATCACGCGCGCCTGCACGAGCGTTCCTTCGATGAACAGGAACGCGAGAATTACCCAAAACCAGGAAAGGATCTCGCGCCAGATTTTGTCGGAAACCGTATCGCGTTTCGCTGGGATAACTTTTTCGCTTTCCACGGCCACCGCGTCATCCACCTCAGCCCTCACGATGAGCCTCCACTTCGAGTTGCACCAGCTCAGTCGGATAGCTGCCGGTGTAGCACGACGTGCAAAATTTTCGTTCCGTATCCTCGAGCGCCGACCGCAGCGCGTCGAGCGAAAGATAGCCCAGCGAATCAGCGCCAAGGAACTGGCGGATTTCTTCGATGGGTTTCTGCGCGGCGATCAATTCTTCGCGGCGCGGAGTATCCACTCCATAGTAACAGGGCGAAATCGTCGGCGGGCAACTGATGCGGACGTGCACTTCGGTGGCGCCGGCCTCGCGAACCAAGCGGACGATCTTGCGGCTGGTGGTGCCGCGGACGATGGAATCGTCGACGAGAATCACGCGCTGGCCTTCGAGCATTCGACGAACCGGATTTAGTTTCAGTTTAACGCCGAAATCGCGGATGGCTTGCTCGGGCTCGATGAACGTGCGGCCGATGTAGTGATTGCGAATCAGTCCCATGCGAAACGGAATGCCCGACTCGGCGGCATAGCCGACGGCCGCGGGAACTCCGGAGTCCGGCACGGGCGTGACGATGTCGGCATCGACGGGATGTTCGCGCGCGAGGAGGCGGCCGAGGCGCTCGCGGCTTTCGTTTACGGGGCGGCCGAAAATGATGCTGTCGGGGCGCGAAAAATAGACGTGCTCGAAAATACAGTACTGATGCGGCTTTTCGGGCGCGAAATGAATCGATTCGATTCCGCTGCGCGAGACGCGCACCATTTCGCCGGGCTCGACTTCGCGGACGTATTCGGCGTCGATCAAATCGAACGCGCAGGTTTCCGAGCCGACGATCCAGGATGCGTCGAGGCGGCCGAGATTGAGCGGTCGAAAGCCGCGCGGGTCGCGAATGGCGTAGATTTCATCGCGGGTGAGAATCACGAGCGAGTACGCGCCTTCTACCTGATTGAGCGCGTCGGCAATGGCGCCAGAGAGATTGCGCGCCCCACTGCGCGCGATGAGATGCACGATTACCTCGGTGTCGCTGGTGGTTTGGAAGATGGAGCCGCGGTGCTCGAGCTTGCGGCGAAGCTCCATAGCGTTTGTAAGGTTGCCGTTGTGCGCGACGGCTAGTTTGCCCTTGTTGCAATCGATCACCACGGGCTGCGCATTCATCAGAGATTTGTCGCCCGCGGTGGAGTAGCGCGTGTGGCCGATGGCGACCGCGCCGGGGAGATGCGAAATTACGTCCGGCGTGAAAATTTCTTGCACCAGCCCCATTGCTTTGTGGATGTGGATATTCGCGCCGTCGGTCGAAGCGATGCCGGCGGCTTCCTGTCCGCGATGCTGGAGCGCGTAAAGGCCGAGATACGTCATCTTCGCGGCTTCGGCGTGGTTGAAGACGCCGAACACGCCGCATTCGTCGTGGAAATGATCGTCGAGCGTGCGGAGGTGGTCCGTCATGCGTTCTCGATTGCCTTTTGAAGCGATTCGCTCCACGCGCGGCGGAGCGAAGTTACGTCCCCGCGTATCACAGCATAGCCATTATATTGGATGCGAAATTCTCCCGCTGTGACTGTGCCGATGCGTTGGGTGCTGACTTTGTATTGTGCCGCAATTTCGTTGACTCGAGCAAGCGCGGCGGGCGAAAGCGATACCACGGCGCGGGCGCCGCGTTCGCCGAAAAGCGCGGCTTCGGCAGGAGCGTTTTCGTGTGCGCCATCTGTGGTACCGCCGAGCGAAATATCAGCCGAAAGCACTTCGGCAGAGAGAGCGTTACCGCCGAAGCAGCATTCGGCAAGCGTCACGGCGAGGCCGCCGTCGCCTACGTCGTGGGCGGAAAAAATCGCAGATTCGCTAGCGAGCGCGACCAGGCAAGCGATCAGCCGCTTCTCGGCGGCGAGATCGAGAGCCGGAGGCGTGCCTGCCACTACCCCTTGAATCGTCTTCGCATATTCGCTCGAAGAGAATGCCCGCAGCTCTTCGCTGGGCGCTATTGAGGCCCTGAGCGGGTCGGTGAAATTCTTCCACGACATGCTTCGCGCTTCCTGCGCCCATTTGCCGGAACCGTCGAGCAGCACAATCAAATCACCTTCGTGCTGAAATGCCAGGCCGAGCGCGCGTTCCGCGTCTTCGAGCACGCCGAGGACGCCGAGAACGGGCGTGGGATAAATCGGCTTGCCCAGCGTTTCGTTGTAGAAGCTGACGTTGCCGCCGGTGATGGGAATTTCGAGCGCGTTGCAGGCTTCGGCGATGCCGTCGATCGTCTCGCTGAATTGCCACATCACCTCGGGCTTTTCCGGATTCCCGAAATTGAGGCAATTCGTTGCCGCCACGGGACGCGCGCCCGTGCAGGAAATGTTGCGCGCAGCCTCCGCTACGGCATGCATCGCGCCGAGACGCGGCGAAAGCTTGCACCATCGGCTGTTGCAGTCGGTTGAAAGCGCGAGCGCGCGCTTGGTTTCTTTCAGGCGCAGCACCGCGGCGTCGCCTGCGCCGGGACCGATGCGCGTGTTCGTGCGCACCATCGAATCGTACTGCTCGGTGATCCAATACTTCGACGCGATCGCGGGCGAAGCGAGCAGTTCGCGGAAGTGCGGAGTAAGGTCCGCACCTTCGCGGAGCAATTCGACGTAACGAGTTTGCGCGACTTCGTAGGGTAAAACGGCGGCCGATGGTACGGCCGGCTTGGCCATCGGGCGGTCGTAACGCGGACCTTCTTCGGCGAGTGCGTGCGCAGGAATTTCCGCGGCCACTTGTCCGTGATTGCGGACGCGCAATTTGCCGTCGGACGTGACGCGGCCCACTTCGATGGCGTCGAGTCCCCACTTGTGAAACACGTCGAAAACTTTGCGCTCGCGGCCGCGCTCGGCGACGAGCAGCATGCGCTCCTGTGATTCCGAGAGCATGATTTCGTACGCCGTCATGCCGGTTTCGCGCTGCGGAACGCGCGCGAGATCGATTTCGATTCCCATTCCGCCGCGCGACGCCATCTCGGAGCTTGAACTCGTCAGCCCGGCGGCGCCCATATCCTGAATCGCGACGACTGCTCCTGTGCGCATTGCCTCAAGGCACGCCTCGAGAAGCAACTTCTCCATGAACGGATCGCCCACCTGGACGTTCGGACGCTTTTGCTGCGATTCTTCGCTGAACTCCGCCGAAGCCAGCAGCGATGCGCCGTGAATGCCGTCGCGCCCTGTTTTCGCGCCGGCGTAAATCACGGGATTTCCCTCGCCGCGCGCCCGGGCGAAGAAAAGATCCTCGCGTCGTGCGATGCCGAGTGCCAGCGCGTTGACCAGCGGATTGTTCGAATAGCACGGCTCGAATTGCACTTCGCCGCCGACGGTTGGCACGCCGAAGCAATTGCCGTAGAAGGCGATGCCGCGCACAACGCCGTCAACGATGTGGCGATTGCGCGCGATTTCTTCGGGAGTGACATCCGACGCTAGCGCGGTTGCGGGGCCCGATGAACTGTGGCCCGCAGCGCTGGCCGCTTTCGCTTGAACGGAACGTGCTTCAAGCGGGCCAGAAGTGATAGGGCCGAAGCGCAGCGAATCGAGCACGGCGATGGGCCGCGCGCCCATGGTGAAAATGTCGCGCAGGATTCCGCCCACGCCCGTGGCGGCGCCTTGAAACGGCTCGACGAAACTTGGATGGTTGTGCGATTCGATCTTGAAGACGGCGCAAAGGCCGTCGCCTATGTCGACAACGCCCGCATTCTCGCCGGGCCCCTGCACCACGCGCGCGCCTGTCGTGGGCAGCCGCTTTAAGTGGACGCGCGAAGATTTGTAGGAGCAGTGCTCGCTCCACATCACGCTGAAGATGCCGAGCTCGGTGAAGTTCGGGTCGCGGCCGAGAATCTTTTGGATGCGCGCGTATTCGTCGGCGGAAAGGCCGTGCTCGGCCGCGACCTGCGGCGTTACTTTGATTTCCGCGTCAATCATATTGACTGGAATTCTTTCCGGGCTTGAAGTAACTTCGCGACGAACTCCAGGTGGACCTTTGCTAATTCGGCTAAGTCTTCCGTCCAACTAAACGCCAGCCCGTCTTGAGAATACGCGCATTCGAAAGAGCTGCCGACGAGCCTTGAAGGGAAAATACAATCGCATACAGCATACTCGGCGGCTATCGGATCCAAGGCACATCCCACTCGGTCATAAACATCGTTCCCAATTGAATATTCTGTTTGATTAAACCTAGCGGGAGTGGAATGTGACGATCTCCCTGAGATTCGATCATGTCTCAGCTTAAGAAAGCGTCCAATTTCGTCTAGTTCGCCTAAGACCCTTTTAAAGTCCAGCTGCCTGAATTTCTTTGGCCCCTCCAGAATTGCAGTTTGGTAACGCTGCTCTGCGACGGAATAAAAAAGCTGAGCGCAGCTTTCGATACCGCCCCGCAAGACAGATTGACTTTCGGTCAGAGCACCCCACAATCCTAAGCGAGCGGCGATGACGATATGAGAAAGCGTATCGACAGCAAATTTGCGGATTGTCGTTTGTTTCTCCGCCGCGAATCGCATGCTACCAAGAATTGCGAGATTTAACCGGATTGATCGCGACAAAATCGTTGTCGCGCCCTGTAAAAATGTTGACCTCTGAAAATTATTGGAAAACGCCGCATCTTGTAACCGAAAGAGTTCGGTTAAGCCTGTGTCAGAGCTCACCGTAGTCGCTCACTTCGCGACAAGACTTTCAACCATGCTTCGGAAGAGCACCAGGCCGTCGGCAGAACCGAGCGGCGACTCGACGGCGCGCTCCGGATGGGGCATCAGGCCGACGACGTTGCGCTCACGATTGCAAATTCCCGCAATT
>Ga0210405_10002317_pt1 | contig 19966 bp, 20 predicted proteins | sample IncBWH11MmetaG_FD_155492 | JGI IMG/M metagenome (GOLD analysis project Ga0210405, IMG submission 155492) | Forest soil microbial communities from Barre Woods Harvard Forest LTER site, Petersham, Massachusetts, United States - Inc-BW-H-11-M | ecosystem: Environmental > Terrestrial > Soil >... | reverse complement strand
TTGCAAACGCAATGGCGAATCCGAAGCCCACCATCGGAAACAGGCCGGCTCCGAAAGCAAACCCTCGAACAGCGGCAAACAGTCCTTCCCAAGGCAATGAGTAATGATCCAGCCCACGAGCTGCCCGGCTGAATTCAATCGACAGGGTAATACCGCTGGCCAAACCGGAAGCCAGCCCAAAGAAGAGACCCAGGCCAAGTCCATAGCCGATGCCGAAGACAACGGCGTACGTTACGCCACGGGTAAGCAGGCGCAACGGACCGTGTCGTCCACCCAACAGGTCGTAGGCCAGATAGAGACTACCCAGCGCATCAAGACAGGTACCGGTAATACTGACGACCGCGACGGTGTGGTGGTCCACGCAATGATTGTAGACCTAAAATCTCGGCGACCGACACTTGTACGGTAACCGCTGTTAATCAGGCATGTTCAGCACACCTGTACGTCTGACTGGGGATGCAAGAGCTGTCGAATGTGGTCAAATGTTCTGAGGATAAAGCACCATGATTCGACGCTATTGTGTTTTGTTGCTTTTGATTTTCCCGCTTTTCGCAATTGCTGACAAAACCAACCCTACTTGGAGGGGCCCCGAGCGCTCCGTTTACGTCGTGACCCAGAATCACTACGCGGAAGGTTTTACTCCCGAAGGTGATACCACAAAGTTCGGCGATTTGATTGCCATCGAAATCTTCAACCCTCGCGGCCCCAAAGCGGAAGAAAAGCCTATCTACAAAGTCGGTGAACACATCGCCTTATTCGTCGGCGGTCAACGGCAGGGTGACGTGCGAATCCAGAAAGTAATGCCCTTGCAATGTGATTCCTCAGCGGCCCTGGTTTCCATTGGCCCGGCCTTCCGTCTGCCCAAAGACACCATGGCCCTGGCATCGAACTCCGACAAGATTCGCCCTCATTCCAACGCCCAGCACCTGGCCAGTGAACTGGAGAGCAACTACGCTCGGCAGCTCGCGATGGACGAATTTCGCAAACACGCTCTTCCCACAACACTGGCCAAAAACATTAAAATTGACAAGCTCGTTGTGACCAAACTCGACGGCACCGATTCCGAATTCTTGGTCGGTTCCTTGTCCCTCGTAACAAAAAGTGCTCGGCATGATGTATTCCTCATTGCAAAGATTGTGGAGTCATCAGCGACAGCCGAATTCGCTCGATACCATAAGACCACAGACCTAGAAGACGGCAAGGATTCCGAGGACGTCCTTTTGGTGGACCAACTCGACCTCGATGGCGATGGTTTTGACGAAATCGTTGTTGAAGTGAAGGGCTACGAAAACGAGGAATTTGCCATCTACCACCGCAGCAATGGTTCCTGGGCGCAAGTCCATCTTGGCGGTCAGGGCGGCTGCTAGCTCCCGATTAGGCTAACCGGAGAAGTCAAGTTCTCTAGGACTTTACATGGACGATTTGCGCGTTTATCGTCCAAGTGGATTATTTCTGAAGCCCTCTCGATTCCGGGTTAAACTGTTTTTAAAAAATGAGGGTATATGCCGTCCGCAGATAGACATTCAATCACACGACGCGACCTGATTCGCGGGGCGGCAACCGGGATGATCTCTTTAGCGATGGGAGCCGACATTCTAGGTGGGCAACCATCGGCAAAGCCGCCCAATATTATTTTCATTCTGGCCGACGATCTGGGCTATGCCGACGTATCTTGCTACGGACGCCCGGATCTGAACACCCCCAGCATTGATCGGATCGCCACGCGGGGAATGCGATTTTTGCAGGGCTACGCCAACTCGGCCGTATGTTCGGCGACGCGCACGGCGCTGATTACTGGCCGCTACCAGTATCGTCTGCGGCTCGGTCTGGAGGAGCCACTCGCAGGTAACGTCGCTGTGGGCCTGCCGCCGGAACATCCGACGCTGCCCTCACTGTTGAAAAAAGCCGGCTATAGCTCGACGCTGGTGGGCAAATGGCATCTTGGCGTTCCGCCAAAGTTTGGTCCTCTGAAGAGCGGCTACGACCATTTCTACGGATTTCGCGGTGGTGCGGTAGATTATTTTTCGCATATGGCCGGACAAGGCAAGGGAGATCTTTGGGACGACGATGTTTCGATCCATCAAGTGGGCTACCTGACGGATTTGCTCGGCGATCGTGCGGTCGATGTGGTGAACAAGTATGCGAAATCCGCGCGGCCTTTCCTGGTCAGCCTGCACTTCAATGCGCCACATTGGCCCTGGGAGGCTCCCGGCGACGAGGCGGAGTCTGAGCGATTGCGGCAACCGGGTAGCGGAGGTCTGATGGACTTCGACGGCGGGTCGCAAAAGACCTACCAGAGAATGATCGAAGAAATGGACCGGCAGATTGGCCGTGTTCTTCAGTCGTTGGACGCAAATGGTTTGACGGAGAACACGATTGTCATTTTCACGAGCGACAATGGCGGCGAGCGCTTTGCCGATACCTGGCCGTTCACAGGTAAGAAGACGGAATTGCTCGAAGGCGGTTTGCGCATTCCGACCTTGGTCTCTTGGCCCGCTCGCATTCCGCAGGGCCGAACAACGGAGCAGGTCGCTATTAGCATGGATTGGATGCCGACGCTACTCTCCGCCGCTGGAACTGAACCCGATCCGTCCTACACCGTCGATGGCATGAATCTCCTGCCGATGTTGACTCAGAGTACCACCCCTGTTCCTCGTAAGCTGTTCTGGCGCTACAAGGCGAACGCGCAGCGGGCGGTCCGCGATGGCGATTACAAATTTCTCAAAATCCTCGACAATACGTTCCTCTTCAACGTTGTGGAAGATCCGCTGGAGCGCGCCAATCTCAAGGACCGCCAAAAGGACGTGTATCAACGCCTGGTCCGCGAATGGAATGATTGGAGCGCTTCCATGTTGCCGGAGATCAAGGAAAGTTTCACGCACAGCTTCGATGGCGAGGAACTTGCCGACCATTTTGGCGCCAAGAAATCAGACCAGATGCCGGATATTCCGGGCCCGCCAGACGACTAGGGCTAACCCGCATCGGTTCCAAGTGGACGTGTAGTTGGCTAACCGGACATCGTTCGTTCTAGAACCATGCTTAAAGTTTGCGTTCACAATGTCTCGTTCGGTTTACCCGGCGTCAGCCGAATCGAAACTCGCTTTGCATCAATCGTGCCAGCGATTCCGTAGGAATCATCTAGAGTAAGCCGAAAACCATTTTCTACCCTGTGAACTACAAGTCCGAATAAGACATTCTGATGACTAAAGCCACTGAGGCTTAGGTCCAGAATTTCCTCCAAGATAAACTCAACGACGACGTGTTTCGCCAGAACATAATAGCCGCGCTCATCCGTTTCCTTAGTCATCTCCCAGGTATGGAGAAGTAGCGACGATGTAGCAGAGCGGTTCAGGTGCAACAAAATCACTTCGGCATCGTGAAAATTCGGCCAGTATCCAAACCAATCGCGGAGGTTTTTCGCTCCCTCCACTGCTTCCAGTTCAGGTGGAAATTCCATGAGTCGCCCTCGACATGCCGACAACATTAGACCATTCCTGCAAGCAGTTCGTCTAAGTCCCGATTTGTCGGGAAATCGGACAAGTCAAGTTCTCTAGAACTTTAAATGGACGGTTTCCGCGTTTATCAGGATTTGACCGACGATCGCACTCAATAGTAGTTCCAATTTCTTATTATTGTTTATGAACGCCTTCGGTAACTCGAATAATTAGGTTAATTTGATGCACGGCTTCATCGATGTCGGTCTCCGGTTGCAGCTGGGCTTCCGGGTAGCCATGATCGGCGTAAAGCTTGGTCGCCCTCTCCATCCCCGCACGGACTTCAGCCACGCTGAATGGATCATTCGGCCGAAGGTGGAACTGTTCCCGAAGGGTTGCAGTTGGGATGTTCAACGACCTCTCCGGTGGAACGCTAGCTAGTGTCAAATTCTTTAGACGGTATTGCGCACCTTCAGAAACGGGAACGACGACGAGGATCCGCTGTTTCCCTTCGCTTTCATTCAGGGGTTTTGATGTTGGGTCCTGGACCTCAACCTTGAAGTATCCCCGGCTTTGAAAGTCGGTCCTAACGCCGCGCTGTGCCACCGCTGCTACTAAATCTTTGACATTATCAAATTCCTGACCAGCCAACTGCTTGAGGACTCTGTCTCTCACTGCGTCCCTGTCATGAACATCACCCTCGATCTTCAAATCGCCCAAGATGTATTCCACCTTCTGAGTTGCAGAAGCGATGGTTGAGCGTGTGCCTCCGTCGTTCTCCATGGATTCGCTGCTCCCTGCGTCCTTCGCAAGCCCGATCGGTTTGAATTTCAGCCCTTGGGGCAACTCCACCCAATACAAGCTGGCCCTTTCTGGCGAGCTCAGCTCCATGCGCCAGTGCGAGGGCTCCGTGTCTCTGTCCTCCAGAAACTGGAACAGCAGCGCTTTTCCATCGAAGCGAATATCGGTGAGATTCATTGGCTCCGACAGGTTTCCGCTCACCTGGTAGACTTCGCCGCCACCCTCCAGATCAATCTGGGTGTTCATCATTTGGACGGCACCGCCCATCTGGCCTTTGACTTCATTCAAGCGAATCACGATAAAGTTCTGTCCTTTATAGTCTCCTCGCCAGGTGCCTGAATACGCTTCGGACGTAGCAGCATTGACCTGCAGTGCGAACCCGGACATTCCAAGGCAAACGACTGCAAAAACCGCCCCAACCACCCCGAGAACAATTCGTCCCACACTGCGGCCAATCTGTTTTTTTGTTGCGAGTAAACTCATAATGCGTTCCTCCAGATTGTCGGTCTCAAACAAACCCAAGACGTGGCTCGCCTGTCGTCGCATCGATTCCCCACTGATCGACTGAGCGATTCGCAATAGGGAGCTCGCATACGCGCTGCGTGAACCGGTTTCCGCAGCTGCGATCTCATCGCATGCCAGTTCGCGCAAATCCTCGATACGCTGTTTGATCAGCGGCGTGATCGGGTGGAAGGCAATCGGAGTGGAGACAATTTCGCAAACGAGATTCAGGAGAAAATCGTGCCGCTTCACGTGCGCAAATTCGTGTGCAAGAACCCGGGACAGATCGGCTTCCGATGCCCCTCGCAACAGACTTTCAGGAATCACCAGAATCGGTCGCCGAATACCAGTAATGAAAGGGCTTGTGGTCTCTCGGGAACTCGTTACCAGCACTTTGTCCAAACAATATTGGCGCGCCAATCTGCCAACGAGTTCCGCTGTCGTAGTTGGAAGGGATACGTCTGAGACGCTTGCAACCAGATGCAGCGTACGCCGCCACGCCCACGCGAGTCGCAACAATCGATACGCGAGAATCGACAAGTAAACAATCGACAGCGTCCATTGCAGTTTTGCGCCCAGCGTAACCTGCTGACTGCGTCTGAGCACGCCACGCAAACCCATTCCACCAGAGGGCTTTTCCAGCAGCGGGTTGTATCCATCCTTGTTTGCAACATGCACCCAAGACGTCTTATCCGTTGCTCCGGCTATATTTGGTCTCGGTAGACTGAACATCGGCAAGACAATCCCGAGAAGAAGTGCCGCAACCCATACCGCATGCTGGTACTTGGCTGGCAAGCGGCTCGCGAATTTCATGCAGAGCCATGCTGTTGCCGCAATGACCGGAATCTGCCAGAGCGCATTCAGGACGTAGGTCGACAAAATGAGGTTAACTGTCGCCATCTTCGTCCTCCTGCTGCCGCTTGCTCACAAGCTCATTCAGTTCGCGCAATCTTTTGGGATCTAGTTGCTTCGTCCTAAGAAGGCTCATGACCAGCGCCTCCACAGAGCCACCGAACATTCGGTCCACCACGTCGACCAGCGCTTCCTTCACTGCTTTTTCGCGGCTCAGGATCGGACTATATGTGTAAGCCTTGCCGATTAGCTTGCGTTTCACCCGTCCTTTGCGGTGGAGGATGTTCAGCATCGTCTGGACCGTGGTATACGCCAGCGGCTCTCCCGGGATGGAGTTCTGAACCTCTTGGACTGGCCCCGCGCCAATCCGCCAAAGGACTTCCATGATTTGCAATTCAAGGCGCGTTAACTGCGACGAAGGCTTTCGCTTGGGACTCATGTTATCTCCTAATGTGTTAGGAGATTAAGTCCACACCAAAATCCTTGTCAACTAATATTTTAGGAGATTCAGTCACTTCTGGATTCGATTCAAAGTCCCGGTAAGACGTCTTACTAGACAAGTTCGTACTAGCCCCGAACACCATTGCGGAATCAGCCAAGGTCGGGACGTTCTAAGAAACTGTGCAATACGATGGTGGCTCGCTTTGATTCATGCCACATTACGGCAAGGTCACAGTGTGGGGCCAGCAGGTCGGATGCGGCGGGACTAGGCGGGCTGCGTTCGCCGGCGGGTCATTGCCGTCAAGCCTAGCAGGCCGGCGCAGAGCAATAACAAGGCAGAGGGTTCGGGGGCTGCGCTTACTGTCAACGTTGCATCATTATTGGGAACGTCGGTGTAGGTGCCTATCGCGGAGAATGCGCCCAACGGAAAGTAGAAAACTATGCACCCGGCCGCACCTTCACATGATTCAACAGCATCGAACACCAAGTTAGTGCTAGGCCTGTCCGGTGGGTGGAATGAAAGATCAGAACAAAAGAACGCGCCTGGTGTGCAGAAATCCAGAGAAGCGAGGGTACGACTAAGGGCGATGTTATGAACGCCTGAGAGGTGTATTGAAAAGAGTAGCCTGCGGCCACTCCCTTACCGGTCAAGTCGTAAACTATCGAATCGGCGTGAGCAGGAACTCCGCCACCCAAGGACACTATCAGCAAAACAAATACCGCCACGGCCAAACCCCGCCCTGCAAAGTAGCGACTCATCATATATGCCCCTTTCAAAAAAAGGATGTACAAATACACACTCCCGCCCAATCCCGTTCTTTGGCAATCCAGTTGCCAGGCCCACCGTCCGATTATCTCCTTTCCCGTCAAGGGATAGCGGGGTTGAGTGACAACGCCCCTACCATAAGCGGAAATTCTTTGCGTAGTTTGCGCAAGACTTGTGCGAAGGCATGCGGTTGAATCAATGAAGGATCGGGAGAAGTAGTCCTGTTCTTACCGCTCCTCGCTAGTCCCAGAGGGCTTCCAAGTTCTGGTCGGGAAACCGGAAACATGGGTACTAGCCGCCACTTTTCCGATTTCCGCGTCAACCACTCTTAGCGAGCCATCTCTCCGTTCCCGTACCAAACTTGTCCGGCAACGGCTGCGTTAATCAGGCATGCCCTGTACAATGCGGTCGAACCTATGAATCCTGTGTTAGATTCGTTGATGGTCGGGAAGCAATGAGACACTTGGTAATCTGTCTTCTTATCGTTTCTTTTCTGCCGTCGAGGCAACAAGAAAGAACAACTCCTGCCGCAGTCACTCCTCCCTGCCGTGAATTTTCATTTGAAGGCCGCGTTAACGGAGGTGAAGAGTACTCTCGCGAATTGGGTGGAAGTTTATGGATTCACCTATCACCATCGCTGGCTCCCAAAAACGAAAATTGGGGTTGGGTTATCCAAGTGCGACCGTTAGATAGCACGGCTGACTACGCTTTTCCTGTCAATCCTCCATTTCATTCTGGAAACTCCCAGTGGCTCTCCACAGGTTATGGTGAAACGGTGGAACAGCAGTTAGAGTACGAGCATGAAGTGTTCTTCGTTTTGAATCAGACGGAATACGAACACGCAGCGAAACTGGTCGAGGAAGCGATGTCGAGTAGCGAGCCAGAAGCGGCTGGAAAACTCATCTCTGCTCTGCCCGCGTTACGGTCGGCCGTCCTAAGACTTAAGCCCACCAAATATGAAACCGCTGATGCGGGCAAGACTGCGAAGTGGATGAGTTTTGGAGTTGCGGTGATAACACCTGCCAACTTCCAGCCAGCGCCGGGCCTCAACGCAAAAAACATTTCCTGCCCTTCCAACCTCCCTTGAAATTTCTGCTGATAATCGGAAAAGTCGGCCCAGTACCCACTTTGACGGTTTGCGCGTTAATCGGGACCTTGCAGCCGATTTGTCTAAAGGCTCGCGGGTCGCCTGTACGCCTACTCAGCGTTTCGCGGGCAAGGTCAATAGTGCAACGTCCACAACAGCGTTAAAGCCCACCCACGTTTGACGGGGCGCGGCATCCGGTTTTTCTCTGACACCAAGCCACACCCATGCTGTGGACCTGTCGGTGCGAATCTTTATCACCGTCTTCGCCGGTGCCGTAATCCTGCGGACGCACAAAGGCACATCCTCGGCCTTCATCCACGACAGCTTGAGGTACAAATGGAGTGGAGCGAACGTCTCTTGAGGTGGGCAAACAACAGCCAGCGTTGGTTTTGGCTGGTCGTCTTTCCATTCCACAATCGAACAGCTAACGTCAGGCATGTCCGTTGGTGTTAGCGTCAGGGCGTCACCGGTGAGTGGGGGCAAAAGGTGGATCTGGCTCCGTCGTGTCATCTCTTGCCCATCGACGCTAATTCCCGACCAAACGAGCGCGGCGAGCAACAGAAGTAGATGACCCAGGAAAGCTTGGAGCTTTGCTCGCCCCCTAACATCGGTCATCATCTTCATAACAACTCTCGTCTCGCGAATTCCTGCCGGTCAGTCCTTTGGCGCTAGCAGATACGAATAAATCAGCAGCGCCACTCCCACTAAAACCGGAATGAGCCCAACGAGATAAGCAGAGCTATCACTGCCTGAGTGGGGCGAGATCGGCACCCTGCGAAGGAAAATCATCACGCCTACACCGACAGCGAGGGTGACTAGCCCAGCAAGCCTTTGACCTTCGCGCCGTTGGCGCGCGGCGTTATGATCGCTCTCGCGCAGGTATTCGAGTGCGGCGCTGCCGCCGTGCGATTCGGCAATCTTTCTGATGGTTTCGCTTTTATAGAAGGCTTGGCGCTCGCGAAGGCGCGCTTTCGACCAAGACGCTACAGCGAGGAACGAGAAAACGCAGAACAAGCCCACGATCGGCATCAGCACCACCAGAATGTGTGGGTCCATGGACGCTCCTTTTTTGCCTACATCCGGTGCGACCCAGCGGATGGCGCCGCGGTTGCAAAATTTTTGCGCTCCCTCGCCAGCGAGCACTCAGAAAAATAACGCAACCGCGCTTTACCCGACTGAGTCGTACCTACCGAGAGTGCAACTGCGCGTGAGCGTCAGTGAAGATCAGGCCGACGCGGAACGAGTTCTGGCAGGCGACGTGTCCGCGTTCGAGGGCATCGTGCGCAGGTGGCAAGCTCCGCTTGTGAATCTGGCCTACAGATTCTGTCGCGACCGCGCGCGTGCCGAAGACATGGCTCAGGAGGCTTTCATGCGCGTATTTCGCGGTTTGAAGAGCTGGCGTCAAGATGCGGCATTTTCGACGTGGTTGTTTGCGGTCGCCACGAACTTGTATCGTTCTGAACTCCGGCGGATTCCGGCGCGCACCATGTCCATCGAGGATGTGGCTGGACTGCGGGACTCTCGTCCAACCGACGGAGGCATGGCGGAAGAAGAACGGAGCCAGGCGATCCGCAGCGCCGTTCTTGCCCTCCCGGCAAAATATCGCGAGCCGATGATCCTGTTTTATTTTCACGAGATGGATATCGCGGCAGCGGCCCGCAGCCTCAATTTGCCGCAAGGCACCGTGAAAGCAAGGTTATCTCGTGGGCGAGAGCTACTGCGCAAGCGCTTTGAGCGGCAGTTCGGCACTCCCAACTGGAGGGAATCGTGATGCGGCAGGAAGACTTCGACCGTCTCCTATCCTCTGATGAACCAATCGTGCCGTCCTCCGGCTTTGCGGACGCGGTGATGCAAGCTGTCCGTCGAGAGGCTACAGCTGCGCCGCCCATTTCCTTCCCTTGGGAATGCGCGTTGCCTGGCCTGGGATTGGCAGGATTGCTGATGGTAGTAATGCTGCTTGCTCCGGTGCCGGCGGCCCGTGCTGGAGTCGCGCTACTGGGTTCGACACATTTACCTGCGCTGTTTGCAGCGGTGCCGGAGACGACGCGAAGACTCGGCTTGGACTGGCTCATGGTGGCGCTGTTACTCGCCTGGGCTTCCGTCAAATTATCAATGCGTCTGGCATCGTGGAAAAGCTAGAACTCCAGGCTGGCAACTTGGAAGTGATTCCACCTGCCTGGTAAGTCAAATCAAGTCAAGTTCTAGAACTTTATATGGACGATTCCGCGTTTATCGGGACTTAGCGAATGCCCACCGATTCGGAGGATGCAGTTGCTTTAGCTCCTGCCGCATATGTCAGCTAGTACAGGCAATACTTCGCTAAAAGTGTGCATTTATTTGCAGTGTGGGCAATGCTAGGCGTCGGCAAGTCATTTATTTTCAGCATGGGGAGATGGGCAGAGATCGTGCGGGCAAAAGATAGATTTCGGTCAGTTTGAATTTCTTCGCTTCGGGCACGCCGAGGGGAGGCCAAAATGCGAAAATCCTTGTGGATCATTCTTGCAGTACTCGTTGTGGCCGTCGGCGCGCCGGTAGCCTACGCGGATTCGTTTACCGATGGCACCATCACTTTCGTGGTGAGCAGCGGCGGACCAGACGCTTCGGGGTCCTTCGTCATCGATAACGCGACGGGTCAATTCACGAGTTTCTTGGTGAACTGGAACGGTAACGTGTTTGACTTCGGCGTTGGATTAGTTCCACCTCCCCCAGTGTTTATCAGTGGGCCTTTCCCGTTTAGCGGGACATGGTGCGGTGTGGGTCCCGACGGAGGCACCTGCATGGGGGATAGTAGGTCCGGCACCAATTTCGGACTTGCCGGCCCATTTTTCGTGACGACCGGCCCGCCTAGCACCGGGACGGCGCTGTCCGCCGACGCCATCGCTTCTGGGTCCTACACGGTAACGGAGACGGTGGTGCCCACTCCCGAGCCGAGTTCAGTCGCCCTCGTGCTCTCCGGAATCGGGGTCCTGCTGGTGATGCGGAAACGTTTAGCCCAGGGGCTTCTTCGGGCCAGTTGAACGAATCGCTCACGATCAATTCCCTCACGCCACCAAGCGCCCACCGCTTCCAGCACCGAACCTATTGCCTAATACGCCGAAGGGATTTCTGCATTCTTCCCCACAATTTTCACTTGACGGTTAGCCGCAAATCGGAAAAGTCGGCCCAGTACCGATCTTTGACGATTCCGCGTTAATCAGACCCAGCGATGCAGGGCCATTAGCCCCGTAGTTTTTCAGGTGTATAATCCCGTTCAGCTCGATTCCGGATGGTGAACCTTGGGCACTACGCAAATCCCAAATCTTTGGGTTCCAGTGTGTTGCGAGCGTGTGATGCGCTACAACGTATTCGGGCCACAAGGTGGCGCCGCCTACGGGGTACTGGTCTGCTCCGTGTGCAACAAGACCGTAACATTTGAATTGGAGCATCAAGTCGATGTGAGTGTGTATGGAGAAGGCTCACGCGTGCTGAGTATGTTGGGATCTCCAAAGCCTCCGAACACGGAGCGGAAAAAACTGGATGGAGATGCCGCGCTGAACGACAACACATTGTGACCTAGACAGCCGCTTTCTGAAGAGCGGGCTCAGCCATGATTGACGAGATCATCTCTCACTTTCGTGTCATCGAAAAACTGGGTGCAGGGGGAATGGGCGTGGTCTATAAGGCCGTCGATACCCGCCTGGACCGCCCGGTTGCACTGAAATTCCTGCCAGATAACCTGGCGCAAGACTCGCAAGCGTTGGAGCGGTTTCGCCGCGAGGCGCGAGCCGCATCCGCCCTGAATCATCCCGGCATTTGCACGATCTATGACATCGGCGAGCAAGACAGCCGAACTTTCATCGCCATGGAGTTCATGGACGGCGAAACACTGCGCAGTCACATCCATGGGAAGGCTCTACCTCTCGAAGAAACGCTGAAGCTTGGGATCCAGATTGCGGAAGCTTTGGATGCAGCGCACGCCGAAGGAATAATCCACCGCGACATCAAACCCGCGAATATTTTCGTAACGAAGCGTGGACAGGCGAAGGTGCTCGATTTTGGCCTGGCAAAACTTGTTCCCAAAGGGGTCGCGGTAACGGGCGCGGATTTCGGCGACGAAACGCCGGATTCTACTTCGATCGTGGGAATCATCAGCGGCACTCCTTCTTATATGTCCCCCGAGCAGGTCCGCGGAGACAATCTGGACCCGCGCACGGATATCTTTTCGCTCGGTCTGTTGTTGTATGAAATGGCCGCCGGGCGTCAGGCGTTTGGCGGCGGCACGGGCGGGGCGATTATCGAGGCCGTTCTGACGCAGTCTCCTGTTCCCGCGCGGAGCATAAATCCAGATATCCCGGCGAAGCTGGAAGAAATCATCAACAAGGCACTCCACAAGGATCGAGACCAGCGCTATCAACACGCGGCTGAGATATGCACCGAACTGTATCGACTGGAGCGGGGCACCGATTCCAGTTGGCGAGTTGCGACTGAAGACGGAGGATCCGGCCCGATATCGAGCACGAGTGATTTGCACTCGACTGGAGAGCAGAGGGCAGCGAATTCGACGACGCAAACAGGCACCCTCCGGCCAGTGAGGGTCTCGAAGATCATTGACTCGCTTGCCGTTTTGCCTTTCGAAAACGCCAGCCGCGATGCGGAGCACGATTACCTCAGTGACGGAATTGCGGCCAGTCTTATCAACACTCTTGCGACCGTTCCAAAACTGCGAGTGATGGCCCAGAGCACGGTATTTCGCTATAAGGGCCGGGGAATTGATCCGCAAGCCGTCGGTCGCGAGCTTAATGTGCGCGCCGTTCTCACTGGAAAAATAATGCAAAGTGGCGGATCGTTGCGCATTGGGACCGAGTTAGTCGATGTAGCGACAGGAACTCAATTGTGGGGTGCACACTACGATCGCAAGCCTGGTGATATTTTTGCGATCCAAGACGAAATCTCCAACGAAATATCGGAAAAATTGCGTTTAAAGCTCACCCGGGCAGAAAAAAAGCGGCTCATCAAGCGCCAAACGGACGACGCCGAGGCTTACCGGCTCTACCTGAAAGGACGTCATCACTGGAACAGGTGGACCGAAGACGGATTCTACAAGGCGATCGAATACTTTCAGCAAGCAGTCGATAAAGACCCGGGTTACGCTCTCGCATCTACCGGGTTGGCCGATTCGTACGTGCTTCTCGGCTGGAATAGTTATCTGCCGCCGAAGGAAGCATTCCCTAAAGCCAGAGCGGCCGCGATGGCGGCCCTGCGGCTTGACCCGGAACTCGGGGAGGCCCACGCGCCACAGGCAGCCGTGTTATGGCTTCACGATTGGCAGTGGCCAGAGGCTGAGATGGAATTCAAACGCAGCCTGGCTCTGAATCCCGCCCATCCGACTGCCAGCCATTGGTACGCCGAGTACTTGATGACGATGGGACGCCAGGCAGAAGCTATCGCGAGAATGAAAAACAGCCTGGAGCTTGATCCGTTGTCTCTCATTATCAGCGTCGCAATCGGGTGGGCATTCTACATGGCCCGGCAATACAGCGACGCCATCGAACAACTCCAACGAACTATCGAAATGGACCCAAATTACCCCGTCACGTACTGGATTCTGGGCCTGCTACTCAGGAAAATGGGTCGCTATGAACTGGCCATCGCCGAGAGTGAGAAGGGTGTGCGGCTGTCTGGCGGCAGCCCTCTGATGAACGCGGCGCTGGCGCAAACTCTTGCCACTGCGGGTGCCAGAGAGAAAGCGCTCCAGATTCTGGATGATCTTACAAAGCTGGCAACCCAGAAGTATGTTACGCCGTACTTTTTCGCCGGAATTCACATCGGATTGGGAGAAGAGGATCACGCGATGGAATACCTGGAGAAATCCTACGAAGAGCACTCCCACTGGCTGATGTATCTGCACATGGATCCAAGCATGGATGGCTTGCGGTCTAACCCACGTTTTCAGGACCTGTTGCGGCGTGTCGGCCTTCCCTTGCGGTCCGCGATCCCAACCTGAAGCACGCCAAAGTCGCCATCGTCCGCGAATGATCCCGCCTACGCTCCCTCTTGCTGTTCCAAAAATCCGCTGTAACGTGCTGGTTAGCGTTTACCAGGCATCATGTGGAATTACTACCGAGCGGCCCGTCACTTGGGAGCAATCGCCGAGGGTGGATCGCAGGATAGCCAAGTTCCCGGAGCGAGAGAGGGCACTTTACATTCATCTCCGGCCACGATACTTTTCGATCCATGAAAGCAACAAACTGGGAGTTCAGGAACAGAGCGCTGCTGTTCGGGCTGATCTTTGCCTGCTCGTTTCCGCTCTACTTCTTGGATCACCAGAATTCCACGGATGCGTTGGCTAGCTCGCTTGGATTCAGGTTGCAAAAGGACCCGGAACCCGTCGCCCGTCTTCTGTTTGCCTTCGCTGCCAGCTTGGTGATTGTTGCTGCGCTCGTCCGCACCTGGGCCTCATCGTACCTACGCGCCAGTGTGGTGTACGCGGCCGACGTAAAGACTGAGTCGCTGGTTGCCGATGGGCCTTACCGGCAGGTTCGCAATCCGCTGTACTTCGCCAATGTGTTAATGGTCATCGGCATTGGCGGCATGATGAGCCGCCTTGGATTTTTGGTGGCAGTGGTGGCAATGCTGGCTTTTTGCTATCGGTTGATCCTACGGGAAGAGGCCGAGCTCCTAGCCGACCAGGGCGCACAGTACGAGTGCTACCGAAAAGCGGTGCCGCGTCTCTGGCCAGCTCTGTTGCCCCGCATTGCTTCCGCCGGACGCAAAGCCAGGTGGGCTGACGGATTCAAGGCAGAATCCTGGTATTGGGGATTCGCAGCGGCACTTGTAGCCTTTGCCATAACTCTAAGACTCATGCTGTTTTTCGCGATTCTGGCGGCAAGCCTGGTCTTGTTCTGGGTGTCCTCGGTGGTTCTTCAAAAGAAATCAAACCCGCAAGCCTGAGCGCCGTGTCCGTTGGCTTAATGTCCGTCGCAGTCCAAGAATGGGCTTTGGGATGTGTGTGCTGGAAAGGCACGCGGCAGCGAGGCGCACGTCGATGAGAAAAGCCAGTTCGCGCTGAAAGAGGTGCCGCAAGGAAGCTTTCGGATAAACGTGAATGGAATCTCGAAGGATTGTTACATCAAAGAAGTTCAATTGGGGGAAAACGTCCTGCCCGACCACGCGCTTCACGCCAAAAGGGGCGCAAGCGGTGAGCTGAGGATCACAATCAGCAGTAAAGGGGCGCGATTGCAGGGAATCGTAGCCAACGACGAAAGCCTTCCAATCGCGGGAGTGTGGGTGGTTGCAGTTCCCGAAGAAAGTAAGAGGAGCCTACGATATTTGTACAAGGCCGTGACCACCGATCAATACGGACGCTACGATCTAAGGGGCTTGGTGCCGGGGAAATATATGATATTCGCTTGGGATGGTGTGGCGAGCGGGGAGTGGGAAGACCCGGAATTCCTTAAAACAAATGTAGCAAAAGCCGTGACCGTAGAAGTGAGCGATAGCGATACAAAGTCTACCGATCTTCAATTGATCCAGCTAGAGAGCAAAACGAGCCGGGCCGAATGAATTGCACCGGATTCGGTGATTCAGCCAATTTCACTTCGTCAACTCCTGGTAAGTTCGCGGTACCGGTAACTTGGCTTTAGTTCACAAGCGCCATCTCTGCAGCCTGCTTTTCTGAGAAGCTGTAGCTCAGGCCTTCCAGGCCTGAGGCTTTTCACTGCAATGGCATGATTTCGCCAGTGTTGGAAACATTTTCGCTGGCAACGCGGGTGTTGCCCGCGCTCCGGAAACCTCACCCATAAAGGGGTGAGCTACAGCGCTGCCCGCTTGGTTTCCTGCAGAATGTTTCCGCCGTCCACCACCAGGATCTGTCCGGTGATGTAGGACGCTTCTTTCGAAGCCAGAAACGCCACGGCCGCCGCCACTTCTTCCGGCCTGCCCGCGCGCCCCAGCGGTGTGTATGTTGCCGCAACCAACTCTTCCGGCAGCGAAGAACCGGTCTGAATCCAACCCGGCGCCACACCATTGATCGTGATGCCATCCAATCCGTGCTCGATCGCCACGGCGCGCATCAATCCGTCCATCGCGCCTTTGGCAGCTCCATATGCGCCCGAGCCGGCATTGCTCACCAGCGGACCCGTCACCGAAGTCACGTTCACAATCCGGCCGTACTTCTGTTTCTTCATGATCGGCAACACCGCCCGCGTCATCAGAAACGCCGTGTCGAGCGTCATTGCCAACTGCTGCTGCCAATCCGCGTAGCTGATTTCCTCGACCGTCGTGTTTCCAGGCTGCTTGCCGTTCTGCGCCATCCCGGCATTGTTCACCAGGATATCGATCCGTCCGGTCCGCTTCGCAACAGTTTCCACAACCTGATGCACACGCGCTTCCTCCGTCAAATCCGCAACGAAAGGAAAGACACGCTCACCGGATGGATCAAGTTGCCTTGCTGTTTCGTGGATGCGTTCGGAAGTGGCGCCGATGCCGACGAACGCGCCTTCGCGCAAAAGTTGCCGGGCGATGGCGAAGCCGATGCCCGTGGCGCTGCCCGCGCCGGTGACGATTGCCGTTTGGCCCTGAAGGGGAAGATTCATCCTGTTGCGAAGCTACGCTTTAACCCCGCCGATGCACAAATATTTGATCTCGAGAAACTCCTCGATACCGTATTTCGAACCTTCACGCCCGAGACCTGATTCCTTCACGCCGCCGAACGGCGCAACCTCGGTGGAAATAATTCCCGTGTTGATGCCGACGATTCCGTACTCCAGCGCTTCGGCCACCCGCCAGACGCGCGCAAGATCACGCCCGTAAAAATACGCGGCCAGGCCAAACTCCGTGTCGTTCGCCAGCGCAATTGCTTCCACCTCCGTTTTGAAGCGGAAGAGCGGCGCGACGGGGCCAAACGTCTCCTCGCGCGCGACGGCCATCTGCGTGGTGGCATTCACAAGGATGGTCGGCTCAAAGAAACGCCCGCCCAGCGCGTGGCGATGCCCACCGGCGATCACCTTCGCTCCCTTCGACACCGCATCCTTGATATGGCTCTCCACTTTCTCCACGGCGGCGTTGTCTATCAGCGGCCCCTGCGAAGCACCAGCTTCGAGCCCCGGAGCGGGTTTCAACTGCTTCACCGCGGTCACTAGTTTTTCCGCGAACGCATCGTAGACCGAATCCTGGACCAGCACGCGATTCGTGCACACACACGTCTGTCCGGTATTGCGGTACTTTGAGGCAATCGCACCTTCAACCGCCGCATCCAGATCTGCGTCGTCAAAAACAATGAATGGGGCGTTCCCACCGAGTTCCAGCGAAAGCTTCTTGATCGTTCCCGCGCACTGCGCCATCAAAACTTTCCCAACTTCGGTGGAACCGGTAAAGGAAAGTTTGCGAACAATCGGATTCGACGTCAGCTCCGCGCCGATTTCCTTGGCGGAGCCAGTGATCACGTTCAGCACGCCCTTGGGAACTCCCGCGCGCTCGGCAAGCTCCGCAAGAGCCAGCGCCGAAAACGGCGTCTGCGCCGCGGGCTTGATCACAACGGTGCATCCCGCCGCCAAAGCTGGCCCCGCTTTGCGCGTAATCATCGCCAGCGGAAAATTCCACGGCGTGATGCAGGCCACCACGCCGATGGGCTGCTTCAGAACAACGATCCGTTTGTCCGCCTGATGGCCCGGAATCGTGTCGCCATAAACGCGCTTCGCTTCTTCCCCAAACCATTCAAGAAACGCCGCCGCATACGCCACCTCTCCACGCGATTCCGTCAACGGCTTTCCCTGCTCCAGAGTCATCAGCCGCGCCAAGTCCTCCTGATTCTCCATCATTAGGTCGAACCACTTGCGCAGCACATTCGCGCGTTCCTTCGCGGTCCTCGCGCTCCAGGATTTAAAGGCCTCGTTCGCGACTTCAATCGCGTGCCGCGTTTCCGCTCCGCTCAGTTTGGGGACCTTGCCGATGATTTCGCCCGTGGCGGGATTGTCCACGCCAACCGTTCCGCCGCCCGCCGCCTGCACCCACTTTCCATCCACATAGCAGGCTTCGCGAAACAACCGCATGTCTTTCAGATCAACGGCGGCGACCGCCGCGTTTGTGGCCGTACTCGACATAAGACACCTCGTTCATTTGTAAGTGCGCGGAAAATGCCGGCGCGTCTTGAATAGCGCCGGGTTCCACGCAAAAAGATTTATGCGTGTGAAAGGGCAACTTGCTTTTGTTCCGAAACGAGCGCCAGTCCCGCCTCCAGCACGTCGAGTCCTTCATCAAGCTGCTCGTCCGTGACCACCAGCGGCACCAGAATCCTCACCACGTTGCCATACGTTCCCGCGGTGATGGTGATCAACCCGTGTTCATAGGCATAGCGTGAAAGCTCTTTCGTCTGCGGTCCGGCAGGCTCCCGCGTCTCTCGGTTGCTGACCAACTCGATCGCGCACATGCCGCCGAGCCCGCGCACGTTGCCGACAATCGGCCACTTCTGCTGCCAGGCCTTTGCGCGCGCTTCAAAACGCTTTCCAATCGCCGTCGACCGCGCCAGCAATCCATCCTTCTCAATCGTTTCGAGCGAAGCCAGCGCCGCCACGCACGACGTGGGATTCCCGGCAAACGTGCTGCCGAGTCCACCTGGAATTGGTGAGTCCATGATTTCCGCGCGGCCGGTAACCGCCGCAATCGGCAATCCGCCGCCCAGCGACTTCGCGGTAACCAGCAGGTCCGGCTCGACGCCATAATGTTCAATCGCGAACATCTTTCCGGTCCGTCCGATGCCGCTCTGCACTTCGTCGGCAATGAAAACAATGCCGTACTTGTCGCAAATCTCGCGAATCACCGGGAAAAATTCCTTTGGCGGTACCACGAAGCCGCCTTCGCCCAGCACCGGTTCCGCAATGATCGCGGCCACTTGGTCCGCTGCAACCACGCGCTTGAACGTATCTTCCAGGTGATGCGCGCACGTCATCTTGCAGGACGGATAGGTCAAGCCGTACGAGCAGTGGTAGCAGTTGGCGTATGGAATGCGATAAATTTCTGGCGCAAACGGGCCGAAACCCACTTTGTACGGGTTGGTTTTGCTCGTCAGCGTCATCGTCAGCAAGGTGCGCCCGTGAAACGCATCCTCAAAACAGATCACCGCCGGCCGCTTGGTGTGCGCCCGGGCGATCTTCACCGCGTTTTCCACCGCTTCCGCGCCCGTGTTCACAAAAAACGTTTTCTTCGTACCGCTCATTGGCGCCAGCGAATTCAGTTTTTCCGCGAGTGCGATGTACGACTCATACGGCGTAACGCCAAAGCAGGTATGCAGGAATTTCTCCAATTGCTCCCGCACGGCGTTTTCCACTCGCGGCGCGCGGTGACCGATGTTCAAGCAGCCGATGCCGCCGGCAAAATCCAGATAGCGGTTGCCGTCAACGTCCTCAATCCATGCGCCCTCAGCCTTCGCCGTGAAGATCGGCGTGACTAACTGTGGCCCACGCGGAATCGCGGCTTCGCGGCGCGCCACCAGCGCTTTGGATTTTGGCCCGGGAACTTCGGTGCGCAATTGAATGGTCTTCATGGCTCTCACTTCCCCCATTTGAATTCAGAAAATTTCCTGCTCAGTACCAGCCGATCGGAGTTTCGTCGAGATTCACGTACACCTGCTTGGTTTCGAGATATTCTTCCAGCCCCCACGGCCCGAGCTCACGTCCAAAGCCCGACTGCTTGTAGCCGCCCCACGGCGCTTCCACATAAGTCGGCTGCATATGATTCACCCAGATAATTCCCGCACGCATCGATTTTACGATGCGGAAAGCCTTGTAGATGTCACGCGTCCAAACCGCGCCGGCAAGTCCGTACGGCGTGTCGTTGGCAATCTTGATCGCGTCGGCTTCGTTCTCGAACGGAATCACCGAAGCCACGGGGCCAAAAATTTCTTCGCGCGCAATCCGGGCAGAGTTGTCCACGTCGTAGAAAATCGTCGGCTCCACGTAAAATCCCTTGCCGAAGGCCTTTGCGCGTCCGCCGCCGATCGCTGTCTTCGCTTCCTTCTTGCCGATTTCCATGTACGAGGTCACCCGGTCGTACTGCTCCTTGCTGACCAGCGGCCCCATCTTGGTGTCGCGGTCGCGCGGCGCGCCCAAC
>Ga0210405_10002314_pt1 | contig 19971 bp, 11 predicted proteins | sample IncBWH11MmetaG_FD_155492 | JGI IMG/M metagenome (GOLD analysis project Ga0210405, IMG submission 155492) | Forest soil microbial communities from Barre Woods Harvard Forest LTER site, Petersham, Massachusetts, United States - Inc-BW-H-11-M | ecosystem: Environmental > Terrestrial > Soil >... | reverse complement strand
TACCTGCAGACCCTCACCGAGATAGGTGTCGAGAAGAACACAACGATTGTGTTTCCCCTTCCTATAGATATTATAAATACATGGATGAAGGTCGCGGGGGGCACATCTAAGTAAATGGCATCTGGGGGGAGACGCGGGGCTGGCGAGCGCGTGCTGGAAAGCAGACACGTGATCGGCCTTTTTTTGCTCATGCTGGTTTTTTCCGGCGTGTTCTTCGCCCTGGGTTACGTGATGGGCCGCAATCAGTATGACGGCCAGGTGCGCGCCGCAGGTAATGGCATGGGGATTGCCGAACCAGTGTTGACCGCCAAACCGGATGTTGTTCCAAAAAAATCGTTCACCCCAGCAAAGGATTCCACGGATTCCGATCCTGCGACCTCCACTGCATCCGATTCCACGTGGAATTTTTATGACGGCAATAAGTCCTCGAAGATTTCTCCGCATCTGGAGCCGGTGCCCAAGACTTCGCCTACTCCGCCGTCGTCCAGGCAGGTGAACGCTAAAAATTCCCCACCACCCCCCGTTGTGGCACCGCACCAGCCAGTGGAACGAAGCGCTTCAAGCGCTCCGCTGATTCCCAATGGCACGATTGTTCTGCAGGTCGCGGCTCTGGCGAAACAGGATGACGCCCTGGCGCTGGCCGGCAGCCTGCAACGAAAACATTTCTCCGCGTACGTGCAGCCGCCGCACAAGGACAAATATTACCGCGTGCAGGTTGGGCCGTTCAAAGATCAGAAGAGCGCCGACGCCGCGAAGAAGGGCCTGGAAAGCGCCGGCTTCAAGGCGTTCGTCGCGAAACACTGATGGCGTCGCGTCCCTGGTCTTTTACGCTCGGGTCGTTGCTTCCCCCTGAATTTTCGGCAGCCGGTCGTCTCGTCCTTGCCGCACTCAGCGGCGCGATTCTCTCTCTTTCCTTCTATGGTTCGCATCCCGGATTTTATTCCTGGTTCTGCCTGGCGATTTTGTTGTTCAGCCTGCTGGGCGCGCGGGGGCGCGTTGCTTTTTTCTGTGGTTTCTTGCACGGCCTGATATTTGTGCTCACCTGCGTCTCTTGGGTTGCCGAGGTGCTCTCCGTTCATGGTGGCATGTCTACCGCCGCGGGATGGGCGGTATTGGTGCTCATCGCCATGGTGTGGGGATGTTCGATCGGTCTTTTCACCTGGATGGTTCAGCGGTTGTCGCAGCGGGGAATTGGCCTCGCTCTCTTCGGCGCTCCCTTTCTCTGGATTTCCACGGAAGTCTTTCGCGCTTATCTGCCGGAAATCAGTTTTCCCTGGGGCCTCCTGGGATACCCCGCCGCGGGAAATCCGGCGATTGTGCAGCTGACTACAATCACCGGCATCTACGGGGTTTCATTTTTGGTGGCAGTTTTTAATTCTTTGCTCGTCTGGATTCTGTCTAGTCCATCGGAAAAGCGAAGAGGCAGGCTTATGGCCGTCGCCAGCGTTGCCGTGGTTCTTCTCGTGATGCAGATGGTTGGCCCGAGATTCGTTCCGACCGCCGCGGCCACCCACGTCGCGCGCGTCGTGCAGCCGAATTTTCCTGAAAATGAGCAGTACGTGGGCGACTGGTACGCTGACCACAAGGCGGACATGGCACAGCTCGAGCAACTCAGCCTGCGCCGTTCGCCAGGTGTGCAGCAGCCGGACCTGCTCGTCTGGCCGGAAGCGCCCGCCCCGTTTTCTTTTCAGGATCCTCATTTTGGCCCGTACATTTCCGGCCTGGCCGCGGAATTCCAGCATCCCGTCATAGTCGGGATCATCGACTGGAAACCCATCGTCGAAAGCGGCAGGGGCGTTCCCCACACCGGGCTTGTGCCCTACAACAGCGCGGCTATGCTCAATAGCATCGGCCAAAAAGCTTTCACCTACGACAAAATCCACCTCGTCCCCTTCGGCGAGTACGAACCCTTCCCGCTGATCCATCAGGTCGTCACCAGCGTCTCCGAGGAAGTGGGCGGATTCCACAAGGGCAAGGAGCGAAACGTCGGCCATTTTGCCGGCGGCAACACCTTCTCCGTTTTTATCTGTTACGAAGCCATCTACGCCGGCGAAATTCGCCAGTTCGCCAACAACGGCGCGCAGCTCTTGGTCAACATCTCCAACGACGGCTGGTTCGGAAAATCCGAAGCCGCCGAGCAGCATCTCCGCATGGCTCGCGTCCGCGCCGTGGAAAATCGCCGCTGGCTGATTCGTGACACGAACAGCGGCATCACCGCGTCCATTGACCCTTACGGAAACGTCTCTCGCGTCATGCAGCGCGACACCCGCGCCGCCGCCGACCTGCCCTACGACTTCCGCACCGGCAAGACCATCTACACCCGCTTCGGCGACTGGTTCGCCTGGATGTGCGTCGCCATTTCCGCTATTCTAGTTCTGCTCACTTTCCGAAAGGCGAAATAGCCCGGCAGGGTTCGGGTTCCCCAAACACCGCATGATTCTTGAAGATTTGCAACACCAGTATGAAGGACTGAAGCAGCGCATTACTCTCGTGCGGAGCTTTCTTTGACGCTCCCCAAAACCGCGCGCGCCTGAAAACCCTCGAACAGCGCAGCGCCGACCCCAATTTCTGGAGCAATCAGGAAGAAGCGCAGAGCGTCCTTCGCGACCGCAAGAAGGTCGAAGATCAGCTCGCCGCGGATGAAAAACTGGAAATGCTCGCCAGCGACATCGAAACGTACATCGAACTGGCGCGCGGCGAAACCAACGCCGAGCAAAAAGAAGAATTGCTCAAGGACCTCAACAAGGAACTTTCCACCGCGGACACCTACATCGGCGAACTCGAAACGCAGACCCTGCTCTCCGGCGAGAACGACCACCTCAATGCCATCATGACCATCAAGCCCGGCGCCGGTGGCACCGAATCCCAAGACTGGGCCTCGATTCTCCTGCGCATGTATTTGCGCTGGGCGGAACGCAACGGCATCACGGCCAATCTGCTCGACGAAACGCCCGGCGAAGAAGCCGGCATCAAAAACGCCACGATTCAGTTCAGCGGCGAGAACGCTTACGGCCTGCTCTCCGGCGAAACCGGCGTGCATCGCCTGGTGCGCATTTCGCCGTTCGATCAGGCCGCGCGCCGCCACACGTCGTTCGCTTCCGTCTTCGTCATTCCCGAAGTGGACGACCGCATCGAAATCAACATCAAGCCCGACGATTTGAAGCTGGACACCTTCCGTGCCGGCGGCAAAGGCGGACAAAACGTCAACAAGGTGGAAACCGCCGTCCGCATCACCCACATTCCCACCGGCATCATCGTCGCCTGCCAGATGCAGCGCAGCCAGCACAAGAACCGAGAAATGGCGATGAAGATGTTGCGCTCGAAACTTTACGACCTGGAAATTCAAAAGCGCCGCGACGAGACCGACCGCCTCGACGAATCCAAGCTCGAAATCTCCTTTGGCAGCCAGATCCGTTCCTACATCATGCAGCCGTATCGCCTTATCAAGGACCACCGCACCAAATTCAGCGTCGGCGACGTGGACAAAGTCCTCGACGGCGACCTCACCCCGTTCATCCGCTCCTACCTTATGGCCAAAAAGACCAAAGGCAAGCTCGAAGTTCAACCCGACGAGGAAGTGGACACCGTCTAATGCCTTTACTTTCAGTTCAATGGCCGAAAATTGCCACTCGCTGCTTCCATAACCCGTGCAAAATCAATGCGTTGATTCCGCTTCATGCCGGTGCTACTCTGATTCGGATAGAGTCTGCTTTGCCTCCGGCACGTAGGCCCTACAAGGTGTTTCACACCTTCCCAAAAAAAGAAGTTCAGCACTGAGGAGATTTGTTTTGAGCGATAGAAATATGCGCAATTTTCTGTTCACCTCCGAATCGGTGACAGAAGGCCACCCGGATAAAATTGCTGACCAGATTTCAGACGCGGTACTCGATGAAGTCATGCGCCAGGACCCCAAGGGTCGGGTCGCCTGCGAAACTTTGGTAACGACGGGATTGGTTGTCGTTGCCGGTGAAATCACCACCACCGCCATCATTGACTACGACGATCTGATCCGCAAGACCGTCGAACAGGTCGGCTACGACAACGCCCTCTTTGGTTTTGATTCCACCACTTGCGCGGTCATGTGCACCATCAAGCGCCAGTCGCCCGATATCGCCATGGGCGTGGACACCGGCGGCGCCGGCGATCAGGGCCTGATGTTCGGTTACGCCTGCGACGAAACCGAAGAACTCATGCCCATGCCGATCCAGTTGGCCCACCGCCTCACGCAGCGCCTCTCCGAAGTCCGCAAGAGCAAGAAAGTGGATTTCCTCCGTCCCGATGGCAAGTCCCAGGTCAGCGTCGAATATCGCAATGGCAAGCCATTCCGCGTCGACACCGTGGTCATCTCCACCCAGCACAGCGACACTGTGCCCAACGAAGATCTGCGCCACGCGATCATGGAATACGTGATCAAGCCTATCATTCCCGCTCACATGCTCGACGCCAAAACCAAATATCACATCAACCCCACCGGCCGCTTTGTCATCGGCGGACCGATGGGCGATGCGGGCCTCACCGGTCGCAAGATCATTGTGGATTCCTACGGAGGCTACAGCCGCCACGGCGGCGGTGCTTTCTCCGGTAAGGATCCTTCGAAGGTGGACCGCTCCGCCTGCTACATGGCGCGCTACATCGCCAAGAATATCGTCGCCGCCGGACTCGCCAGCCGCGCCGAAGTGCAACTCGCCTACGCCATCGGTGTCGCGGAACCCGTTTCCGTAATGGTCGACACGTTCGGCACAGGCGCGATTCCCGAAGAGAAAATCACAGAGCTCGTGCGCCAGAATTTTTCGCTCACGCCAAAGGCCATTATCGAGACTCTCGATCTGCGCAGGCCCGTCTATAAGCAAACAGCCGCGTACGGCCACTTCGGCCGCACCGGACCGGGTTTCACCTGGGAAAAGACCGACCGTGCCGATGCGTTGCGCATGGCTGCGGGACTCGGCGCTCCCGTGGAAGCAGCCGCCCGCCGCTAGTTTTCGCCGCGGCCCTTGTTGTTTCGTAAAGCAGTGTCCCTCTCTGCCGCAAGCGGATTCGTGCTGTTGGCAGAAAGCGTCCCGGTGCAACCATTCGCTTTGCGAGTGCAAATTTAAATTGTGAGGAATCTCGAAATGGCAACCGCAGAACTGAAAAAAGGCGATGTGAAGGATATCGGGCTTGCCGATGCGGGCAAGCGCAAGATCGAGTGGGCCGCGCAACAGATGCCCGTGCTGCAGTCCATCCGCAAGCGCTTCATCAAGGAACAGCCGCTCAAGGGACTCCGCGTTTCCGCCTGTCTTCACGTTACCAGCGAAACCGCGAACCTGATGATCGCCTTGCGCGACGGCGGCGCCGATGCCGTTCTCTGCGCATCCAATCCTCTTTCCACTCAGGATGAAGTCGCTGCCTCTCTCAATCGCGACTACAACATTCCCACTTACGCCATCAAGGGCGAAGACAACGACACCTACTATCAGCACATGAAGGCGGCCCTCGACCACAAGCCGCAATTCACCATGGACGACGGCTGCGACCTCGTCACCATGCTCCTCACCAAGCGGCAGGATCTCGTCGGCAACGTCATCGCCGGCACCGAAGAAACCACCACCGGTGTGATTCGCCTGCGCGCCATGGCCAAGGACGGCACGCTGAAGTATCCGATCATCGCCGTGAACGACGCGATGACCAAGCACTTCTTCGACAACCGCTACGGAACGGGCCAGTCCACGCTCGACGGCGTCATTCGCGCAACCAACGTGCTCATCGCCGGCCTCAAGGTCGTCATCGCCGGCTACGGCTGGTGCGGCCGCGGCGCCGCGATGCGCTCCAAGGGACTCGGCGCTGACGTCATCGTCACCGAAATCGATCCCGTCAAGGGCATCGAAGCCGTGATGGATGGCTTCCGCGTGATGCCCATGGCCGATGCCGCGAAGGAAGGCGATATCTTCATCACCGTCACCGGAAACAAGAACGTGATTCGCCGCGAACACTTCGAAGTGATGAAGAGCGGCGCGATCGTTTGCAACTCCGGCCACTTCAACGTGGAAATCGAAATTCCCGCGCTCGAGTCGCTCTCTTCCGGCAAAAAGGAAGTTCGCCCGCTTGTGGATGAATTTCAGCTCAAGGACGGCCGCAAGATTTATCTCATCGCAGAAGGTCGCCTGGTGAACCTCGCCACCGCCGAAGGCCACCCCGCTTCCGTGATGGACATGAGCTTCGCGAACCAGTCGCTCTCCGCGGAATATCTCGTCAAGCACCACAAAGAGATGAAGCCTCAGGTGTACGTCGTGCCCGAGCATCTCGACCGCGAAATCGCGCGCCTCAAGCTCGAATCGATGGGCCACCGCCTCGACAAGCTCACCGCCGAGCAGGAGCAGTACCTCGCGTCCTGGCAAGAAGGCACGTAATCCCGTGTAGGGGCAGCTTTAGGCCACCTCCGCTCTTGTAGGGCCTCCCTTCCGAGGTCCACGGTTTGCACCCCGGATCGTTTTGCGGGGCGGGCGGCTTTTCCAAACATCTGATACGATTCAACCAGGGGCGTTTCGACAAAATCGAACCGCCCCAAAATTTTGGTGCCCTAAAACCTGGTGAATGTTATGTGGGACTACTGCGGACACTCTCTCGACATCGCTCGCCTCCGCGGCGCAACCTACGCCGACGTGCGCGTCATGCATTTGCGCCAGCGCGACTTGACCACCAAGAGCGGTGAAGTCGGCACACTCGGCCAGAGCGAATCCATCGGCCTCGGCATTCGCGTCGTCGTCCAAGGCGCCTGGGGCTTCGCTTCCACCGATCAGCTAACCCGCGAAGGCGTAGCCGCATGCGCCGCGCAAGCCGTCTCCATCGCCAAAGCCTCCGCGCTCGCGAAAAAAGAAGACGTGCAACTCGCCGCCGAGCCCTCTTACGTGGACAGTTGGCAAGGCCCCTGTCAGAAAGACCCCTTCGAGATTCCCCTTGAGGCCCAAATCGATCTACTGCTGAAAGCCGACGCCGCGATGCGCCAGATAAAAGGCGTCACTCTCACCGAGACCGACATGCAGTTCCGCAAGATCGATTCCTGGTTCGCCTCCAGCGCCGGCTCGAAAATTCACCAGCGCCGCTTCCACTCCGGCTGCGGCATCGTCGCCACTTCCTTCAAAGGCGATTCCATCCAGAAACGCTCCTATCCCAACAGTTTCGGCGGCCAACACATCCTCGGCGGCTACGAACTGATCGAAGCGATGGATCTTTTCAAGCACGCGCCGCGGATTGCCGAAGAATCGGTTGCACTCCATTCCGCCGCGCAGTGCCCCGAAAAAAAATCCACCCTGATTCTCGGCGGCAGCCAGCTCGGCCTGCAGATTCACGAATCCGTCGGCCATCCCATCGAACTCGATCGCGTTCTCGGCCAGGAAGCCAATTTCGCCGGCACCAGTTTTCTCACCCTCGATAAAATGAATCACCTGCGCTACGCCTCATCGATCGTGAACGTCGTCGCCGACGCCCGCCCCGCGCACGGTCCCGGCCTCGGCACTTTCGCCTACGACGACGAAGGCGTCCCCGCCCAGTGCATCGACGTCATCAAGGACGGCGAATTCCGCGGCTATCTCTCCAGCCGTGAAACCGCGCATCTCATCGGCCTTCAGCGCTCCGGCGGCACCATGCGCACCGAAAGCTGGAACCGCCTGCCGATGATTCGCATGACCAACGTCAGCCTGCTCCCCGGCACGTGGACGCCGGAAAATCTTATCGCCGACACCGACGACGGCATCCTGATGGAAACCAATCGCTCCTGGTCCATCGACGACCGCCGCTACCAGTTTCAGTTCTCCACCGAAATCGCCTGGGAAATCAAAAGCGGCAAGAAAACGCGCATGCTGAAAAATCCCAGCTACAGCGGCATCACCACCGAATTCTGGAACTCCTGCGACGCCATCTGCAACGCCGATCATTGGGTTCTCTGGGGCACGCCCAACTGCGGCAAAGGCCAGCCGATGCAGACCATGGGCACGGGCCACGGCGCCTCCCCCGCGCGCTTTCGCAACGTAAAAATCGGAACTGCGTTCTCAAACGAATGAGCCCAGCAAAGAAAACCCGCCCAAACTTCGCGCGCCGCGCCCCCTCCTCCGAAGTTTTTCTTCGGCCGGAAAGGGAATTGCGCGCCATCACCGAGCGCGTTTTGCGCATCGCCAAAACCGCCGGCATCCCCGAAACCGAAGTTCATGTCGACGAAGTCATCGACGCGCTCACCCGCTTCGCGAACAACTCCATCCACCAGCACGTCGCCGAACACGGCCTCACCGTTTCTCTTCGCGTAGTCGTCGACGGCCGCACCGCCCGCGTCACCACCAACCGCATCCAAGAAGACTCCCTCCGCGCCGCCCTCGAATCCGCCGCATCGCTCGCTGCCAGCCAGCCGAAAGATCCAGGCCTGTTGCCGTTGCCCGGCAAGCAAAGGTATCGCGCCGTTCACCGGTTCTCCCCCGCCACCGCCGCGCTCTCTGCTGATTCTCGCGCGCGAGCCGTGAAAAACGCCTGCTCCCTCGCCGAAAGAAAAGGCCTAATCGCCGCTGGTATTTTCTCCAGTGGCGAAAGCCAGTCTGTCCTCGCCAATTCCCGCGGCCTCTTCGCCGCCTACCGCCAGACCCAGGCGGAATTTTCCGTCACCATGCAGCAGGGCTCCGCCACTAGTTGGGCCAAAGCCAACGCCGCCGACTTCCGCGCCTTCGATCCTCTGGCCCTCGCAAAGATTGCCAGCGAAAAAGCGGCCCGCGCGGAAAATCCCGCCGAGCTTGCGCCCGGCAAATACACCGTCATTCTCGAACCCGCCGCGGTGCTCGATCTCGTCGGTTTTCTCTTCTACGATTTCGCCGCCACGGCCATCCAGGATCAGCGCTCCTGCTTTTCCGGCCGTCTCGGAAAGCCGCTCCTTGGAAAAAACATTACGATCTCTGACGATGTCTATCATCCCGAGCAACTCGGCGCGCCGTTCGATGGGGAAGGCATTCCCCGCCAACGCGTGCTCCTCGTCGACAGCGGCGTTCCCCGCAACCTTGTCTACTCCCGCCGCTCCGCAAAAAAAGCCGGCACCCGTCCCACCGGCCACGGCCTTGTCTTGCCAAACGAATATGGCGAAGCGCCGATGAACCTGGTAATCGACGGCGGCAAGACCTCGGTAGAAGAAATGATTGCGGGGACCGACCGCGGCCTCCTGGTCACGCGCCTGTGGTACATCCGCGAACTCGACCCGTATGAAAAAGTGATGACCGGCATGACTCGCGACGGCTTATTCCTCGTCGAAAAGGGCAAAGTAGCGCAAGCCGTGCGAAATTTTCGATTCAATCAATCGATTCTTCAAATGCTTGCAAGCGTGGAGGCCCTGGGCCCCTCCCACCGCGCAACCGCCGAAGAGTCCTTTGAAATCGTGGTTCCCCCAATGAAAATCAGCAATTTTCACTTTAGCGAAGTTACGAAGTTCTAAGCTACTTGCCCTTCCTCGCGCCCCTGCATTACCGATGCATTACATAGAAATTCTGCATTGTACTTCCCCGCGAGTAGCCTCTATTACTCTCCTATGTGTAGCAGGCGGCGCCAGCCGAACTGGGGGCACCCGGACCACGATGCCTGTGGTACAGGTTTCGTCGCGCGCCTCGGCGGTCCTCCCACCCACGAAATCCTGCAAATTGCCTTGCAAGCCCTTGAGCGCCTCTCCCATCGCGGAGGTGTGGATGCCGACGGCGCCAGCGGTGATGGTGCCGGAATCCTCAGCAGCCTGCCGGTTGAATTCCTTCGCGCCCGCGCCGCCGAACTTGAGATAACCCTGGGCGAAATTTTCGGCGTCGGGATGCTCTTCGCCCCACACACCCGGGTTGCCGACGCGCAGCGCTCCGTGGAAGAAGCCATCGGTCGCGGAAAATTGCGCCTGTCGGGCTGGCGCAAAGTTCCGATCAATCCGAACGCCCTCGGCCAGCGTGCGTTCGAGACCATGCCGGAGATCTGGCAGTTTTTCATCGAGCCAGCGCCCGCGAAAACTCCTATCCCCGATTCTTCCGCGAAATTCGAGCGCAGCCTTTCCCTGCTCCGCAAGCGCGCCGAATCTCTCCTCCCCGAGCGGTGCTATATCGCATCGCTCTCTTCGCGCACGATCGTCTACAAGGGCCTCCTCACGCCCTGGCAGTTCCCGCACTTTTACGAGGATCTCTGCAACCCGGAATTCGCCGCGCACTTCGCCATTTTTCACCAGCGCTATTCCACAAACACCGAGCCTTCGTGGCAGCTCGCGCAGCCCTTCCGTTACGTCGCCCACAACGGCGAAATCAACACCATCGTCAGCAATCGCCGCTGGTTGTGCGCCCGCGAACGCGAAATTCGTAAGCGTATCGGCGTTGGCGAGTGGTTCCACATGCTCGAAGACTACGTCAGCGATTCGGCCAGCTTCGACAACGCGCTGGAACTGAAGTTCCTCGAAGGCAAGTCCGTCGAAACCTCGATGCTTTCCCTGATGCCGACGGCCTTTGCCGAAGATCCCTTTCTCTCCTCCGATGTGCGGCGCACGCTCGAAGTCCTTTCGCGCGAAGGCGAGCCCTGGGACGGTCCTGCCGCCATGGTTTTCAGCGACGGCCTCTCCGTCGGCGTGAAGCTCGATCGCAACGGCTTGCGCCCCATGCGCTATCTCGTCACCCACGACGGCCTGATCATTGCCGGGAGCGAAGCGGGCCTTGTCGATCTGGAAGAGTCCCGCGTCGCGGAGCGCCAACGCCTCGGCCCCGGCGAAATGATCCTGGCGACTCCCAAAGACGGCGTTCTGTTGCGCTGGCGCGAACTCTTGAAGAGCGTCACCGCGCAAGTTCAACGCAAGACCACCTCCGTTCCTTCGCTGCTCCATCTCGCTGGCGACGGCCCGCGCGTCCCAATCACCGAACCCAGGCGTCTCGCCGGCGCTTCCGGCTGGACCGACGATCAGTACAAAATTCTTTTTCACCCGCTCCTCACCGGCAAGGAAGCCGATTGGAGCATGGGCGACGACGCCCCACCCGCTTTTCTTTCCACGTTCACACGGCCGCTCTGGGATTACTGCAAGCAACGGTTTGCGCAGGTAACCAATCCTCCCATCGATCCGTTGCGCGAAGCCCATGTGATGTCTCTCGAAGTTTCGCTCGGCAAGTCTTTGTGCCTGCCGGGCCCCATTCTTAGCGCCGCTGAGCTTGCGGCGCTTTGTGCAGCCATCCCTGAGCTGCAGGTTGTCGACACAAGCTTTCCTGCCATCACCGGGGTCCCGGGCGCGCGCCGCTGTCTCACTCAGTGTTTAACTACCCCTCTGAGTAGCGGCGAGCGCCCGGGGCTCCTCCTCCTCTCCGATCGAAATGTCAGCCGTGAACGCGCCGCGTTGCCCGTCTTGTTGGCCGCCGCGAAACTTTGGAAGAGCGCCGTTCGCCAGGGATTCGCGGAAGTTCCGCTGATCATCGAGAGCGCGCAAGTCTTCGACACGCACCACGTGGCGATGCTGTTGGCCGCCGGTGCCAGCGCCGTCGTGCCCTATCTCGCCGAAGAGTTTGCCGAATCGGAAGAGCCAGGCTCATTCAAGAAAGTTCGCTCGGGCATGTACAACGGGTTGCGCAAAGTTCTCGCCCGCATGGGAATTTCCACGCTGGCCAGCTACCGCAACAGCCACCTGTTTGAAGTCCTAGGCCTGGAAGAACAAATCTGCCACGAATTCTTTGAAGACGCGGGCCGCTATCCTGGCACAAAGTCTCTGATCAACGTGTTGCAGGACTATCTGAAAATGCACGCCTCGGCCTTCTCGACCAGCGGAGCGAATCTTCCCGACTTCGGCCTCTACCGTTTCCGCAAAGGCGCGGAGCTGCACGCCAACTCGCCCGAATTTATCCGCCGCTTGCACGCCCACACCCGCAAGCCGCAGCCTGAACAATATTCCGCCGTCGAGGAACTCGGAAAAGCCGCGGGCCCCACCTTCCTGCGCGATCTGCTGGAGATGCTGCCCGAACAGCCGGTCCCCGTCGAAGACGTGGAATCGCTCGAGTCCATTCTCAAGCGCTTCAGCACGCAAGCCATGTCCCTCGGTTCGTTGAGCCCCGAAGCGCACAAAACGCTCACTCTGGCGATGAACCAGATCGGCGGCCGCAGCAACACCGGCGAAGGCGGCGAAGATCCCGATCTCTACGCGACGCCGGGCGCAGCGAGCAAGATTAAACAGGTCGCCTCCGGCCGCTTCGGTGTCACCGCGGAATATCTCGTCCGCGCCGAAGAACTCGAAATCAAAATGGCGCAAGGCTCCAAACCTGGCGAAGGTGGCCAGCTCCCCGCGCGGAAAGTCACCGAATACATCGCGCGCATTCGCCACGCCACGCCCGGCACGCCGCTGATTTCTCCGCCGCCGCACCACGACATTTACAGCATCGAAGATCTCGCGCAGCTCATTCACGATTTGCGCGCCGTCAATCCCCAGGCGCGTATCGGCGTGAAGCTCGTCTCCGGCACGGGCATCGGCGTGATCGCCGCGGGCGTCGCCAAAGCAGGCGCGAATGTCATCACCATCAGCGGCCACAACGGCGGTACCGGCTCTTCTCCGCTCACCTCAATCAAGAACACCGGCCTGCCCTGGGAAATCGGTCTTCGCGATACGCACGAAACCCTGCTGCGCGCCGGGCTGCGCTCCCGCGTTTCGCTTCGCGTGGACGGCGGCCTTCGCTTCGCGCGCGACATCTTGATCGGTGCAATTCTCGGCGCCGACGAATTCGGCTTCGGCACCGCCGCGCTCGTCGCCATCGGCTGCGTCATGGCCCGCCAGTGCCATCTCAACACCTGCCCTGTCGGCATCGCCACGCAAGACGAAACTCTCCGTCTCCGCTTCAACGGCAAGCCCGAAATGGTCGTCGCGTATTTCCGTTCCCTCGCCGAAGAAATCCGCCGCAGCATGGCGGAGCTGGGCGTGCGCTCGCTCACCGAGCTTCGCGGCTGGTACGATCGCCTCGAAACAAAATCCGGCCTCGACGCACTACTCGTCATTCCCGTTTCCAAGCCCGCTCGCGTCGTGCCGCAGCAGACCCCTGTGCCCGAATCCAGCGGCGTCGAAGTTGAAGAACTCTTGCAACAAACGCATTCGCAGGCCGCGAATCCCACGCTCATCAATAATTTTCACCGCAGCATTGGCAGCCATCTCAGCGGCGAACGCATGCGCCTCAGCATCAAGCAGCCGGGCCTGGCCCCTTCGGTTCACGAATTTTATGGCACCGCCGGCCAAAGCTTCGGCGCTTTTCTTTCCGAAGGCCTCGCCCTGCAGCTATACGGCGAAGCCAACGATTACGTGGGCAAAGGACTTTCCGGCGGCTCCATCGTCATCCGCGCCAGCCACAACGCTTGCAAGCGTGGCGACGTTCTCGCCGGTAACACGGTGTTGTACGGAGCCACTTCCGGCCAGCTTTTCATCGCCGGGCAAGTCGGCGAGCGGTTTGCCGTACGCAACAGCGGCGCCATCGCCGTTGTCGAAGGCGTCGGCCAGCACGGCTGCGAATACATGACCGGGGGCATCGCTGCGATTCTCGGGCCCGTGGGCCTCAATTTCGGTTCCGGCATGACCGGCGGCTTGGCTTACGTCTTGCGCAGCGAGATGGAAAACATCCTGAATCGCGAATTCGTCCAGTCGCATGAACTCGAAGAGCACGAAGAGTCCTGCCTGCGCGCGCTCATTGAAGTTCACCGGCAGCGCACCGGCAGCCCGCGCGCTTCACGTTTTCTCGCGCAGGGCTCCCTGCGCAATTTCGTCCGCATCCAGCCGATTCACCTTCAGGAATCCCTCGAAGGCGTATGGCACGCGTTTTCAAGCAGCGTCCGCGATCCGGTTGCCGTCTCCGCGCCGGCGGTGCTTTCAGTCCCGGCAACATCAACCCCGCACTATGCCTGACGTGTTCGCATTAATCATTTTCTAATGTAGAATCCGCTATATTCATCTTCTGAGAGTGAGGGATATGGATTTCGACCAACTTACCACTTTTGTCCAGGTTGCCAAGCTGAAGAGTTTTTCCAAAGCCGGCCAAAAGGTATTTCGCTCGCAATCCGCCGTCAGCGCGCAGATCCGCCAGCTCGAGCAGGCCTACAAGGCCAAACTCCTGGACCGTTCCGCAAAGTCCGTTGAACTCACGCCCGCCGGCGTCGTTCTCTTCGACTACGCCGAACGCTTGCTCCGCTTGCGCGACGAGTCCGTGCAGATCGTCGCCGACCGAGGCAGCGTCGTCCAGGGCCCCGTCATGTTCGGAGCCAACGAAGCCACCTGCCTCTATCTCCTCCCCGACATCCTTTCCGAGTTCAAGCGCCGCTACCCGCTGGTGCACATCAGCATCTACCGCAATTTCAGCCACAAAATCTTGCAGCGCCTGGAGGATGGCTCGCTCGACCTCGGCATCGTCACTCTGCCGGTGAAATCCCCCAATCTCAAGATGCACGTCATCAATCGCGACCGCCTGCGTTTCATGGTCAGCACGAAAAATCCGCTTTCGCAGCGCAGTAACGTCACGCTCGAAGAGATCGCCTCCGCGCCGCTGATTTTTCCGCGGACCGGCTACACCCGTCAGGTTCTCGACAAGCTTTTCCGCCCGCACCGTTCCCGCTTGCAGATCGCCATGGAACTTCCCAGCATCGGCATGATCAAAACTTTCGTCGCCGCCGACGTCGGGATCTCCATCATCAGCGAGAGCTTCGCCCGCGATCAGGTTAAGACCGGGGAAGTGAAGCTCCTGAATGTCGAAGGTGTCGATCTCTGGCGCGAACTCGCCCTCGTCTATCGCCGCGATCGCAGCCTTCCGCGCGCCGTCCAAGCCCTGATCAACATGATCCGCGAACTTCGCAAACCCGCGGATGCGCACGAGTAACAGGCCGCCGAAGCATCGCAACTTACAAAACTCGCGCGGCGTTCTCTTCAGATTTTCGAATTATGGCAGCGTGGCTGGAAACCGTTGCTACTTCACGTTGAAATCAATGCTCGCAATCGCGCGCGCGATCACGTTTTCCTGAATCTGGATCAGGTCCGTATCCGCGTAAGTCATCCCTAGAACGGTGAACACATCCCCATTGCGCGCCACCACCGCCAGCGTGCCCGACCAGTCGTGCCCGTCCGCCATCCCGCGATACTTGTACTCCAGCGCCGGCAATCCTCCCAGCACGGTCGTTCGCTGCGAAATCAGCCGGTAATTGTCGTACACCTCGCTCAACTTCTTTTCCACTTCCTGCGCCGCGGGCTCCAGAGCGCTGTTCGACTTTTCGTGCCCCACGACCAGCAGCGTGGATTCGTTGCTCGTTCCCATGGCCACGATGGCGTTCGGTAGGCTTTTTCCGGCATCCGCGATAATCTGCCAGCTCGGCGCCTTGTACATCCGGAATAGAAATTCGTGGTTCAGGTACAAATTCCCCTGAATCTCTTCCTTGATCGGCGGCGGTTCTTCTTTTGGCGGAGGAGGCGGCGTCACAGGCGTTGCGCTCGCCGTATTCGGCGTCGCGCTCACACTCTTGATCGGCGGTGGAGTCGCGTCTCCCTTTGCGGTGGTCAGCGGAATCGTAGGTCGCGCCGCGGAACTGTTTACGATGGCTGAAGCCTTTGCCTGCCTGTTTGCTTCCGCGCTCGTCGGCGTCGCAGCGCCGCTCTTCGTCGCAGGCTTGGTGGCAGTTGCGCTTGATCCCGCTCCATCGACTGGCGTGTCAGGGATAATCGACTCAATCTTGTCTTTCTCCACCAGCACGTAGCCGAAGTCCGTCTTCACCTTGAACATGTTGTCTTCGTACGCCACGATCACGCCGTGCAGTTTCTTTCCGTCTTTCAAGCGGATTTCGTCGCCACGCGCGGCACTCGCAAAAATGCCCGCCCACACGCCTGCTGAAAGCAGCGCAACAAGGCCCAGGATAGCTCGGGGACGCCTGGCAGTCTTCATGCTAAAAGTATGTGCCCGGCATTTGTCGCCCGCAAGACTCACCCCGCCGGTGGTGTCCGGCGTGCCAACTCCGCCAGGATGGCCGCGATTCGCCGGATCACGCGATCCAGTTCTGCCAGCGCCGCGTCCAGCCGCCCGCGCGCCGCCTCCGGCAATCGCGCGTGATTCTGCTGCAGCGCCAGCGCCTCCGCCAGCATCCGCAGCTCTTTCCGGTGCCGCGGATTCAATCGCTCCCACAGCCGCCGCTTTTCGCTCTGATTGCGTCCCAGCCAGCCCTCGCCGCTCGCCGCCGGCTGGCCATTCGCCGGTTCCGGCCCTCGCTCCGTCTTGTCGGTTTGCCGAATCATGTGGTGTTCATGTGCGCTTAGCTTTGTGCCAGCCGCGATCAGATAACAGCGATCAGGACCCTTGTCCCAACCTCACATCGCGCACCATCTTGATTCCTGCTGTCTGATCGCTGCTATCTGTTATCCTCTCCCTCTTACTGATTACCGATTACTGATTACTGTTCATCCACCCAACCTCTCCACCTTCTCCCCATTCACATGCTCTCCCTCCATCACCACGCCCGTCACCCGCATCGACCGCGTCTCATACACCAGTCCGCCATATTTGTCGTACACATCCGGGAAGAGAATCACCTCAAACAGCCCGCGCTGATCCTCCAGCGTAACGAACATCATGTTCCGGTAATTTTTCGTGCCCACATGCCGGTACGTCACCACCCACCCGCACAGCGTCACCCGCTTTCCTTGCAACCCCGGCAACTCGTCGCTCCACGTCTCCCCGTTCCGCGGCAGAAAATCCAGCGGATGCCCGCTCACGCAAACTTCCAGCACTTCCCGCTCATACCGCAACTTCTGCTCGCGCGTATAATCCGGCGCATCAATCTCCCGCAGCGCCGCCCCAATCGCATCCTCCCCCTCCATCTCCGCAAACAACACACCCGCCACCGCCCTTTGTAGGGGCCGGGCTTGCCTGCCCTGAGTCCGACCGAAGGGCCCGGCCCGCTCTTGGGTTTGTAGGGGCGGCTTTATGCCGCCTTCTTGCTCTTTGTGGCACAGCCATTCCTGGCTGTGCTCTTGGGTTTGTGAATGAAGAAACACCTTTCCCCGCCCCCCCGCCTGCAGCAAATTCCACTGCCACAACATCGCCGCCCGCGTCATCCCGCAAACCTCATCAAACGCCCCGCACTTGATCAACGCCTCAATCTCATCCCTCTCCGCCGGCACCCGCGCCAGAAAATCCTCCAGCGAACGAAACGCCCCCTCCGCCTCCCGCGCCCGCACAATCTCCACAATCGTCTCCACCCGCAACCCCTTCACCTGCATCAGCCCAATCCGCATCGTTTTTGTAGCGGCCGCCTTCTGAGGCGGGCGCTTTTCATTGTGGCTGGCGTCACCAGGGGCGCCCTCTCCCTCCGCCGTATACTCCATCCGCGAACGATTCACCGACGGTAACCGCACCTCAATCCCCCACCGCTTCGCCTCCTCCACATACGCCGAAACGTGATAAAACCCCGCTCCCGCGCTGCACATCGCCGCCAGAAATTCCGCCGTGTGATGCGTCTTCAAATACGTCATGCGGTACGAAATATCCGCGTACGTCGCCGCATGCGCCTTGCAAAATCCAAATCCCGCGAATTTCTCCACCATCATCCAGGCCTCTTCGCGCTCCGCTCCCTGCAACCCCAGCTTCTCCGCCGCCTTCAGGAATTTCCCGCGCAACCTCTCTCGCTCCCGCTGCCCTGAAAATTTCGCCGCCGAACGCCGCACAATGTCCGCCTCCGCCAGCGACATGCTCCCCACCGCCTGCGCGATCTGCATCACCTGCTCCTGGTAAATGCACACGCCCAGCGTGTCGCCCAGAATCCCCTTCAGCGATTCATGCGCGTACACCACCGGCTCTTTCCCGCGCAGCCGCTTCAGAAAAAGTTCCTTCGAGCCGTACTCCGCCGCCCCCGGCCGGATAATCGCCAACGCGATTGCCATCTGTTCCAGTGTTCGCGCTCCCATCGTGCGGAGCGTGCTGCGCATCGCCGGCGACTCAATCTGAAAAACTCCCATCGTCCGCCCCGCTGCAATCACCTCGCAAGTCGCCGCGTCATTCTCCGGTATCGCCCCAAAATCAATCGTCCGCGCCCTCGGGCAAGGTGTAACTCCATCTGCAGCCACACCGTCGTTGCCCTCCGAATCCTTTACTTCCTTTACCTCCTTAACCTCCTTTACTTCCTGTTTTTCAATGTTGTCCAGCGCCAGCGCCATCGTCGTCAGCCCGCGCTGTCCCAGCAGGTCCATCTTGATCAGCCCCAGCGCCTCAATCGCGTTCATGTCGTACTGCGTCACCACGATGCCCTTCGTCGCCCGCTCCAGCGGCACCAGGTGCGTCAGCGGCCGCGCCGAAATCACCGTTCCGCACGGATGAATTCCCAAATGACGCGGCGCGTCGTCCAGCCGCAGCGCCACCTGCAAAATCGTTTTCCACGGCTCGTCATTCACCGGCAGCGTGCGGCCCTCCGGCAAAAGCTTGATCGCTTCCAGAATTTCCCGCACTGGCCGGTGCGGCAGCCGCTTCGTGAAATAATTCACCTCGCCCGGCGGCACGCCAAACACTTTGGCGACCTCGCGCACCGCCAGCCGCGCGTGCATGGTGATGAAGCTGCCGATCATCGCCACATGCTCCGGCCCCCACCGCGCATAAACGTAATCGAGCAGCTCGTCGCGCCGCGCCCCGCAAATATCAATGTCGATGTCCGGGCAATCCCCGCGCTGCTCGTTCAGGAAGCGCTCAAAGTAAAGTCCCCAGCGCAGCGGGCATACACAGGAAATTCCCAGGCAATAGAGCACCATCGAACTCGCCGCCGACCCGCGCGCCACCGCGGGTATCCCGCGCCGGTGGGCTTCCTCAACGATGTCCCACACCAGCAGAAAATACGGCGCCAAACCCCATTTCTCGATGACTTCCAATTCGCGCGTCAGCCGCGAAAGCACCGCGGGACGCAGCGGCCGGTAACGTTTCCGCGCGCCCTCAAAGCTCAGCTTCCACAAATACGAAAACGCCGATTCGCCCTCCGGCACCGGAAACTCCGGAAAAATCGTCTTGCCCAGCTCTAGTTCCAGGTTGCAGCGTTCCGCAATCTCCAGCGTCGCGCGCAGCAACTCCGGATGATCCGGAAACAACCGCTGCATCTCCGCCGCCGGTTTGAACCACGCTTCACTCGTCGTAATTTCCGGCGCCGCAACCGTAGTCAGCAATCCACCAGTCCGAATCGCATTCACCGCCCGATGATGCAAATGCTCTTCCGGCTTAACGAAGTGCACATTGTTCGTCGCCACCAACGGAATCCCCAACTCCCGTCCCACCCTCTGCGCCTCCCGCAATACCCGCCCATCCCCCGCCGACAAATGCTGCACCTCGATATACAACCGCTCCCCAAAAATCTCCTTCAACCGCCAAAGGTGACTGGTGATTGGTGACTGGTGACTGGCGGTGCCTATGTAGCGGCCACCTTCAGGTGGCCCCGAATTTCCCTTTGTAGGGGCCGGGCTCGCCTGCCCTGAGTCCGATCGAAGGGCCCGGCCCGTCTCTGCAAACCCTTCACGCAACATCTCTGCCGGCCACAACGCAATCACCCCCGCGCTATGCGCCGCCAACTCCTCCAACGTAACCGCCCGCCCCGCCTCCTCCGCAAACGTCTCCTGCCCAGGCCGCAAAACCCCCAACTGCCGCAACGTAGTCAACCGGCACAAATTCCCATACCCCTCCGCATCCATCGCCAGCAGCACCATCGCCACACTCGCCGAACTGTTCTTCTCCTTTACCTCCTTTACTTCCTTTACCTCCCGTCTCTCGCTGTTTCTTGCCACCACGTCGAGCGTCACCCCCACAATCGCCTTCACCCCCGCCGCCCGCGCCGCCTGATAAAACGGCACCGCCGCATACATCCCATTCGTATCCGTCAACGCCACGGCGGGCATCTTCTGCTCCACCGCCGCCGCAATAATCTCCTCCGGAGGATTCACCCCCCGCAAAAACGAGTAATGGCTATGACAACGCAAATGCACAAACATGTGGC
>Ga0210405_10002313_pt1 | contig 19977 bp, 10 predicted proteins | sample IncBWH11MmetaG_FD_155492 | JGI IMG/M metagenome (GOLD analysis project Ga0210405, IMG submission 155492) | Forest soil microbial communities from Barre Woods Harvard Forest LTER site, Petersham, Massachusetts, United States - Inc-BW-H-11-M | ecosystem: Environmental > Terrestrial > Soil >... | reverse complement strand
TATCGTGGTTCAGGACTCCGCCCGTCTGGTTCGCATCGCTCCCGGACAGAAAGATCTGAAAGAGGCGACGCCCATCCAGTTGAAGGATGTGCAAGTGGGGGACCGGATTCTGGCCAGAGGCACTGCCTCGGAGGATGGCAAGTCGGTAGCTGCTTCATCCGTCGTCCTAATGAAGGAGTCCGACGTCGCGGCGAAGCAGGAGCGCGACCGCGAGGACTGGCAGAAGCGCGGCGTGGGCGGATTGGTGAGCAACGTCGATGCGGCAAACGGGGTGGTCACGCTTGCGGCTCCGGCCATGAGCGATGCCAAGCCGGTTACGATTCACATTTCAAAGGCCACAATTATTCGTCGATACTCACCCGACTCCGTCAAGTTCGACGATGCCAAGCCGAGCACACTGGATCAAATCAGTGCCGGCGACCAACTACGCGCGCGCGGTGTGCGCAGCGCGGACGGCACCGAACTGGCGGCGGATGAGGTGGTTTCTGGGGCATTCCGGAACATTGCGGGCACGGTCGTTTCAACCGATGCAGGAAACAACACCGCCACGGTAATGGATTTGGCAACGAAGAAGCCCGTGACCTTGAGAATTACCGCGGACTCGCAACTCCGAAAACTGCCTCCCACGGTTGCGCAGCGGATCGCTGTGCGATTGCGAGGCGGGTCTCCAGACAGCGGCAGCGACGCGTCGGCTGCTGGTGGAGGTCCATCCGCACCCGCCAAGGCAGGCGAGACTAGGCCCAACGGTGGCGCGGGAGGAGGTCGTCCGGGCGGTGCACCTGATTTCCAACAGATGTTGAAGCGAATGCCGGCCGTAACGCTCGCCGATTTGCAGAAGGGCGACGCCATCATGATTGTAACCACGGAAGGTAGTGCCAATAGCCAGCCGACCGCGATCACTTTGTTAAGCGGCGTGGAACCCATTCTTTCGGCCTCGCCCAACAGCAATCGGGCGGCGATGCTTCTTTCTCCCTGGAACCTCGGAGGCGGTGGCGGCGAAGCTGCGGCGGGTGCAACACCATAATGCAAAAGGCAGCTTAAAAGTTTGCTTCAGGAGAATTGATGACGTCTGGCCGGTCCCGAAGTTTTGTCTTCATATTTGTTACGCTTTTCGTCTTGCTGATGCTGGCGCGTTCTTCGCCTGCGCAAAGTGGATCGGGCACGCTTCGGGGACGGGTCACGGATCCTACTGGCGCAGTAATTCCGCAAGCCACCGTCACCGCTACCGGAGCTAATGGACAGAAGGCTACAACTGTCACCGACAACCAGGGTGCATACGAGCTCAAAGGATTGTCTTCAGGGACCTACACGATTACAACTTCTGCGAAAGGCTTCGCAGTCTCTACGGAGCAGAACTTCGCGATCTCCGCGGATCAAGCGCAGCGGTTCGACATCGCACTCGAGATTCAGGTGGAGCAGGAAAAGGTCGAGGTCCAGGAAGAAAGCACAACCGTAAGCGTGAACCCATCAGAGAATGCCAGCTCCATCGTGATCAAGGGGAAGGACCTCGAAGCTCTGTCCGATGACCCCGACGAACTGCAGCAGGAGCTCGAAGCGCTGGCGGGGCCTTCGGCGGGACCGAACGGCGGCCAGATCTATATTGACGGATTCACCGCAGGGCAGCTTCCGCCCAAGGCTTCGATTCGCGAGATCCGCATCAATCAGAATCCGTTTTCTGCGGAGTACGACAAACTAGGCTACGGCCGGATTGAAATCTTTACCAAGCCGGGTACGGACAAATTTCACGGCCAATTCATGGTGGATGGCAACTCCTCGGCGTTCGATGCGCTCAGTCCATTCGCACCCGACCAGCCGCCCTTTCACTCGGAGCTGTTTAATGGCAGCCTCAGCGGACCGATGGGCAAGAGGGCGTCGTTCTTTTTTACTGCCCAGGTCAGGGACATCAACGACTCCAACATTGTGAACGCGGTCGTGCCCACGACTGCTGATCCAAATCCAACCACCGCGAACTTCACGCAGGCAGTTTCGAGTCAACAGACGCGAATTAATCTTGGTCCTCGGTTCGATTTTCAGCTCACACCGAACAACACCTTGACCGTCCGTTACCAGTACTTCCGAGACACCCAGGACAATGAGGGAATCGGTGTGTTTTCGCTTCCTTCCCAGGCTTACAACACGGTTTCGACCGAACAAACTCTGCAGCTCAGCGACACTCAGGTCGTGAGCGCGAATATCGTGAACGAAACCCGTTTCCAGTATCTGCATGACAGCAGTAATCAGACGCTGATGCCTATTCTCTCCACTTCCTCTACCTCCTCTACAGCGGATCCATGCGCGCAGTTCCATTCCCAGGCGACCGTATCGGTGCTGGGAGCGTTTACCTGCGGAGATAATCAAATCGGAAACGGCTCCGACGTCCAGAATCATTACGAATTGCAGAACTACACCTCCATCGTTCACGGTAAGCACCTAATAAAATTCGGAGGGCGGCTGCGGGCGGTGACGGATTCCAATGTGTCGACTTCCAATTTCAATGGCGTGTTCACTTTCTCAACATTGTCCGCATATGAGCCAAACGTAAGCAACACGCAGATGGGACCTTCATGTTTGGCAAAGTTGATCGGAAATTTACCGTCTGTTCCCTCGCCGGATGGATTGGCGGCTTGCGGCGCCAGCCAGTTCTCGATTACGACTGGGCAGCCGCTCTCACAAGTCACCATGGTTGACGCCGGCCTGTATGCGCAGGATGATTGGCGCATCCGGCCTAACATGACGCTCAGCTACGGTCTGCGCTTTGAAACGCAGAACGACATTCACGACCGTGGCGATTTCGCCCCACGACTCAGCTTTGCCTGGGGCCTCGGCGGCGGTGGAAAAAAGGCAGCGCCCAAGAGCGTATTGCGGGCTGGATATGGAATTTTCTATGATCGCGTTCCTTACAACCTTGTGCTGCAGACGGAGCGTCTAAATGGGGTAACACAACAACAGACGATCGTGGCGGCGAGCACCTCTACGGGGCAAAATTCTCCTACTATGGGGCAGACTTCTCCGACCAGCTACCAATTCGCTTCGGGCTTGAGAGCGCCGTCGACAATGCAAACGGCAATCGGCGTCGAGCGGCAAGTTGCCAGGAGCACTACTGTCGCCGTCACCTATATAAACTCCTACGGCGAACACCAGCTTTTCCTTCGCAATGCGAACGCACCTCTGCCGGGGACGTATCCGCTGGATCCCATACGCCCGTTTGGCGGAACGGACAACATCTATCAATACGACTCGGAAGGAATCTTCAGGCAGAACCAGGTGATCGCCAATTTTCGGACAAGTATTGGAACGAAGCTGTCGCTTTTTGGTTTTTACACGCTCAACTATGCGAACAGCGACCTGGGTTCCGGTGGCGGTGGAGGGGGTGGCGGCGGCGGTGGGGGTGGCGGCACAACCTCAGTCAGCTTTATTTCGCACCAGTACGATCCCATGGCCGACTATGGACGATCGCAATTCGACGTGCGCGACCGCGGCGTGGTTGGCGGCACGATCTCGCTGCCCTATGCATTTCGCCTGAATCCCTTTATCATCGTTAGTTCGGGTGTGCCGTTTAACGTCACCGTAGGGCAGGATGTGAACGGTGATTCCATTTTCAACGATAGGCCCGGACCGGTTACCGCATCGACGCCGCCCAGCAACATACGAGTGACGCAATGGGGAACGTTTAACGCTGCGCCGACTCCCAGCGCACCCACGATCCCGATCAACGTCGGCACTGGCACCACGTTGTTCACCTTGAATTTGCGGCTCAGCAAGACCTTTGGTTTTGGGAAGGAAGTAGGTGCAGGGCAAGGTGTCGTGAGCGGACAAGGTGGAGGAGGCGGCGGCGGAGGACGTGGAGGCGGTCCGGGCGGTGGCTTGGGTGGCCGTGGATTGGGCGGATCGCCGGGCGGTGGCTTCATGGGAGCGCCTACAAGCAACCGGCGCTACAATTTGACCTTCAGCGTCTCTGCACGAAATGTTCTTAACCGGGTGAATCTGGCGCCTCCGACTGGCAATCTTGATTCGCCGCTCTTCGGCGAGTCGAACGCCCTCGCCGGCGGGCCGTATTCATTCGGTTCCGCAACTCGCAGAATTGATCTGCAGGCTCTGTTCTCGTTCTAGCGGCTTGCTGTTTCGGAAAGATATTGTTACAACTTTCAGTGGAGAAACCGTGAGAAAATTCAGAGTCCTTTTGTCGGTTGCGTTGGGTATCCTTGTCTGGGTCGTGGCTTTTGCGGGTTGTTCGGGCAGCAACTCCCTCACGGTTACGCTGGCACCCGCTTCGGGACAATCACTGAATCCGGGACAAACGTCGACCATTACCGCCACGGTTGCCAATGACAATACGAACGGCGGTGTGACTTGGACTCTTTCCGGTCCCGGCACGTTGAGTGGCAACACGAAAACCACAGTTGTATACACAGCCCCGACCAGTCTCTCAGTCACCACAACCGCGACAGTTACTGCCACATCGGTGGCCAACAGCACCATAACCGCGACCGAATCGATCACGGTGAACGCGGTGCTGACCATCACTACGACCTCGCTTCCTTCGGGGACCCTGAACGTTCCTTATAACTCGTTTGTCAACGCCGCGGGCGCGCCCGTGCCTTTCACCTGGTCCGTGACTTCAGGCAGTCTCCCGGCGGGCCTGACCTTTTTGACGACAAGTACCAGCAGTTCTGCCCAGATCACAGGCACACCTACGCTCTTGGGAACCTCCAAGTTTAGCGTTCAAGTTACGGATTCTTCGGGCACGAGCGTAACCCAGGCACTGAGCATCACCATTAATACACCGCCGCCGCTGTCAGTCGTGACCGGGTCCCTGCCCGCCGGCATCGTGAATACGCCCTACAGCCAGAACCTGCAGGCAAACAGCGGGACGCTACCCTACACCTGGAGTCTTGCGAACGGCACGCTGTTGCCGATTGGGCTTTCTCTTTCCACCAGCGGCGTGATTTCTGGGACTCCTATCGTAAACGGCACTTTCAATTTTACAGTTCAGGTGAAGGACTCATCGACGCCCAATCCTCAAACGGCTTCCGCGAATCTGAGTATCACCATCAATCCGGGCGTCACCAATAACTTGCGGCTGAATGGTAACTATGCGTTCTCGGTCCGGGGCTTTGACACGAATGGACTTTTCGTAGCTGCTGGCAGCTTTTTCGCGGATGGCAAAGGGAATATTTCAACGGGCCTTACGGACATAAACAACACTACGACCTCGTTGCTCAGTCAAACTTTCAGCGGCACGTATTCCATCGGCCAGGATGGTCTCGGATTTATGATCTTCAACCTGACTGCGGGAGGCACCCGCACGTTCGCCCTATCAATGATGGCCAACGGGAACGCGAACATCATTGAATTCGACGACAGTACAGGCGGATTCATCAATGGTTCAGCCCGCAATTCTGGCGTGCTCTTGCTACAAGACACTTCCGCATCGGTGTCCTCGATTAAGAACAGTTATGCGTTCGGCTTTTCGGGAGTCGACTCAAGCAAGAATCGGTTTGGTGTAGCAGGAGTTTTTGACGCCGACGGAGCCGGGAATTTCACGAATGGTGAACTGGATTCCGACGATAACGGCTCCCTATCCTCAGGCGTTTCCTTCATCGGTGCGTACACCATTGCATCCACAGGTCGAGGGACGGCGACTCTCGGAAATGCCCATTACAGCTTCTATGTGGCCAAGGCAAATGCGGCGCAGCCTCCTGAGCTGCTTGTGGTAGGAATCGACCCGTTCGTGCCTGGAGGTAATCCTCTGGTTAGCGGTGCGATCCTCCAACAGAGCAGCGTTAGTTTTAACGCTCCCAGCGTTTTCGAAGTAACCGGGCTGGAGGCATCCACGGCTGAGAGCCAGGTGGGACAGTTCAATGCCGTGAATGGAACTTTTAGTCTTACTTCCGACCAGAACAGCGGTGGCACGCTTACATCCCCCGCGGGTTCTGGGACGTACAGCGTTGCCACGAACGGACGAGTGACTTTGACTGGATCCGGCTTTCAAAATTCGCTACCTGTCCTTTATTTGGTGCAGCCCAACCAGGCGTTCATCATTGGCACGGACGCTGCCGTCAGTTTCGGATTCATGGCGCAGCAGTCAGGCTTGCCATTTCTGCCTACATCTCTGTCGGGGACATACTCGGGTGGTTCGCTCGCACCGGTCGATACTAGTGTCAGCAATGTAGTGAGTATCGCGGTGGCAGGATCGAGCAACCTCGCCGTGACCCAGGACGTGAGTAATAACACCGGACTTAGTCAAGTCCAGGCGGCGGGCACTACATCCTTGACGGACGCCAGCACCGGCAGGTTTAGCGCCACTTTGGGAAACACATCGGAAATTCTGTACCTGGTCTCGACGGGACAATACTTCACACTCTCGACTGATAACACCGCGAGGGTTGACATTTTCGGGCAATAATGTGCATGCGCTCTGGTGGGAACCCATCACTGCGCTGCGATGAGCTCCTGCAGTTTGGCGCGGTAGCCGCGGCTGCACGATAGCTGCTTGCCGTCTTTGAGAACCACCATGTACTCGCCGCGGTTGCAGGGCTGCAGTTCCTTGATCTTTCGCACATTCACAATGATGGAGCGATGGATGCGAACGAACTGGCTCGGATCGAGCCTTTTGGAAAGGCTGCCAATCCCCTCGCGAATCAGATAGCTTCCGCTTCTTGTCTTCACCTCGACGTAGTTCCCAGCCGCTTCTACCCAATCAATCTCACTCATGTCCACGAATACGACGCGCCCGCCGGTTTTGACCACCAATCGCCGGTCAGTTTGTGACTCGGTCCTCGCCTCAGCCAGCAAGTCGAGAATGCGATGCGTCAAATGACGGTCGTGCGTTCTCTGCAACTCGGCGCGGGTTCGCTCTATGGCGGTGTGAAGCCGTGGCCGATCAAATGGCTTGAGCAAGTAATCCAGCGCGCGGGCTTCAAACGCCCGAATCGCATGCTGATCGTTGGTGCTGCTAAGGATCACAATTGGCATGTCTTCCGGAGAGATGCAATTCAGAACCTGAAAGCCGTCTGCATCCTGCATTTCGATATCGAGCAACAGCAAGTCAGGTTTGCAAGTCCTCACTGCGGCAATGGTTTGAAACCCATCACTGCATTCGGCCACGACCTCAACTCCGCTCTCCTCAGCCAGCAACAGTCGCAACTGGTCGCGCACTAGAGCATCATCATCGGCGATGACGACGCGGATCTCGGGAATCATCATGCGAATTTCACGCAGACGGCTTTCGATTTGCGGAGACCACCCCATAAAGATTATGACGTTTGAAACTACGAAATGGTTGGTCACAAAGTTCCGTGCATTGGTATCTCGCAGAGACCTATTCGCCCCCGCTCTGCGTCATTCAATCAGACGCATGAAAGAGCAACTGCGTGACCACCCAACAATGCATAAACACAGATGTCAACACAGCGGACAAATAACACACAAGAGCAGACACTGCACGGTTGTCTTCCCAATGACGACCAGTTCTGTCTAACGAAAGAACTCATGCCTCATTACTGATTTTTGTAGAACCCACGCTCTGAATTTCAAGATTCATATAGGTTGACCGTTGGTAGCGCTCGGAGAGGTTCTCCGGAATGTGCCGAACGGATCGTTCATCCGTACGGAATTCGGTTTCGTCCCGCGAGAAGCACAATCCATCACGCGAGTGCTTTGATCGATGTTTTTGGTGTGCCGCATGCATCAGCGATGCGAGGTTGCTCAGGTCGAAACACCTTTGGTGTGAGAACCACCATTCGCTGGAGGAGAGTCATGAGCTTTGCAAAGATAAGAACTTCACTGGCGTTAGCTTTATTTCTGCTATCGCTCTCGGCACTGTATGGCTTCGCACAATCTGTTACCTCGGGTGATCTAACCGGGACGGTAACTGATACGAGCGGTGCGGTAATCCCTGAAGCTACAGTCACATTAAAAAGTACTTCCGAAGGAACCACCCAAACCACGATAACGAATCAAAGCGGAGCCTATCACTTCTCATTGTTGAAGCCGGGAAACTACATGGTTTCCGCCACAGCTTCTAACATGTCAGAGACGCGGCGCTCAGTAGACGTCCAACTGGGGCAGATAACGAGTGTCATGTTGAGTCTGAGTCCTCATGGACAGAACCAGACGATCGAGGTAACGGCCGAGGCGCCACTGCTGCAGACTGAAAACCCAAATCTCACGACTACGGTCGACGAGAAGCAGATTGCGCTGCAGCCGAATCCAGGGAACGACACAACGTACTACGCTCAGACCGCCCCTGGCGTGGTAATGAACGTCGGAGGAACTTTTGGCGGCTACGGCAATTTCGCCGCGTTCGGTTTGCCTCCCACGTCGAATCTTTTCACCATCAACGGTAACGACAACAACGACCCGTTCTTGAATCTGAACAATAGCGGGTCCAGCAACCTGACGCTGGGCGCCAACGAAATACAGGAAGTCGCGGTGGTAACTAATGGCTACACCGCCCAATACGGCCGCATGGCCGGGGTACAGTTGGATTCAGTGACCAAGTCGGGCAGCAACCAGTACCATGGCAATGCAAATTACTATTGGAATGGTACGGTGCTGAACGCGAACGACTGGTTCAATCCCTCTAGCAACACACCCCGGCCGTTCGCGGTCAACAACCAATGGTCGGCTTCCTTCGGCGGACCCATCATCAAGAACAAGACCTTCTTTTTCCTGGACACGGAAGGTTTGCGCTACGTCTTGCCCTCCACGCAGAACGTTTTTCTTCCCACCACGGCATTCGAAACGGCAGTGCTTAACAATCTGACCGCAAACGGACGAGGCGCCGAGGTGCCGTTCTACAACCAAATGTTTTCGCTTTATAACAACGCTCCCGGACGCGCCAACTACTCTCCGGTAAGCGCCGCTGCCGATCCCAAACAAGGATGCGCCGACCTTACCACTTTCCCGGGTTTTGGCGTTGGCGGAGCCCCATGCTCACTGTTCGACCATGCCTCGGGCAGCAATCACAACAATGAATGGCTGCTGGCTGGCCGCATCGACCAGAATATCGGCACCAGAGACAAGCTGTTTGGCAGGGTGCACTTCGACCGAGGGTCGCAGCCGACAGGCACGGACCTCATCAATCCGACGCTATTTAATACTTTGAGTATTCAACCCACGGACGATGGTCAACTGAATGAGACTCACGTGTTCAGTCCTAACGTGGTGAACCAACTGGTGGCTTCGGGGATGTGGTACAGCGCGGTTTTCAGAGAGTCAACACCCGTCGGTAGCCGCTTGAACGTGTTGCCTTACAACAGCGTGACCCTGAACAGTATATTCTCGAACCTTGGGGGTACTCAACTGGCTGATACGAACTTTCCCCAGGGCCGCAACACTACCCAGTATCAAATTCTGGACGACCTTTCCATCAATCACGGAAATCACACTTTCAAGGTTGGAGTGAATTTCCGGCGCAACGACATAACGGACTACGGAAACGAGTTCAATGCCTACGGAACCTTGGCTTTCTCAAATCTGACCGACTTCGCCAATGGACTGCTGACGCCTGCTGCCGGCAACCTATACGCACAGAACTTTACGCAATTCCCAAGAAATCCTATTGCCATTTACAGTCTGGGTATTTATTTCCAGGATGAATGGGCGATTAAATCTAACCTGAAGTTGACCGCAGCCCTTCGCGCCGATCGGAACTCGAATGCGGTTTGCCAGACCAATTGCTTTTCCCGCCTGGTCGATCCCTTCACGTCGCTGGATCACAATCCGAACGTTCCCTACAACCAGGCAATTCAGTCCAACCAGCATCAAGCTTTCGGCAGCCTGCAGGCGGTCGTCTTCCAGCCCCGACTTGGTCTCAGCTGGAGTCCGTTCGGCAGGAATACCGTTATACGGGCTGGGGTCGGGATGTTCACCGATCTCTATCAAGGCGTGATCGTGACCAACATAGAAGCGAATGCGCCGACGTTGAACGCTCTGGGTCTCACCGGCACTACACTTACCGGGAACCCGGCCGCGCCCGGAATTCCGGTCGCTCCGGGAGTGACGATCAATGGCATCAACGACGTGCAAACCACCGCGGTCAATTCCAATGCCGCTTTCAATTCCGGGTTTGCATCGGGAGCCACGCTCGCCCAGTTGCAAGCGGCGGTCCCTGGATTTGCGCCACCCGCCTTTTTCTCCAGTGGCAAAATCAGCAATCCAACCTACGTGAAATGGAACCTGGAAGTTCAGCAAGCTCTAGGATCTAAAACGTCCTTTGATCTAAACTATGTGGGCACGCATGGCTACGATGAGCTGATTGAGAGTTCAGCCGTGAATGCTTATACCACCAATGGAGCGCTGCCCTTACCCACCACCGCGCCCGACACGCGCTTCGGTCCGGTCACGCAGATCTACAGCGGCGGAGTGTCGAACTACGCCGGCTTGATCGCTTCGGTGACGCACCGAGCCTCCTACGGTTTCAGTGGCACGGCGAGCTACACCTGGAGCCATGCCCTGGACGAAACCACTGGCCTCTTTAACACGCCGGTTGCCCTGTACGCCACGGTGCCTTACCAACTGGATCCGAATAACCTGCGGTTGAACTACGGCAATTCGGATCTAGACATTCGCAACAACTTCACGGGCACATTCGTCTGGGAAGAACCGTTCAAATTCCAAAGTCACTGGCTTGAAGCGACGGCGGGTGGATGGTCGCTCTCGGGCACCATCTTTGCTCGAAGTGGGCTACCCTATTCCGTCATCGACAGTGGCGCGCCGATCGCTAACATTCCGCCCGGATCAGGAGGTCTTCCTCCAAACTGGGGAGTCTATGGAACCTTGCTGAACCCAAACCAGGCTTTTCCAGGCTGCGGCAGTCCCGGAAATATCGCTGCGGGAGATGCTCATCAGTGCTTGACCACGAGCATGTTCGTTCCATCGGGTGCCGAGACTAGTTTCGGCTCAGGCCGAAACCTGTTCCGCGGACCAGGCTACTTCGATATGGACGCGGGTCTTATGAAGAATTTCGCTATCACGGAGCGATTCAAATTCGCACTTGGAGCCAATTTCTTCAACCTGCTGAATCATCCGCATTTCGCCGCTCCAGAGAATAACCTGGCAAACGGGATTGCGCCGTTCGGACAACTCTACGCCACCGCGCCAACTCCCACCAGCATCTACGGCGCTTTTCAAAGTTCGGGGGTGACCGGACGGTTGGTCCAGATAGTGGGAAAGATCACGTTCTAACCAGCAAGTGCTTGACTAAAGAAGGGCGATCTCACAGGAGATCGCCCGGTTTTCTTGAGGATCTCCGGTAAAGACGTACGGCGCCGTCGAGTGCAGAGATCAGCTTCTTTAGTGCACGTACCAACGTTACGTTACGAGAGCTTCAGCGTCCCGCAGAATGCCGGCGCCCTTGCTGCATAATGACTGCGGGGGTGCATTTCGGTGGAGTTAAGGCTCGATTATTTGTCCTGTGTGCTTACAATTCTTTCAACCATTCTGGTCGGTCGGAGACATTGGGAAGGATGGGTTCTGGCCGGAGTGAACAGCGTAATTATTTGCTTCATCGGCCTGAGGACTTCGCAATGGGGTTTTATTCCGGCAAATCTGTTTTGTCTCGTGCTTTATGCTGCCAACCTCAGAGCGTGGCGCAAGGCTGAAACGTCATGACCACCAACGTTATCTCAGCGACTCTTCGATTTCGGAGAGCCAATCGGGCCGCTTCAATACTTCGCGTGGCTTGGGACCATCCGCAGCTCCCACAATGCCATCTCTTTCCATTAAGTCGATGAGATGCGCAGCGCGCCCGTAGCCGATGCGCAGGCGGCGTTGTAGCAGGGAAGTGGAAGCCTTACCGAATTCGACCACTAACTTCACGGCATCTTCGTAGAGCGGGTCATTCGCTGCTTCTTCATCCTCACCGCCTTCGGCTCCAGAGCCGCTGTCTGCACGTTCTTCTTTCGGTGCCTGCAGGAATTTTTCTTCGTATTCGGCGAGCCCCTGAGCACGCCAGAATTCGACCACCGCGGCGATCTCCTTTTCCGTAACGTAAGGAGCGTGCAGACGGTGAACCCGTGCGGACCCGGAGGGCAGGTAGAGCATGTCTCCGCGTCCCAGCAGGGCTTCTGCACCGTTGGCATCCAGAATCGTTCGGGAGTCCACCTTAGTGGCAACGCGGAACGACATTCGAGCCGGGAAATTTGCCTTGATCAATCCCGTGATCACGTCGACCGAAGGCCGCTGCGTTGCGAGCACCAAGTGAATGCCTACCGCGCGCGCCATCTGCGCGAGCCTCGTAATCGACTCCTCCACGTTGCTGGAATCGAGCATCATCAAGTCAGCCAACTCGTCAATGATGATTACGATGTAGGGCAGCGGACGTTCCTCTGCACCCTCGCCGAACAGGCTCGGCGTGTCGCTTTCATCGAAGAGTTTGTTGTACTGGTCGATGTTGCGCACGCCCTTCTCGGCCAGCAACTTGAGCCGCCGCTCCATCTCGCGGACGGCGTTGCGCAGCGCATTCGCCGCCAATTTGGGTTCGGTGATGATCGGCGTGTAGAGGTGCGGAACGCCCTCGTAATTGCCCAACTCCAGCCGCTTTGGATCGACCAGAATCAGTCGAACTTGATCGGGCGTCGCCTTGTACAGAATCGACATGATCATGGCGTTGATCGCCACGCTCTTGCCTGCACCAGTCGAGCCAGCAATGAGTAGGTGCGGCATGCCGTTCAAGTCGGCGGTAACGATGCGGCCATTGATGTCTTTTCCAAGCGCCAGCGTGAGCTTCGACTTCGATCCGATGAACTCCGTGGATTCGATGTTCTCCCGCAGCCAGATGATTTCGCGCTCGCGGTTTGGCACCTGAATGCCCACGGTGGACTTGCCGGCCATGCGTTCGATGAGGATGCTCTCCGCCTTCAGCGCCAGACACAGATCGTCGGTGAGGTTGGTAATACGGCTGTACTTGATGCCGGCCTCGGGCTTGAATTCAAAAGTAGTCACCACGGGGCCGGGATTGATTTGGGTGATTTGCCCATGCACGTCAAACTCCGCGTACTTTCCAGTCAGCACTTGGGCAAGCAACTTCAATTCGGCGGCATCGATGGCTTGTTGCTCATCCGGCCGGTGCAGCAGCGAACTGGGGGGTAGCTTGAAACCACCTGCAATGCGCGGCAACGTCGTTTTAGGTTTCTGCGCGCTGTCGGCACGCTCCGTAACTTCGGGAGAAGCCGTGTGCGGTTCAGGCCGTGATTCCGCCGTTGAGTGGGCTTGTTCTCCGTTGTCTTCCGCAAACGTCCGATCGATGCCGGTTCGAGCGGGTTCCTGAACCCGCGCCTGCGATTGAGGCGGAGTTGCAGGCCGAGCCGGAACCATCTGAGTCGTGATCACAGGTTTGGGAGCAGCGCGGCGTTTTTCCAGTTCTTTCTGCATGCGCTTCTTAGCGCGCGCATCCCGCCAATCCTTCCACCGATCCCATAGGGCAATTGCGAAAGCGAAGCGGGTAGGCGCCCAGACTTGCAGCGCAGCAAAAGAGAACGCCGTCGAAAGATACAGTGCTACGGCTAAGACGCTGGCGCAAACGATATAGGCTCCCGCCAAGTTGAAGTAATGGATGAGGAAATCTCCGACCATCCTGCCAAACAGGCCCTCAATCGGGATGGCATTCATCCAGCGCAAGTGCCCGGGCAAAAGCGCCAGCAGAGCGGGGACAAAGATCAGCATCCAGATCCCGCCCAGGACCTTGGCGACCGGCGAAGAGACCCTGCGCGAACGAAACCAGCGAACGCCAAGCACTGCAGAGAAGACAGGAAGCAGGAATGCTCCAATCCCGAAACCCTGCAAGACAAGGTCGGAAATAACGGCGCCAACGACGCCGATCCAGTTACGAGCGGATCGCGAACCGGTCAGTACCGAGGCGCTGTTTAACGACGGGTCCAGTGGCGAATACGAGGCCAATGCGAGGAAGAGAAGGAGCGCGGAGATGCACAAAAGAAAGCCGACCAGCTCATTCAGCCGGCGGTTATTGGTCGGGGCAAAGATCTGTGAGAGATACCTCATAGGCGATTTGGTGCTACGCAGGAACGAACTCCTGCTTGCGGTGCCAGATCTATGCCAGAGCCTTCCAATTATGACAAGAACGAGCGAACCCTACAACTCAGGATTCGGCAGTGGTATCCAGAGTGACAAACACAACCTGTGCCACCAGGCACCGTGCAAACGCCAGCACCAGTGGAGTAGCCAGGGTCTCAGCGGGGATGCGCGTTACTGGAGGTGCCACATTAACGCGAGGCCGATCACAATCACGCCCACCACGATGCGATAAACGATGAAGACCTTCAGGCTGTTGGACTGAAGATATCGAATCAGCCAGGCAATCGCGGCATATCCAACAATGGCCGAAACCAACACTCCCACAAGAAAAGGCATATGCATTCCCGCGGGCAAACCCTCTTTCCTGAGTTCGTGGGCCTTAAGCAGAGCGGCGCCTGCGATGAGAGGCGTGGATAGCAGGAAACTAAACCGCACCGCGGCCTCCCGCGTCATATTGCGGAACAAGCCGGCCGTGATGGTTGAACCGGACCGGGAAACGCCGGGGATTAAAGCTGTGGCTTGAGCGCAGCCCACGATCAGGGCATCAGCAAAAGTGATCCGGGTAAGCGGCTTGGTAAATTGGCTAACTTTCTCTCCCCACCACATCAATAGTGCGACGACGATCAGTGCCCCAGCGATCAGAAAGATGTGTTCGCGAAAGTAGTCCTCGGCAGAGTGTTCGAGCAGCTTTCCCGCAATTGCGCCGGGAATTGTTGCGACCGCAAGAAACCAAAGTAGTATACGTTCCTCTCGCTGTTCATCGGCTGTAAGGTTCTGATCCTCGCCGCCCACCTCGGAAAATCGCACGACCCTGCCGCCTAGGGCCGCGCGGATAATCTGAAACCAGGTTCGCCGGAAATAGAAGAGAACTGAAAGCAGCGTGCCAAAATGCAGAGCCACATCAAAACTGAGCTCGTGCGCGGGCGAGAGTTCGTTCCATCCAAGCAATCTACGCACAATAATCAGGTGTCCTGAGCTGGAGACTGGAATAAATTCCGCCAGTCCCTGAACGATCGCTAGAACCACGACTTGATAAATTGGCAAATTAGTCTACCCCGTTCCCATAGGTTGGAATGTTCTGCTCAATCATGAACAATAGCAGCTGAGCGCGCGGTCCCCAATCGCTCTGCGCGCCCTGTGTCACTGCTTTCTGTGCCAGGGCGATGGCCTTGCCTCTGGATTCGTCCGATTTCTTCGACTGGCCTTCGGTCTTGTACATCTCAATCAGCGCAGACCTGCGCCAAGCCGCGTCGTACAAGGCTTCCACGACAGCCGGCGATTGAGGATGGTCGTTGACGTACTTCTCGTACATATCTGCTTCCTTGTCGGGACACTTGGTCGAGCCTTGCCAGTCGCCGCACAGCTTATTTTCAATCAGATGAAAGGCCGCCAGATCGGCCCACTTTGTCCCTGGAAATTTCTTGATTACTTCCTTCATAAAGTCTTCGGGCATGCCCTCCCGAAGATATGCCTCCTTCTCTTTAGCCGATGGGCGCGACATCACATCTGCCTTATCGATCTGCCAACGAATATCTGCGGAACGGTACATGCCCTCGCCTGCGAGCGGTGAGGTGGGGAAATACTCGGCTGTCCGGTAGTAAAGACGCATCGCATCCTGCGCCGCGCCGCGCCGCCCGTGCCGTTGGCTGGCTTGGTCCTCCGAGTTCACGGCCTCGCCAAACACGATCTTATCGCCGTTCGGCGTCGAACCCAGCACAACGCCTTTATTAACCATCCAGCCCGTGATCGCCTTCTCTTCCGAAAGGACTGCTTCCACGTGTAACCAGCCGCCGCTGGTTTCGAGGATGACGACTTCGCGCCCGCGATCGATTTCGGCGAGTTTGTTGGAACCGGAATCGGGCGACAGATAGATGGAGCAAACCCTTATGGGCGTTCCACGCACGGTTTCCGCCACGGCCGTAACACAGAGCAAGAGGGCGGCAATAATGATCAGTTTCGGTCGCATAGTCTTAATTCAGCTGCAGATGCTGCCGGGAGAAAACGTAGCAAGCCACGTTTCTACAGTATGACGACGAAACACCGTAGAGGCGTTGCTCGCAACGTCTCAGCCTCTTGTGATCTCCTGCAACATCCGCGGATCAATATTACCGCCACTGATAATTGCGACATTCAGGGTAGTTCTTGGCAATTGGTCCTGGTGGAACAAAAATCCCGCCACCGCCACAGCACCGCTGGGTTCGGCCACCGTTCTTGGATTCGTAGCCAGCCACTGCGTGGCTTGCCGGATTTCCTGCTCACTGACCGTCAAAATGTCGTCGACGTACCGCTTGATATGTTCGAAGTTGATAGCACCGATACTCTGCGTTCGCAATCCGTCAGCTATGGTCTGCGAGGTTTGCTGGGCAGTAGACTGGACGATCTTTCCGGATCGCAAGCTGGCTTGCGCATCTGCGGCGAGTTCTGGCTCGACGCCGATGACTTTTGCTCCTGGCTTGCTCAACTTGATAGCCGTAGCCACGCCGCTGAGCATTCCTCCGCCGCCAACGGGCACCAACACGGTCTCGACTTCAGGCAGATCCTCCAGAATCTCCAGGCCCATCGTGCCCTGGCCAGCGATGATCTTTTCATCGTTAAATGGGGGCACAATAACATAACCATGCTGTGCCGCAAGTTCCTCCGCCCCGGTCTGGCGTTCCAGGCTGCTAGGGCCAACCAACACGATTTCGGCTCCCATCGACGCTGCTGCTTCGCGCTTAATGGCAGGCGCATTGTTCGGCATCACGACCACGGCCTTGGCTCCCAACGCTCGCGCCGCATAGGCGACACCTTGCCCATGGTTCCCGCTGGAATAAGTAATCACGCCGCGAGCCCGCTCTTCCGGAGAAAGAGACGCAATCTTGTTGTACGCCCCACGCAGCTTGAAGGCGCCGATAGGTTGCAGGTTTTCGGGCTTGAGATAAAGTTTGCGATGGTCAAGCACGGCAGGATCTTGACCTAGCGACGATTGGATTAGCGGCGTGCGCACGGCCACGCCGCGCAAGCGACGTTGGGCTTCGCGAATATCCTCTAGGCTTATGATAGGGTTTTCTTTCCGTTGACGCCTTATCCGCGTTGATCTGCGAAAATCCGTGGCCAGTTTTTGCGCTCCTAGATTTCCAATATCACCGGCATGATCAAGGGTCTCTTCTGCGTCTGCTTTGAGATGTAGCGTTTCAAATCCGCGCGGATTTTTTCTTTGATCACGCCATAATCGGCTTTCTCTTCCGCACTTGAAAGTTCCAGTGTCTGCATTACCAGTTGCCGTGCGCCGTCCACAAAGCCGTCCTCGCCTGGAGCAAACCCGCGGGTCACAATTTCCGGCGAACTCTCCACCCGGCCCGAGAGTTTGTTGATAGCGATGATCGGCAGCACGATGCCGTCCTCACTCAAATGACGGCGATCTTTGATGATCAAATCCTCGACCACGTCGGTTCGGGAGCCGGAATCAATGCAAACCCGGCCCACGTTTACACGGCCGGCCTTACGTGCACCCAGTTCGTCGAATTCGAGAATGTCCCCGCTTTCGATCAGCATCACATTTCCGACGGAGCTGTGCATTGCGCCCGCCATCTCCGCGTGCAGCTTCAATTGCCGGTACTCGCCGTGAATCGGAATGAAGTACTTCGGCTTCACCAGATTGATGATGAGCTTAAGTTCCTCCTGGCTTCCGTGTCCGCTTACGTGGATCGGAGGGGACGATCCATCTTCATAGATTACGTGCGCCTGACGGCGGAAAAGATGGTCAATCATGCGGTAGATCGACTTCTCGTTGCCGGGAATGATTCTTGACGACAATACAACCGTGTCGCCTTTCTCGATCTTGGCGTGCTTGTGATTGTCTACCGCGGCCCGCGAAAGCGCCGACATCGGCTCACCCTGCGTCCCGCTGATCATCACGCAAACCTTTTCGGGTGGGTAATTCTTCATCTCTCCCGGATGAATCAACAGCCCTTCGGGAATTTCGATGTAGCCCAGGTCTTCGGCAATCTCGGACGAACTGGTCATCGAACGGCCGATAAACACGACCTTTCGACCGTGCTCCCACGCCAACTCCACTGCCAGCTTGATGCGATGGATCGAGGAAGAAAAACAGGAGATAAAGAGCCGCCGCTCGGTACGGGCGAACACTTCATCAAACTTGCGTCGCACAGCCCGCTCACTCGGCGTGTATCCTTTGCGCTCGACGTTGGTCGAATCCTGAAACAGCGCCAGCACGCCCTCTTTGCCATACTCCGCGAACGCGTGCAGGTCGAACATCTTGTTGTCCGTGGGCGTGGGATCAACCTTGAAATCGCCGGTGTGAATCAGTACTCCCAAGGGCGTGTGGATGGCCAAAGAAACACAATCTACGAGGCTGTGAGTAACGTGAATCGGATGAATCGTGAACGGGCCCGCCTTAAATCTTTCTCCTGCGTGGATCTCGTGGAGATCCGCATCATCCAGCAGCCCGTGCTCTTCCAGTTTGTCTTCCACATAGGCGAGCGTGAACTCGGTGCCCCACACCGGTACATTGAGTTCGGATAGAATCCACGGCAGAGCGCCGATGTGATCCTCGTGGCCATGGGTGAGAATGATGGCACGCACGCGTTGCCGGTTTTCGATGAGATAGGAAATGTCCGGAACCACGATGTCCACGCCCAACAACTCGGCCTCGGGGAACATGAGGCCTGCGTCGATGACGATGATGTCATCGCCCCAGCGTACCGCCATACAGTTCATTCCGAACTCGCCCAGACCGCCCAGGGGTACGATGTGCAGTTTTCCAGTTGGCATTTTAGGTGTCTCTTAATCGTAGCATACGAAGGGCGGGCGAACGGCCCCCGAACCGGGAACTGGTTTTTCTAAGCTGCTTGAGTTAACGTCAAGTCACATGGCTATACAGCACCGCAAGTCGTGGCTACGGCGCCGGGTCGAAAATGGTCTGCGGCGCGGTTTTCAACATGCATACGAAACCGTGAAGGTAGATCCCAACAAGTTTCTCCTCCAGCTTCGCAGTGCCTATGGCGTTCCGATCAACAGCTTTCAAGACATCTATTCCGTGGACATCAGCCACCTTGATGACCTCGCTAACAGCGTCATCCGCAGTGGAATGAAGCTGGCTGCTGCCGAAGGCGCCGGGTTTGGCCTGGGAGGAATTTTGACGATAGTCCCGGACCTCAGTATCCTGGCCGGCATTACCCTGCGAACCATTCAAAAGCTCAGTCTGATTTATGGTTTCGAATACAACACTGACGAGGAAACCGCCGAGCTTTGGATTGCCGCGGCCAGCGCCGCCGGTGTTGACATCAGCCGTGAGGTGCTGGAAAAAGAGGTCGTAAATCGCTTTGTGCCCAAAGTGATTCAGCGGATTGCAGCTCAGGCCAGCAGGGAAGCGGTGGAGAAGTGGTCGGGCCGTGTAATTCCCATTGCGAGTTCAGCCATTGGCGCGGGACTGAACTATTACTTCGTGCGCGCCTGGGGCGATCGTGCCAAAGCCCACTTCCGCCAAAAGCATTTGGAGCTGCGCCATCGAAGAAATGCTGCCATGCCCGCTTTGCCTATAGTGTCGAATTAGCGCGGCCGTCATAAGGAGTTACCGCAGCAACTCCTCCAGTTCGATTCTCTGATCTGTCTTCTCATCGCGATATTTCACGATGACGGGCGTGTAGAGCGATAAGTTCCACTCCGCAGCCTGACCCTTCGTCACCGCTCGCGAACCGGGCACGACGACCGCATTCTCCGGGACTTCGAGCGGCTTCTCGTCAGTAGCTCGGTATACCTGCCCCCGGACAATGTCGTATAACGGGGTCGAGCGTGTCAGAATCGTGCCCGCCCCCAGGACCGCCCGCGTCCTTACCAGCGTGCCTTCATATACTCCGCAGTTACCGCCAATCAGCACATCGTCCTCAACAATGACTGGAGACGCGTTGATCGGTTCCAGGACTCCGCCAATCTGAGCCG
>Ga0210405_10002311_pt1 | contig 19978 bp, 17 predicted proteins | sample IncBWH11MmetaG_FD_155492 | JGI IMG/M metagenome (GOLD analysis project Ga0210405, IMG submission 155492) | Forest soil microbial communities from Barre Woods Harvard Forest LTER site, Petersham, Massachusetts, United States - Inc-BW-H-11-M | ecosystem: Environmental > Terrestrial > Soil >... | reverse complement strand
GGCTGATTGATCTGGGGGCGACGCCGGTGGAAGAGGTGCAGGACGTGGGCGGCGGAATGCTGGTCGGTGAGGTGCGCGATCCGTTCGGCAACATCCTGGGAATCATCTACAACCCGCTATTCAAGCCGGGCGAAACCAAGTAGCGGCCCGAGTGCTCAGCAGCGTCGTGGCGGCTCAGAAACTGCGAGCGAAAGGAACAGGGTGGAGATGGCTCGGCAGGATTCGGTTCCTGAAATGACGGAAGCGATCTTCGCGCGGCTCATCACCCAGTGGGATACCTGGAAGAACCGGGATGCGGCGTCCAATTGCCCTGTCATCGCGGACGACTTTCAGGCCATCTCTGCCCATGGTTTGCTGCGCACAGGAAAGCCGACGGCGCGCGGATCGCGTTCGATTACTTTCACCGGTTGCAGTGTTTCGAGATCCAGGATTTTTTAGAGGATGGCGCCGCCGGTGGAGGGCTCGGTTTGGAATGCGCTAGGCGGTGACGCCGTGCAGGGCTTGATGTTTTTCTAGGGCGTCGACATTTTGCAGGATGGATTCGATTACGAATTCGTCGCCGAATTGTGAATTGATCATGATGTTGTAGAGCGGGCGGTGCGGCCACTGCTTGCCGAAATAGTGGCGGATGAATTCGGCGCGGTCGCGATCGACCTCGGCGACCAGTTGCTGCGCTTCTTTTTCCGTTTTGCCAATGGATTTGATGCGGCGGATTTTTTCTTCGTCGGAAGCGTAGATGAAAACGTGGAAGGCGTCGGGGCGGTTGCGTAGAAAATAGGGTGCGCCGCGGCCGACGATGACGCAATTGCCGCGCGAGGCGACGTCGTCAATCACTTTGTGCAGCATTTCGACCATGCAATCGGTGTCGAATACCCGGGAGCCGCCGATTCCGAGCGCTCGTTCGTAACTGCCGCGCGCATAAACTTTGAAGAGGCGATAGAGGAAGGGATCGACGCGCTCGTCGCAGCGCTGTGCTTCGCGCTGGTCGATATTGGCGGCGCGGGCGATTTCTGCGGTGATTTCCTCGTCCCAGAGTTTCCAGCCGAGGCGTTCAGCCAGAGATTTGGCGATGAGCGTGCCGCCGCTGCCGTATTCGCGTTCGAGGGTGATGATTCGTACAGACATCGTTAGCGCCAGAGGGAGCCTACAGGCGATCTCAGCAGGATGCAACTGTCGTCGAGCAGAATGGCTTCAGGGACTAAAGCCCGTTTCGCCGCGGGACGTGAGGGCGGGGCTGAGGCCCCGACCTTCCGGGTCCCGCATTCATGAAACACCTGCTAGTGTGCCGCCATCGGGCCGCCGGGTTTTACTTTCTTCATGAGGAAGACGAAGGGAATCATAGCTGCGACGCAACAGCCGAGAATCCAGAAGTTGTCAACGTAGGCGAGCATGGTGGCTTGCCGGTTCAAATTGAAGGCGATGATACCGTACGCTTGACGAGCGGCTTCGGAGGGGCTCGAGCCGTGCGTGATGAGCATGTGCGTGGTGTTCGCAATAGCGGCTTGGAATTGGCCGTTTCCGGAATTGAGCCGAGCGGTCAGATTAGACTGATGCACTTGCGCGCGCCGCGCGAGCATGGTGGTGACGAAGGAAATGCCGACGCTGCCGCCGATATTGCGCGCGAGGTTGATGAGTCCGGAAGCCGCATTGTTTTTTCCGGGCGGGATGAAGGCGTAAGCGGCCGTGTTGATAGGCACGAAAAGAAATGCGAGGCCCATGGCCTGAAAGACGCGCGCGGTCGCCAAGGTGCGGAAATCGATTGCGGTGTCGAAATTGGTCATGTGGATAAGGGAAAACGAGACCATGGTGAGTCCGAATAAAAGCAGACGGCGCGCGTCCGTGTGGCCGAGCAAATAGCCGACGAACGGCATGCATAAAATAATCGCGATACCTCCGGGCATCAAGGCGAGGCCCGCCCTTTGCGCCGTGTAGCCCAATAAGTCCTGCGAAAACTGCGGCAGCAGCACTGTGCTGGAAAGCAGCGCGAAGCCCACCATGAACATCAGCATGTTGCCGATGCCGAAGGAACGGATTTTGAATAAATGTAAATCGATTATGGGATGTTCGTGGCGCCACTCCCAGATAACGACAGCGATGAGAGAGACCACGCAGATGGCGGTCATGACGACGATGAAGTTTGAGCCAAACCAGTCGTCGCGCTGGCCCTTGTCGAGGACGACCTGCATGGCGCCGAGGCCGAGCGCGAGCAAGCCGAGGCCTATATAATCCACCGTGAATCCGGTGCGTTGTCCTTTCTTCATGTAGGGAGGATCGCTGATGAGCACGTTGGTAAGCAGCAGCGAAATGATGCCGACGGGAATATTGATGAAGAAAATCCAGCGCCAGTTGAAATTGTCAGTGATCCATCCGCCGAGCGTGGGGCCGATGGCCGGGGCCAGCACCACTGCCATGCCGTAGACGGCGAAAGCCATACCGCGCTTTCGCGGCTCGAAGGTGTCGGCGAGAATTGCCTGCTCGCTGGGCTGCAAGCCGCCGCCACCGAGTCCTTGCAGCACGCGAAAAACAATGAGCATGCTGAGATTGGGCGCAAGGCCGCAGAGAAACGAGCTGATGGTGAAGAGCGCGACGCAGGACATGTAGAAACGCTTGCGGCCGATGAGCTGCGAAAACCAGCCGCTCATCGGGAGAATGATGGCGTTGGAAACCAGGTAGGAAGTGAGCACCCAGGTGCTTTCGTCCTGGCCGGCGGAAAGGCTGCCGGCGATGTGCGGCAGGGCGACGTTGGCGACGCTGGTGTCGAGAACTTCCATGAACGTCGCGAGCGTGACGGTGAGCGCGATGATCCACGGATTGATGACCGGGCGCGGACGCCAGGCGGAATCCATCGGAATTGCCGCAGCGCTCAATTTATTTCACTTTGACTTTGGGTTCGACGGACATGCCGAGGCGAAGTTGGTGATCGCTGTTTTGTCCCGGGTCGAGAACGATCTTTACCGGGATGCGCTGCACTACTTTCACGTAGTTTCCCGTGGCATTTTCCGGTGGCAATAGGCTGGTGCGCGCGCCGCTGGAGCCGGCGATGCTGTCTACGTGACCTCTGTATCCGCGGCCGTTGGCGTCCACCGTAATTTCCACCGGCTGTTTAGGGCGCATGTATTTTAATTGAGTTTCTTTGTAATTCGCAGTGACCCAGACTTCGTCGAGTGGCACGATGGCGAAGAGTTGCTGGCCTGGCTGAACGTTCATGCCCACTTCGGCGTTTTTGCTGACTACGCCATTCACCGGCGCGATGATTTTCGTGTACTGAAGATTCAGCTGCGCCTGCTCGACCGCGGCTTGTTTCTGCTGCACGGTGGCGTCGGCGGAAAGCGCGCGCGCACGCGTGGAAGCTACCTGGCGGGGACCAGTTTGCGCGTTGCGATAATTCGCATCGGCCTGCGCGAGCCTGCTGCGGGCTTGAGTTACTTGCTGCTCCGCGGCAGTGGCCGAAGCGTGCGCTGAAGCGACTGCTGCGCTGTTCGCTTTGGCTGCGGCGACAGCCTGGTCGTACAGCTGCTGCGAAATTTCCTGCTTGTCCACAAGCTGTTTGTAACGAATGAGGTCGTTTTGCGCTTTCACGTCGTTGGCTTGCGCTTGATCGAGCTGGGCTTTGGCTGCGGTGAATTGATCCTGGGCGACGGAAATTCCGGCGCGCGCATTATCGACGTCGGCTTCCGTGGACGAAATCTGGCTATCGGAATTCACGGAGGTGATCGGGACGTTGATATTCAGAGCTTGCGCGGTGGCTTGGGCGTCGGCGAGTTGGGCGTTGGCCTGGTCGAGCGCGACTTGATAATCGCGCGGATCAATTTCGGCGAGGACGGTTCCGGCATCCACGTACTGATTGTCGTCCACGTTGACTTTTATGACGTAGCCGGTGATGCGCGCGCTGAGCGGCATGAGATGGCCGTCCACTTCGGCGTCGTCGGTGGATTCGTACATGGAAAAATAGCGGAAGGTGAAGTAGCCGCCGACCAGCAGCACCAACGCGGTGATCGCCAGAAACATGGGCGCGCGCGGATGCAGTTTGAAATAGCTTTCGTTGCGAGCGGGCGGCGGCGAGGCCGAATGAGTTTCGTCGGGACGCTGCTTTTCCGCCGCGGGAGGATTTGCCGGGATTTCCGTTTGCTGGGGCATGGCTTATTTTCCTTTGAAATATTCTCTTACGCTTGCTTCAGCGAGGCCCAGGGCGCGCGCCAGGGAAATTTTCGCGTAGTTGTAACTATAGAGACTGAAAATATAACTGTCGTTCGCGCTGGCTACTTGCTCTTGCGCCTGCACGACTTCCACCGTGTCCGCGACGCCGGCTGCGAAGCGATCGCGCGACTGGTCCAGAGTCTGCTGCGCCAGGTCAATGTTGCTTTTTGCGACTTCCACCTGCTCGGCGGAAGACTGCAAATTCAGGAAAGCGGTGCGCACGTCCGCGTCAATCTGTCCGCGAATATTTTCCAGGCGCTGGCGTGCCTGCTCGAGTTGCGCGTTGGCTTGCAGCGTGTCGCCCTGCACTTTGCCGCCCTGAAAAATGGGGAAGTTCAGCGTGCCACGCACGTCGAAGACGCTGTGCGTGGTCAGCGTGGAAGTGGTGCCGGCGAGACCGTAATCGGCGTTGAAGGACAGCGTGGGGTAGTTCTCGGCACGGGCTGCCTTTTTCGTGTATTCCGCAGCGCGCAAAGTGGCGCTGGCGGCCATAAAATCGGAGCGCGAGGTGTAAGCGCGCTGCAGCGCTTCCTCGAGCGACATCGCGGTGAACGGTTCGTAGGGTGATTTATCGGTCAGGCCGTATTGCTGGCCGGGGGCGAGGCCGATGACGCGCGCCAGAGTGAGTTTCTGGATCGCGAAATCATTTTTGGCCTGGATAAGCTGCTGCTGACGCGTTTTCAATTCAACCTGAGCGCGCAGCCCGTCGATTGCTGGGGAAGTGCCGGCATTCACTTGATCGGCGGCCTGGTTGTAGAGAGCCTGCGCGGTGTTCACCTGCGCGGTGACGGATTCGATGCGCGAAGCGTCCGCGATGGCTTGCAAATAATTGTAGCCGACGGCGAGGACCACCAGGTCGCGCGCATCCTTCGCGGTGTATTGCGCAGCCTTCATATTTTGCGTCGCGGCGTGCGTGTTATTCAGGGCGTTCAGATCGAGCATGGATTGAGTCAGGTACGCGCGCGAATCGAAATAGGCGAAAGGCCCGATGATGGTGGGAATGGTCACGCCTGGAATCGCGTTGAACCCGAATTCCGCTAGGTCTACCTGTGAAGCGTCCACGTAACTGGAGGTGGTGACGTTTGGAAGAAGCGAGCTCAATTTTTTCCAGCGTTCACCGCGTGCCGAACCGATGTCCTGTTCCGAAAGCAGCAGGCCGAGATTGGTTTTCAGGCCGCGGTCGATTGCATCTTGCATGGAAATCTGGATCACGCCGGGTTCCAATTTTCCTGGCACGCTGCCTTGAAACGAACTTTGCGCCTGGGGAGCGGCGGGAGCACTGCTGGCGGTGCTGCCACTGGAAGAAGTTGCAGTCGGCGCAGGCGCTGGGCCGGCAGTCGCCTGCGCGGGCGTGTGCACGGCGACCAAGCAAAGCAAGATGGCAAGAATGATGAAATGCACCGGTCGAACGATCACAGATTCCTCCTGCCCGGAACGTGGTGGATTGGATGAAGTGGAGCGTTTCCAAGACTCTGCGAAGTTGCGATCAGACGTCGAAAGTGGCACCAGCCCGGTCATGCCCGGCGCCGCCGCACTCGTTTTCGCACGGTTCGCACTTCCGCGGGTACGAGGCTCGGCTGGATCAAGTCCCAAATCTCCTCGGAAGTCTTGCGCAGCGTGGATTCCGGCTTGATGGCCCAGCTCATGGTCACGCCCATGAAGATTCGTTGTGTCATGCGCGCCAGGTCAACGGCCGCGATGTCGCCCCTGATTTCGCCGCGCTGCTGGGCCAGCAGGAAAATCTGCGCCAGGATTCGGCGGCCGATGTGGAGACGCTTCACCAGTTCTTCACGGACGGAAGTGCAAGAAGCGTGCGCCGCAAAAATTGCGCGCAGCAGGGCGGCGCTTTTATCGGCTTGGCCGACGGCGTCGCCTACCAGTTCCCGGAACACGTCCAGCACGGGTCCTTTTGTCGCACGTGCTTGCTGGAGTGCGCGCTCCACCGCAGCGGTGCGCTGGCCACCGAATTCGGCCAAGATATGCTCCTTGGTGGGGAAATAATTGAAAAAGGTTCCTTTTCCAACATCGGCCGCTTCGGTGATGTCCTCGACGGTAGTTTCCAGAAAACCACGTTCGGCAAACAGGGCGAGAGCGGCACGGTAGAGGCGATCGCGAGTTTCGGCGCGATGGCGTTCGCGGCGGCCGGGGCGCGGCGCGGCCGTGACCGGCGGAGGACCAGAGAGTAGCGGAGCGGTTTTCACAAGGACACCTTCATTGACTATAGGGCAACTCCGACCGATAGTCAATATTGGACCGTGGTCACATGGGAATCACGTATGTGCCGGCGAGGGGCTGGCAGAACGAGTGGTCACAGAGAGCAGAAAAAAATGCGCCGGAGGCACGGGCCTCCGGCGCGGGAAGAGTATCGAAGCGGGGACGCTTACTTCGACAAGTTCTTGGGGCTGTGGGCGCGCAAGGTATCCAGCAATAGTTTCGCGTCTGCGGTGGGGCGCACGGCGCCGTGCAGCACGATGGCGCGCGCGGAGACGTCCTTGCCGTAGATGCGTCGGTTGGCGTCGTTGTCCGGACGCACGGTGGAGCCGGCGAGGGAAATTCCGGCGAAGAGGCCGCGGGCGCGCGAGTAGGTGAGCATTTCGGCGCGCAGGGTTACGTCCGTGTCCGCGGCGGCATTTCGGCCAACGGGACCAGCTGCAACCGAAGCGTCACCGCCCAGCTTGACCTTGCTGGCGAGTATGGCGTTGGCGCCGGCGTCGTTCATCACCAGGATGACGAAGTCCGTTGCCTGGCCGCCAGCTTGCAGTCCGAAGCTGGCGCCTTCCAGAGCCATCATGGACGGCGCGCTCCAGGGACCGCGGAAATGTTCACCGCTGCGGCAGGTCATCACACCGCGGCCGTAGCTGGCGCCGACAATAAACGCGGCCTTGAGCACGGTGGGGTAAACGATGACGCAGTCCGCTTTGTCGATGAGGCTTTGGGGAATGTCGTCGGGGATGTCCATGATTTCTTTCAGAACTCTTCCGGCACTGTTGATCCGGTCTTGATCGGTAGTGGTATCGTCCGCGTGCGAGAGCGCGGGGCTGAAAATGGCGGGAAGGCCAATCAATGCAGCAACCAGTAGGGCCGAGAGAGCTTTGCTTTTCATACGATGTACCCTCCTAGGGTGGCTCACAATCATATGGATATTGTTAGGGATTCGCAACCTTTCTGCGGAGCTTCCCGCATGAGTGCGAGGGATGACATATAATTTTGGCGCGATGCGAGTGTGCCAATGAGGAACAGGCTTGGTTTGAAAATTCGGCGGCATTTTTTTCAGCGCTCGCGATGCTGGCGTTTCGCCGCGGCGGCCTTGCTGGGGATTTGCTTGTCTATTTTTGGCATCGCCTCTGTTGGCGTTCCGGCCCAACAAGCGGCGCCAGCGGCGTCCGCTCCTGCTTCCGCGCAAAAAGGATCGAGCGCAGGGCGCGTTGCGAAGCCGCGGTCGGATGTGGCGCGATTTCGTGCGCGTGTGGATGCCGCGCTGAGTGAAGCGCACGCGCAGAAGGCTCTGTGGGGCATCCTGGTGACGGATCGCGATACCGGCGAGGCGTTGTATGAGCTCAACGCCGATCGTTTTTTTACTCCCGCGTCGAACGCGAAAATTGTCACCACCTCGCTGGCGCTCGCGACACTGGGGCCAACGTATCAATTTCGCACGACGCTGGAGTCCGCGGGGCGGTTTGGAGACGATGGCAGGCTGCGGGGCGATCTGGTTTTCGTGGGGCGCGGGGACCCGGATCTCTCCAATCGAAAATTTCCTTACGCCGGGAAAGTCGAGCGCGACGGGCCGGCGGAAAAAGTTCTGGCGCAGATGGCTGATGACGCGATCGCCAAGGGTCTGAAGGAGATTGACGGCGATATCGTCGCGGACGACAGCTACTATCCCTACGATCCTTATCCGCCGGGATGGAGCGTGGGTGACCTTTACTTCACGTTTGGCGCGCCGGTGAGCGCCATTGCGTTCAACGACAATTCCATTTCCGTGGAAGTTAGCCCCGGCCTTCGCGTCGGCGATCCTGCCAGCGTTACTGTCGAACCGGCTGCGGCAATCGGCTCGTTCGGGCACGAACTTACGACTGGTGTGGCCGACGGCAAGCCGGAATTTGGCGTCGTGAGCCAGCCGGGGCCGCAATTTCTTTTGCTGCGCGGCTTGATACCGTTGGGACACGTGCCGCTGAAGCTGGATCTTGCGATGCCGGATCCGGCGGAAACTGCGGCGCTCGCATTGAAACAGGTTTTTGCAGCGCGCGGAGTGCGGATCACTGGCACGGTTCGCGTGCAGCACGCGGCGCCGGCGGAAATTTATCCGGATGCGGATGAGGTGCTTGGTCCCGCGCCGGTGCCGCGCGCTCCGGACACGATTGTGTTCGCGGTGCATATTTCTCCGCCGCTTTCAGAGATCGTGCGCGTGACGAACAAAGTGAGCCAGAATTTGCACGCAGAATTGCTGTTGCGCGCGGTGGCGCACGAGAAAAAGGGATTTGGAGTTACGGATGCGGGGATCTGGGTGGAGCAGGATTTTCTGAAGAGGGTGGGAGTTGCCGATGGCGACGTCGTCTTCACGGATGGCTCCGGGCTTTCCCGTGATGATCTGATCACGCCGCGAGCGATGGTGCAACTGCTGCGTTACGATGCGGCGCAGCCGTGGGGCGCGGATTACATTGCGACATTTCCGATTGCCGGAGTGGATGGGACGCTGGAAACGCGGCTGAAGGACACGGTTGCGGCCAGCCGGATCGAGGCTAAGACAGGGGCCTTAGATCACGTGCGAGCAATTTCCGGTTTTGCCACTACGTTGCGCGGCGAGCGGCTGATTTTTGCGATATTTGGAAATAACAATCCGCAGCGAGGGCGCGACGCTACCGTCGCGGCGGATGCGATCGCTGTGGCGATGGTTGAGGTGCTCGGTTCGCCCGCTCCGGTACAGCACAAGAAGAAGAAATAAGGCCGCGGTGACTTCGCTGAGGGCAGGTCGCGGCTGAGGCCAAGATCTACAAAGATTGTTCAGCTGATTCCGCAAAAAAGCAGATCCCTCTCTGCTTCCCGCGCCCGCCAAACTGCGGCGGCAAGTAAAAGCGCGGGACTCCGTTCGGGATGACACGCTCTTTGCCCATTCGGCAAAAGGCGAAACCTTGGCTTGACGCGAGGTAGTCGTTGCGAGACAGACTCGCACGCCACGACCGACAGAGATTCTGGAATCTCGGCGTGGAATCCGCTGCGCTGATTCCCACAGGCAACCGGGCTACAATGGTGTGATTTAACTTCGTCGTGCTGAGGGATTCGTGTCGCGTTCAGCAGCTCGGGTTCTGGAATTCGACCAATTGAAAGAGTTCGTCGGCGGCTACAGCACTTGTGTGCCGGGACGCCGCGCGATCGAGGCTCTGGCTCTGCAGCACGATGTTCGGGCGCTTGACGGGGAATTCGTGTTGGTGAACGAGGCGGTTGGTTATTTGCGCGCCGGGTCGGAGCTAGGTTTCGGCTCGTTCGCGGATCCGGAGCAGTGGCTTGCGCGACTGGTGGTTCCCGGCGCGGTACTTTCCGTCGCCGAATTTCTGGATGCGAGTTCGTTGCTGGAGATCGCGGGCTCGTTGCGCCAAGTGTTTAAGGCCGACGCGGCAAAGCATCCGCAGCTTGCGGCGCGCGCGGCGACTCTCGGCGATTTTCGGCATTTGGCGACGGCGATTCGGCGCGCGATTCTGCCGAACGGTGAAATCAGCGACGAAGCTTCGCCGCAGCTGCGACGCATTCGCACGGGCATTGCGCAGGGGCGCGCGACGATACAGCGTTCGCTGGAAAGTATTTTGCGCGCGCGCGGTGAGACGGGCGGCGCGGCGAGCGGGGAGGATTACGTCACCCTGCGCAACGACCGCTTCGTGATTCCGGTGCGTGCTTCGGATCGCCGCCTCGTGCCGGGCGTGGTGCACGGCGCGAGCGCGACGGGGCAAACGGTGTTCGTCGAGCCGCTGGAAGCGATCGATTTGAATAACCGCCTGGTGCAGCTCTCTGAAGAAGAGCTGGTGGAAATTGCGCGGATTCTGACGGAGCTTACGGAACGGATGCGCGCGGATCGCGGTCCGCTGGCCGCGGCGGCAGTGCAGATTGCGCATCTGGATTCTGTTTTCGCGCGGGCGCGATTTGCGCGGGAGATTGATTGCGTGATGCCGGTGTTTCAGGCCGGCAATTCGCTGCGTCTGGATTCCGCGCGCAATCCGGTGTTGGAAGCGAAGCTGCGCCCGCTGGGGCGGAAGGCTGTGCCGCTTTCTCTGGCGCTGGGCGGCGAGGAAACGGTAATGGTGATCAGCGGGCCGAACACTGGCGGCAAGACGGTGGCGCTGAAATCGGTGGGGCTGGCTGCGCTCTCGGCGCAATCCGGAATTCCGGTGGCGGCGGAACGCGCGGAGATGCCGATTTTCGATCACGTGCTGGCGGATATTGGGGACGAACAGTCGATCGCTGCAGACCTTTCGACGTTTTCAGCGCACATCGTGAATTTGAAAGCGATGCTGGACGTGGCGACCGAGCGCTCGCTGATTCTGGTGGACGAGATGGGCACGGGCACGGCACCGGAAGAAGGCGCGGCGCTGGCCGTGGCGCTGCTGGAGGAATTTCGCGCGCGGCATTCGCTGACGATTGCCACTACGCATCACGACCGGCTGAAGTCTTACGCCTCGACGACGCCCGGAATCGTGAACGCGGCGATGGAATTCGACGAAGAAAATCTGCGGCCGACTTATCGGTTGCTGGTCGGCGTGCCGGGCACATCGAGCGGAATCGAAATTGCGCGACGGCTTGGTTTGCCGGCTCGAGTGGTGGACCATGCGCGCGCGAGCTTGACGCCGGAATCTCGGGAGGCGCGCGACCTGATTGCTTACCTGCATCGCAGCCGCGATGAGATGGAGCAGATCAAGAGACAATCACGCGAGGAATTAACGCAGTTGGAAGGCGAAAGGAGATTGCTGCAGACCGAGTGGGTGGAGCGGCAGAAAAAACGGATTGCCGAGCTGGAGCGAAATTTTCAGGAGACGCAGAAGCGGCTGGAAACGGAAGTGGCCCGGCTCACTGGCGATATTCACGACCGCACTTTGCGCACGCAGATCGAGAAACAGTCGGGCAAGCGGCTGGGAAAAATTGGCGCTGACGCGCGTGCTGATACGAACGCGGCGGTGGTGGAAACTTTGGCCGGCTCGCAGGCGGATCTGGGAGTTGCGGCTCCGGCGGCGGGAAAACCATTGGCGCCGGAATCGCTTTCGTCTGGCCAGCGCGTGGTGGTGAAAAATTTCAAGCAGCCGGTGATTTTTCGGCGACATGATGGCCGCAATGCGGAAATCGAAGCGGGGCCGCTGCGGATGCGTATTCCGCTGAGTGATGTGTTGGCGATTGCGGACGAAGCGCAGGCCGCGATGTCCGGTATGACGGTCGCGGGGCGATCGGCTCGCGTCACAGTTCACGCGCAACCGAGTGATGAACCGGCTGGCGATGAAATCAATGTGATTGGTTGCACGGTGGAAGAAGCGACGAACCGGGTAGATAAATTCCTTGATGAAGCGGCGCTGGCGAGCAGGCCGTCGGTGCGTATCGTTCATGGTCATGGAATGGGCGCGCTGCGCCGCGGGCTCGCGACGTTTTTGACCGCGCATCCGCTGGTGCAGAGCATCCACCATGAAGCCGCGGATCGCGGCGGAGAAGCCATCACGATTGCAGAGCTGAAGTCATAACTGAAAATGGAAAAGTGAAAATGGAAAATGGCGAGGCGGCTGCGCCGCGCACGGGCGAGGAGAAGATTTCCGATTTCACGGATTGGGACACGTGGCAGCACGCCGACAGCCTGCGCCGGGAGATTTATCGGGTGGTTGTGGAATTTCCATCACATGAAAAATATGGGCTCTCCAGTCGGATCAAGCGAGGGGCGAGTTCCGTTACCGCAAACCTTGGCGAAGGCTATAGCCGCTACTCTTATCAGGAAAATTTGCCGACAGAGCCGCGGCTCTCGCTATGAGCTTCGGGATCATTTGACGGCCGCGCTCGACGCTGGTTACATTCGCCAAGAAAAGTATGAGGAGCTTGAGGCCATGGCCATAAGCGCTATGAAACTGGTGCACGGCTATAGCAGGGCGACGAGAAATCTAAAAGCTGCGGCGGAAGATGAGTTATCTTGATCACAGCAGCGATCGATCGAGTGATGGTGGTTTGATTTGCCATTTTCTCTTTTCTAATTTCCTGATTTAAACCATGGCGGAAGCGGGATCATTCGCGGATCGGGTGAAGCAGCAGGCGGACATTGTTCGCGTGATTGGCGAATATGTGCGTTTGAAGAAGAGCGGGCAGAATTTCAGCGGGTTGTGTCCTTTTCACCAGGAGAAAACTCCGTCGTTCAGCGTGAGCGCGGTGAAGCAGATGTATTACTGCTTCGGTTGCGGCAAGGGCGGCGACGTTTTTCAGTTTGTGATGGAGCTGGAGAAAGCGCCATTTCCGGAAGCGGTGCGCACGGTAGCGGAAAAGTGCGGCATCGCGATTCCGAAGCCGCGGGAACGGTCGCCGGAGGAGCGCAAGGAAAATCAGCAGCGTTCCGCGCTGGTTGAGATGCATCGCGAGGCGGCGGCATTCTTTGCGCGTCACTTGCTGCAGACGCCGGAAGGCAAAGTGGCGCAGGCATATCTGGAAGACCGCGGGCTGAATCGCGAAGCGGTGACGCGGTTCGGCTTGGGATTCGCGCCCTCGGCGGGCGATGCTTTGGCGCGGTTTCTGAAACAAAAATATCCGGACAATATTCTGGAAGTTTGCGGGTTGGTTGGGCGCGATCCGAGCGGACGTTTCTACGATCGCTTTCGGCGCCGCATCATGTTCCCTATTTCGAATGAGGCAGGGAAAGTGATTGCTTTCGGCGGGCGCGCCATGGGCGACGACATGCCCAAGTACATGAACTCGCCGGAGACGCCGATCTATTCCAAGAGCGGGGTGCTGTATCACCTGGATCGCGCGAAGGAAGCGCTGCGGCAGAGTGATTTCGCGGTGCTGGTCGAAGGATATATGGATGCGATTGCGGTGGCACGCGCCGGCGTGGGCAACGTGGTGGCGAGTTGCGGTACGAGCCTTGCGGAACCGCAGACGAAACTGCTTGCGCGATTCACGCGGCGCATCGTGGTGAATTACGATCCGGACACGGCGGGGCAAGCCGCAACGGAGCGTTCGCTGGTCCTGCTGCTGGAAAAGGAATTTGATGTGCGTGTGCTGGCGCTGCCCGGCGGGGCGGATCCCGACAAGTTCATCAAGGAACAGGGCGTGGAGGCTTACAAGAAATTGCTGACGCAAGCGCCAGCGTATCTGGATTATCTGATTGGGCGCGCGCGGTTGATGGACCGGACCACCGCGGCAGGAAAAGTGGCCGCGCTGAATTTTCTGATGCCTTACGTGCAGCGACTGCCGAACCGTCTGCTGCGTTCGGAATGGGCCACGCGCATCGCTTCGGAATTGCGGGTGGATGAGCCGGTGTTACGCGCGGCATTGCGTCGCGCGGCAGACGAGCGACGGAGCGAAGTGAAACCCAAGGCCGAGCTGCTGACGCCGGCAGTAAAACGCGCGGAACGGCAATTAATCCGCATGTTGTTCGAAGCCGTGGAATTTCGCGAGAAATTGGCGCACGAAATAGCGTCGGCGGAATTGCACCGTGGGCTCGAGACACGACAGATATTCGAGGCGCTGGTGGTGGCAATCGCGTCGGGCCAAAAACCGGACGCTGCTGCGGTGGCCGCGACACTTGACGACAAGGACCGGCGGCTGTTCTTTGAAATCCTTTTTGAAACGTTGCCGGAAGGAACTTGGGAGGACGCGGAAAGCTGTCTGGGATTTCTACGTCATAGGCCGGTAGCGCAGGAACTGACGGATTTGCAGAGGCAGATCGAAGCGAACCCGGCAGCGGAAGAGCTGAAAAGATTGGTAATTCGGAGGATGGAGCTGCTGCGGCTACTGTCCCGCGAGCGGGAGCCGGAGCCAGCTAAAATCCTGCCTGACCAATAACTTACGGCACTTCGTTGACGCTGGCATGGGTGATATTGTATATTCGTAAGGTTTTGGAGGAAACGGGCGGCACGTTTCGCGCATCGTATAGATGTGCAAGGGCAGGCGCGGGCGTGGCGGCACGGGCGCGGAATCGGCAACGGGTTCGAAAGTTCGTTCTAAAAAACCGTTTAAATGCAGCTAATTTGCAGTGCGCCGGGGTGTCTCACCACGGCGGCTTTGCATTTTGCGGACCTGTTTGCGCGCATCGCCTGACCTCTGCGAGGGAGGAAGTGTGACGGTAGCTCTAGAGGAAAAATACGATCAGGTACGGCAACTCATCGCCATGGGCAAGGAACGTGGTTACTTGCTCTACGATGAGGTGAACGATATTTTGCCGCCCGAGGTGCACTCCTCGGAAGAAATTGACGATTTGCTCTCGACGTTTGAGCGCTATGGGATTGATGTTTACGAAGACCTGGCGAGCGCGAAAGTTGCGCTGGCCGCGGCGGATGCCAGCGATTCCCCTGAGCCGGCGAAAGATACGGAAGCGGTTGCTTCGGAAGATGGCGAACTGGATCTGACTCCGGGATCACTGGAGAAGACGAACGATCCGGTGCGCATGTATTTGCGCGAGATGGGCACGGTGCCGCTGCTGACGCGCGAAGGCGAAGTGGCCATTGCCAAGCGCATTGAGCGCGGGCAACTGCTGGTGCTGAAGACAATCACGCGGGCGCCGTTGATTCTGAAAGAACTTCTGCAGGTGGGCGAGGACCTGCGCAACGGATCGCGTTCGATCAAGGAAATCGTTCAATTCGACGACGAAGAACTGACCGAAGAGAAGATCGAAGCCAAGACCAAGCAAACGCTGAAGCAGATTGACAGCGTGGCGAAGCTTTATCTGCTGGCGCTGAAGCAGGCATCGAAACTCGGCAACATGGCGAAGTCCAAGAAGCGTCCTTACCTGAAGGCACGCTACGCACTGGCTCGCACGCGCGTCGAGATGTCCAATCGGATGCGCGAGCTGGAATTCAACCCGCTTGAGAAGAAGCGACTGATCGAAAAAATCCGGCAGACCGTGGAGCGCGTGCATTTCCTCGAGCGCGAGATTGTGAAGCTTGAGCGGCGCGTGGATGCCTCGAAGGCGGACGTGCAGGCTGAAGCGCGCAAGGATTTGCGGGCGCGCAAGCAGGAGCTGGCGGAAATCGAATTGGCGAGCGAAGTAAGCCCGACGGAATTGAAGCGCGGCTTACAGGTGATTCTTCGCGGCGAAGCGGAAGCGGAGCAGGCGAAGAAAGAATTAATCGAAGCGAACTTGCGCCTGGTGGTTTCGATTGCGAAGAAATATACCAATCGTGGGTTGCAGTTCCTGGATTTGATTCAGGAAGGCAACATCGGCTTGATGAAGGCCGTGGACAAATTCGAATGGCGGCGCGGCTACAAGTTTTCCACGTACGCGACGTGGTGGATTCGCCAGGCGATTACGCGCGCGATTGCCGATCAGGCCCGGACGATTCGTATTCCGGTGCACATGATCGAAACGATCAACAAGCTGGTGCGCACGCAGCGGCAACTGGTGCAGGAACTGGGGCGCGAGCCGACTTCGGAAGAAATCGCCAAACGCATGGACATTCCTGTGGCGAAGGTGCGCAAGATTTTGAAAATCGCGCAGGAGCCGATTTCGCTGGAGACTCCGATCGGCGAGGAAGAGGATTCGCATCTGGGGGATTTCATCGAGGACAAGGCGGTGGTTTCGCCTTCGGACGCGGTGATCAACCTCAGTTTGAAGGAACAGACTTCTTCCGTGTTGAAAACGTTGACGCCGCGCGAAGAGAAAGTGATCAAGATGCGGTTTGGGTTGGATGACGGCAGCGAGCACACTTTGGAAGAAGTGGGGCAGTCGTTTGCCGTGACGCGCGAACGTATTCGGCAGATTGAGGCGAAGGCTTTGCGGAAGTTGCGGCATCCTTCGCGTTCGCGGAAGTTGCGGGCGTTTTTGGAAGGTTCGGCGAACGATTACTAGTCGCTGCGATTGTAGGGGCGGGTCTGAGACCCGCCCCTACAACTTCACATTTGCCCTTCGAGTTGTACTCCGATTATTACGATTCTGGCATTCAGCCCCTAGCATTCCGGGGCTATTTTTGCGGCACTCGCCGCAGGAACGAACGGTCCTCAATCAGAACGCACCCTGATTTTTCCATGCGGCGAACGTTTTCCAGTGCGTCAGCATCGGCCAGCAAGTTGTCCCGGTATATTTCGTATGCGGCCAGGCTAGGAAAATCTATCAGCGCCAGAGCGAAATTCGTGGGACCGGCGATTTTTGTCGGCAAGTAGTAGCCCACGAGCTTTCCGCCGCAGCGCTCGATCGGTTCTGGGAAGCGGCGCGCGTAGTCTTCGAAATCGGCCAGCTTGCTGATGTCCAGCGTGTAGCGAATGCACAGAGTTATCATCCCAGTCTCCTTGTTGCAATTTGTGCGACGTTCATTTGGCTGCAGCTAGAGAAAAATGTGCGGACGTGAATCGCCGCGATCGCTTCTTAGCCTTCCAGCATTTCCTGCAGGCGATTCAGGGCTTCGAACCAGTAGGCCTTCATTTTGGCGCACTCTTTGGAGCTTGGTAGCTTCATGTGATCTACCGCTGCCTGGCACTTTCCGGCGCCTTTGGGGTAGAAATTCACGCTCAGGCGGCTTGCGTCACCGTTCCATTTTGCGCGCAGGGATTTATTTTTTGTGGCCGTGGTAATTTCGATTTTAGCGCCGGGCAGCCAGTGCTGGCGGAGTTTTTCGTCGGTCCAGGCGTCGTAGAGTTTGCTGATGGGGACGCTGAGGGTGCGGCTGCCAGAGGCGGCGAATTCGCCGGTGCATTTCTGGAATTTTTCGCGCAGGCCGCGCTCGTGCTCGTACGGGACGGCGATCATCTGCGTCCACCACGGGCCAACTTTGTACTCCTTGATCAGGTAGGCGGTAATGTCCTGGTGGCGCATTTTTTGGGCGCCGGCTTTGTCCAGGATTTTGAACCACTCCGGCCACGTCTTTCCGGTGCTTTCCTTCACGGCAGCGTCACTCATGCGTTTTGCTTCGCGCGGTTTTTTCATTTTCGCGACTCCCGAGATTAATTCTGCTGCTGGGCCGTGGACCAATTCACCGCTGAGCCGTATTGATAGACGAGTTGCGCACCGCGGTCGGCGCCGATGGTGACGAACACGCCGAGCACGATGAGGCCGAGCAGCAGCACTTTGCGCAGATGCGGCGGGAAATTTTTGCGCATGAAGAACGCGAAACTGCATAGGACGATCGCGAGGCTGGTGGCGGTGAGCATGAGGGTTTCGTGAATGCCGACGGCGCGCTGCGCTTCGCCGGGCGCCACGGAATTTTGCGCGGCGAGGCCGGTGATCACGGTGATGAGTGCTGCGAGGGTGCCGAGATAGAGCAGGCGCGACGCGGTACGCTGCAATTCGTCGCTGGCGCGCCAGACCGCGAAGATTTCGAACAACAGCGCAGCGAGCCACAACACGATGGGGAAATGCACGAACATCGGGTGGTAATTCAACGCGGCTTTTAGTCCGGGGAGCATGGCAGCGTGCCTCCTTGCATGAACGCGCGCGGTAGCAGCGCATTATGTGACAAAGGTTCGCCGGGGTAAACGAAGTATAATGCGTGCGATTGGAGGCGGGATTTGCGAAATCTGAAAACGCGGCGAGGGGGAGAATTGTGATACGCGCGGTCCGGGCGGTAATTTTTGTGCTCGTCGCGCTGTTGGTTTTGATCGTGCTGGTCGTAGTGACGATCGGCGCATTCCTGCCGCAGCAGCATGTTTCCACTTGCGCGGCGCGTTTCCAGCAGACGCCCGACGCGGTTTGGGAGGCGATCACGGATTATGAAAAATTTCCGGCTTGGCGCAAGGACGTGACGCGAGTGGAGGCGCTGCCGGAAGTGAACGGCAAACCAGCGTGGCGCGAATTTGGACCTCAGGGCGGATCGATTCCTTATCAGGTGATGGTGATGGTGCCGCCGAGAGCTTTGGTGACGCGGATCGCCGATCCTAAGCTACCCTTCGGCGGGACATGGACTTACGAGATTTCGTCGCCGGCGGATGGCGGTTCGATGTTGCGGATTACTGAGGATGGCGAGATTTACAATCCGATATTCCGTTTTGCGTCGCGGTTCGTACTGGGTTATTCGCGGACGCAGGAAGAATATCTGCGCGCGCTGGGCGCGAAATTCGGACAGAGCGTGACGATTGTAAAGTGACGATGTGGAAAGTGGCGGCGCGAAACATGACAGTGATGCGAAAAGCGGCGACGACGCGGAAAACTTCGGTGAAGGCTCGCGAGCCGGAGCGTGATTATTCGCATCGCTTGCTGATTGACAAGTTGGGAGTGAAGCCGGGGCAGAAGATCGCAGTGCTGGGAGTGGAGAGCGCGGAATTTCTGGCGGAGCTTGCGGCGCGTGTGCCGGAATATTCGCGGGGGAAACGCGTCGCCGGGGCCGACCTGATTTTCTTTTCCGCGGAGGCGTTGGCGGACCTCGGACAGCTGAGTTCGCTCGGGCGTTCGATTCAGAAGAGCGGCGCGATTTGGGTGGTGTATCCCAAGGGGCAAAAACACATCCGCGAGATTGATGTGATTAACGCGGGAAAATCCGCCGGGCTTACCGACAATAAAGTGTGCAGCTTTTCCGCGACGCACACCTCTTTGCGTTTTTGCATTCCTGTGGCGAAGCGTTGAGTTTTCGTGCAGCGGCAGGAAGCGCTCGGATTAAGTGACCACTTCGTGGTATGTGGCGCAGGCTGGAATTTGGCGCTGGGGATTATCGCGGTCGTAGAAAACGGCGACGGGCATGCCTTCGAAGAGTTTGTTGGTGTAGTCGAAGCCCATGCCTTTGCGGTTTTCGCCTTGAAAATCCTTGAATTCGTATTCGACGGACGAAGAGCCTTTATCGGCTTTCCACTGCTTGACCACCGTCGCCAGAGCGACTTCGCCGTTCTCCAGCAGATCACATTCGCGCACTTGAGAGCGCCACATCGTGTAAGGAAGATACAGCAGAAGAGCGACGATGGCGGCAATGACCCAATCCCCGACTGTAAAGACGGCGAAGGAATGCTTGCGCGCCCAAACCGTGTAGAGATGCAGGCCGAAGATTGCTGCAAAACCCAGAACCCCCAAGAGCGCCACCGACAAACTAAAGCGTCCGCGGATGGACATGCGAATTTCGCGCGGGCGGGAGGTTCTGAGCAAAGCCTGAAGTTGCGCGCTCGGTTCGATGGCCGTGCCGGAGCTTGCAGTGGCCACAGCTGACGGAGCGAATGAATTGTACGGCACGGCCGCGGCACGCATCGCCGGCGCGGGAAGCGATTGCAACCTCGCGAGGCTTCGGCGCGAGACGAAGTAGTTGATGAGAATCCCGACAGCGGGGAAAACGACGAAGATCGCGATTTGATAGGGATTGCGGAAATGCCAGAAACGAATCATGAAAAAAACGAAGCCGCCCATCAGAAAGATGCCGAACGGCAGCATAACCAGGGTGCCGCGGACATCGGCGAGGGCCGCGTCGCGATTCCAGCCACAATTGGGGCAATAGGGCTTATTGCCTGCGAACCGGGTGGCGCCATGGCAGTGCGGACAGGGCGGTGCAACCATATAAAATGGTAGCGTAATTTTTCGCCGCGGCAAGCGCGTGCGGCTATCATGTTTCCATGGCGACAAGCCTCGAGGTCCGCGGGCTGACGGTGGAGCTGCCGACTCCGGCTGGGTGGGTGCGGCCGGTGAATGATGTTTCGTTCACGTTGAGGG
>Ga0210405_10002310_pt1 | contig 19981 bp, 11 predicted proteins | sample IncBWH11MmetaG_FD_155492 | JGI IMG/M metagenome (GOLD analysis project Ga0210405, IMG submission 155492) | Forest soil microbial communities from Barre Woods Harvard Forest LTER site, Petersham, Massachusetts, United States - Inc-BW-H-11-M | ecosystem: Environmental > Terrestrial > Soil >... | reverse complement strand
CTCGAACCCTGGCAAGCTCTTTTTGCGACTCAGCCGTCTTGCCCAGAGCTTGATACGTCTGTCCCAGTCGATAGTGCGCGTCGGGCTGGGAAGGATCCAATGCCTCCGCTCGCTGAAGCGGGGCGACGGCATCTGCGAATTTCTTCTGTCGCATAAGAATGGCGCCCAGGTCGATGTAAGCGAAGCGCAGATCGCTTTTTTCGTTGACGGCCGTCTTCAGTAGCCGTATCGCCTCATCCAGGTTCATCTTTTTCATCTCGATGTCACCCAGGTAGGCCAGAGCTTGCGGATGTTTCGGATCGATGGCGAGCGCACCATCGAACTCGCGCTTCGCTTCGTCGTATTGATGCGACTTCCAAAAGAGATAGCCCAGGCCGAAATGCAGATTCGCATCCTTAGGCGAGACGTTCTCGGCAGTCTGAAACTCGGCGATTGCTTCGGTAGTTCTTCCTAGACCGTCCAACGCCTCGCCGCTGAGCATATGCGCGGCCGCCGAATCCGGCTGTTGTTGCAGAATCTGCCGAAACTCATCCAGCGCGCAAGCGTATTTCTTAGCCCAAAGACAACTCTGCGCTAACAGGTCGTGCAGCTCAGCGTTGCCGGGATCAGCCTTTGCCGACACTTCCAGATACTTGGTGGCCTCCTCAAAACGCTTTTCGCCGTAATAGCAAAGGCCCAGCAACGTCCCCGCTTGCTGGTTATGCGGGTCGGTAGCAAGCGCAGCATGGAACGGAGCAATCGCCGCCTGAAAATGTCCCTGCTTAAACTCGGCCAAGCCCAAGTTAAGTTGCACTCCGGGCAGCTTAGGATTCAAGGTGAGTGCTCTTCGATAGGCCGACGCCGCTTCCTCGTATTTCTGTTGTTTCGAGAGGGCAACTCCCAGGCTGGCAAATGCCGCGGCATCCTTGGGGTCTTTCTGGATCACACTCCGCCAAACTTCCGCAGCCTCGTCCCATTTTCCCTGTTGCTGGAGCGCAACGGCATCTTCGGGAGTGGATGATTGAGCAACCGCGCTGAACGGGAAGATACCGAACAGCGCGGCGACTCCCCAAGCAAAAATCCTATTCTTCATACCGGAGATGCAGTGTCAGGAATTTTCTAGTGCTTGCACCACAGAATAGTCACTTTCGGCGTGAGGCAGCAACCGGTCTGGTTAGGTGGAATAACGAACCGTCTAGATCCGAATCTAGAACGCAAAGCAATGACTTCACGCGATCGACGAATCCTAGTTAAGGTCATGCCCCGCCTGCGCGGGACGAACGGGGCATGACTTTGGTCCCGGGTTAGTAGATCAACTTCAGTCCGAGTTGAAATTCTCTCGGGTCGAATGCTGCCGTGACGGAGCCGAAGTTACTGGCGCCGAAATTGTTGCTGATGCCGCCATTGTTGTAGTCACCCTTGAACTGGGTATGGTTCCAGGTGTTGAAGGTTTCGACACGGAACTCGATCCTGCTCCCGCGCTCCTGGCTGATCACGAAACTCTTGAAGAGTGAGAGATTCCAGTCATCCCGGCCAGGACCTCGCACCGAGTCGTGTTCGAGATCGCCGAAGCAATCCGGGCCGGTGGCACAAGTCGGAGCCGAAAAGTCTGCCTTATCAAACCACTGGCTGGCGGTCTTCGGATAAGAGACGCTGCCGTTGACGTTTGGCCGATTTCCGCTCTGTGTAAGGAAATTTCCGTTGAAGAGGCTGGAGACGTTGCTGCCGGTGACCCCAATTGGAAGCGGCGCACCCGACTCGGCCGTAATGATTCCCGAAAGTTGCCATCCGCCGAGCGTCCCTTTCAACAAGCGGCCCTGATTGCCGTTAAAGATTGGGAGCGAATAGACGAAGTTGACGAAGGCGACATTCGAGCGGTCGAAAGGGGAAGGGCCGACATCGTAGCGCCATCCGGCGTAGGGATTGGTGACGTTATTCAGGTCGCCGCCGCTCCCGTTGCTGGTGGCCGCATCGATGGCTTTGGAATAGGTGTAGCCAAATTGTAGTTGCAGATCCTGCTTTATGCTTGAGCGGAGGTCAACCTGCATTGAGTTGTAATGCCCATTCGCCTCGTTTTGAGCTAACCGGATATCGCCGAAACCGAGATATGGCATGACTTGGTTAATCCCTGCTCCGTTCGCGGATAACAGGCCCGGCAGTAAATTCTCCGCGGGCAAGTTGATCTGTTGATAGTCGTTCTGATGGCGGTCTTGACTTCCGACGTAAGACACCGACAGCACCGACCTGGCACCCAATGCCTGCTGAACGCCGAGGCTGAATTGATAGCTCACCGGAAGTTTGTAGTCGTTGGCATTGATTCCGGTGACAACCAGCGGGAGAACCGGCAGCGCCGACGCAGTGATGGTCTTCCCCGTGGTTATGTTCAATCCTGGATTCGAGAGAGAAACACTGCCGAGCTGAGGTTGCAAATCTCCCGGCGGGTTAACGGCACCGTTGTACATATCGTTGCCCTGAATGCGTTCGTACATGATGCCGAATCCACCGCGGACAACGGTCTTGGCTTGGCCGGTAAGGTCGTAGGCAAACCCGATACGCGGCCCGAACGCAGCCCAATGATTGTTTACCAACCCGTTTGGAATCCCGTTCTTACCGCCGATGCCAATGCCGTTCTCGTAAAACTGCACGCCCGCCAGGATTGGATTCGGACTGCTGCCCAGTCCCGGGCTGGGGCCACCTGGGCAAGCGGGAACAGAATTGACACTGCAAATATTCCCGCTCGAATCGAACGTAGCTGCGTTCGCTGGATTGTAGAGATTGGGATAGAAGTTCGAGGATTGGTGGTTGGCCTCGTAGGTGTGAGGTACACCATCCCAGCGCAATCCAAGGTTTAGCGTGAGGCGATGGGTCGCGCGCCAGTTGTCTTGGACATAAGCCGCATAAGAAACATTGTTCCACTGCCCGCTGATCTTGACCGCGTCCTCGGTGTATTGCTGAGCGTAGCCGAGCAGGAAATCTGCAAAGTCATTGCCGGTGAATCCGCCGTTAAAGTTGAAGTTTCCCTCGGTATTGGCGAACGCATCCTGTGTCTTCTTGTAGATCGCCCAGCTAGCGCCCATCCTGATCTGGTGCGCGCCCTTGGTCCAGGAAATATCGTCGCGGAATTGATAGTCATCCGCCTTGTTATTCCACGGGGTCCAGTTGGAGGTGTAATTGGTGCCAGTGCTTCCGTTCAGATTGATCGACGGAATGCGGCTGTCAACGTTGGGTCCGTTAAACAGCCGGTTAAAGGTAAAACCGCTGGGCGCCGTAAACACGCCTTTAGGAATGATATGGATGCGGTTGCCGTTGTAGTTGAACGCCGCCTCGTTGAGCAGGGTCGGGCTTACCACGTAAGTGGTGTGGATCACGGCGCTATAGGAGGGATTCCCGAAGATGTCGCTGACCGTGGGAACGTTGTCACCGCTCCACTGGGTGGTTCCGTAGGTCTGCGAGGTCTGTTCCGAAATCCAGTGGCCGAATATCGAGAACTTATCGGTGAACTGATGGTCGACGCGGGCAATCTCCTCCTTCACGCTGGTCGGAGAATTGTTGCCACCGATAAACTGTGCGCCGCTCGTAGGAGCGGGAAAGATCCCCGCGCTCAAAAGCGCCTGCGCATTTGCGTTCAGCAAACCCGCGGGAATCGCGTTGCCCGGGTACGCAACGAAAGTGGGATCGGTGACGCCCGTCGACGTGGGAATCGAACAAGAGCCGCTTCCATTCGGCGTGCTGAACGTGGTAATGCCCGCCGCGGCGAAATTGGCCTGCTGCGCGGCTGAAAGTTGACTCGCGCAAGGAACGTGCAAGCCGGAATGCGGTACGACAACCCCATTCGGATCCTTCGAATCGGCCGGCAAGTTGGCGGTAAAGTTTCCGCCGTAGGTGTCTGCAAACGGTACTGTGGTATTGGTTAAACCTCCCTGCACCAGCCTGCGCCACTCCATGTTGTAGAAGAAGAACGTGGGATGGCTCTTAAAAAGAGGAACCTGGCCGCCGGCGTTGAAGCCGAAGGTGTTGAATCGAAGTTCGGCAACCTTGGCCGGCGCCGGATTGAAGTAGTTGCGCGCATCCAAGGCGTCGTTACGGTCAAACTCCCAGGCGGACGCGTGGAACTGTTTGGTCCCCGACTTGATGGCCGTGGTGATGGTCGCCGCCGAGGAGAGGCCGTACTCGGCGCTATAGTTCGAAGTCAGATTGCGGAATTCTGCGATAGCGTCGGTGGAAGGCATGACGCTGCCGCTGCTTCCACCGCGGTCGAGGTTTTCGCCGCCATCGAGAATCTGCAGATTGTGGCCGGGGCGCTGGCCGTTAATGCTGACATTGCTGTCGCCGCTGACCGCCGTTGGAGTAATAAAGTCGCCCTGCACGCTGGACGCCCCCGGCGTCAGCGCGAACAGGGTGTAGATGCTGCGCCCGTTCGTTGCCAATTGGCTGACCTGCTGGCCTGTGATGACCGTGCTCACCTCTCCCGAATCCGATTGCACGGCGACAGCGGCCGCTTCTACCGTGACTTGCTCCTGGATCGCGCCGACGGTCATAGTGAAGTCGATTCGGGTCCGGTCGCCCACGTTCAGAACGATGCCCTTTTTCTCTTCGACTTTGAATCCAGTAGCCTTGGCCGTCACATCGTAGTGGCCAATACCAAGACCGGGTGCAACATACTGACCGGTGTCATTCGTGATGCTGTTGCGTGCCTCGCCGGTTTCGACGCGGGTAATGGTGATTGCCACATTTGGGACCACCGACCCGGACGGATCAGTAACCGTTCCAACGATGGTTGCTTCCTGGCCGAATGCCTGGAGGGATATGGCGAGACAGAACACAACAAAAAGCCCCAGACCGAGGCTGCGATTTTGCACTGCTAGAGCCAAAGTCCTAATGGGTTGAGACAAGCGAGAATTCATACCATACCCCCGAGAGAGCTAGAAGTTCACTCCGTTAACGTTAACGATCCCGTGCAGCTTTTATCGTCTTTCGATAAGCGTTGTCAAGAAAAATCTCCAATGACCCGAATCCAAACCTTCAATCACACGAAAACTGTGCTAAAGGGGAGGATTATCTCTCGAGTTTCTTGGCTACTTTGGGCCGATTGGGGGTAGATAAGGCCGAATCGTCAAATCTCACTTGCGCCAGTCTAATCTCTCGGAACAGATGCAGGTTCGACGACATCACGACGCCTGGACTGAGGTAAACGGTGGGAGGGAACAGGGCCTTGCTGCTGAGATGGTCCGCCATAAGCCGTACGGCCAGCTGACCCTGACGGTGCGGTTGCTGATAGATTGAGGCGGTAATCGTTCCTTTTTCGAAGTACGGGGACATTTCCGCAAAAAGGTCGGTAGTGATTAACTTTGTTTTTCCGGCCAGGCCTCGCGCGCCCAAGGCACGGCATACCGGCAGGCAGTTGACGGTGTTCACGTAGAGTCCGGCCAAAGTCGGAACGCGCCCCAGGAGATCGAAAGTCTTCTGGAAACTCTCGTCTTCGTCTTCATGTCCTTCGATAACGCTGGCGATCAGGCCTCCGGGGCAGTGCGACGGAAATGCCTCCGAAAACCCCGCCGTTTTCTGGCGATGGTCTTCCGCGCTCAACATGCCAGCGACCACTGCCACCTTGGATCCGGGCGGAACGAACTTGCCCATCAACTCCCCCGCCAGTCGCCCGTTTAGCCACGGTTCCACGCAAACGATACTCGAACGCCGGCTTTCGGGAGCGTCAGTGGAGACGCAAACCACGCGAATGCCTTTTTCTTCCGCGTCGTCAATCAGAGGCTTGAGGCCTTTGGGATTTCCTGCGGTGAGAACGATTCCGTTGACGCCGCTTTCGACGAGTTCTATGAAGGCTTCGGTGTCAGCCTCTCCCAAAGCATGAACCGGGCGGTTTACAAACTGGATGCCGAGCGGTGCAACACTGCGCGCTTCGTCCAGCACACCGCTCCAGAGTTGGTCGTAAAAAAAATGAATTTCACGAGGGATGCAAACTCCGATACGGGCCGTAGCTTTGGAAACCGACAAAGCGCGCGCTGCCAGGTTCGGCGTGTAGGAAATCTGTTCGGCAATTCTTAGGATTCGCTGCCGGGTGGCTTCATTGATTCCAGGGCGGCCATGCAATGCACGGTCCACTGTCCCGATGGAAACTTCAGCCAGTTCTGCGATGAGGTGGATCCCGCGCCTGTGTTTTTTCATCCGCCTACGACTCGCTGCGACATCATTCTAGCGTGACACGCAAATTCCTCTGCGAAGAGTCTTCCCTCGGTTCAGGTTGACACTAAATGGATCTCTCGTGATCGTTCCGGCGGACGGAATCCAAATTTGCAAAATCGAATTTGCGCATTCCGTGTACGGTGACGGTGCTATACTGCGTCCCGCCTTGGACCAAGCTCGACGTCGGAAGAATGCGTCCGAAGGAACTGCCGCAATTTAGGAGATCGTCTCATGCCAGGACGCCGCATCCGGATGTCCGCACTGCTCGTTGTCGTCTTGTTTGTAGCAGTATTCCCCTCGGTTGCGCAAACCACAGAGTCTGCGGCGAGCGCGCCGTACTTGAATCCCGCGCTGCCTGTCGAGGAACGCGTGAATGATTTGGTCTCGCGCATGACGCTTGAGGAGAAGGCCTCTCAACTGGTGAATCAGGCGCGTGCCATTCCGCGCCTGCGAGTTCCCGCATACGACTGGTGGAGTGAGGCCTTGCACGGCGTAGCCAGAGCGGGTACTGCTACGGTGTTTCCGGAACCGATGGGGCTCGCGGCAACTTTTGATGCGCCTTTGATTCACGACATGGCGGTCGTGATCGGCACCGAGGGGCGAGCGAAGCACAATCAAGCGGTCAGGGCGGGCCACAGCGACGTGATGGAAGGCCTCGACTTCTGGTCGCCGAACATTAATATCTTCCGCGATCCACGCTGGGGACGCGGGCAGGAAACGTACGGCGAAGATCCGTTTCTCACCGGACGAATGGGTATCGCCTTCATTACTGGAATGCAGGGCGATGATCCGAAATATTTTCGAGTGATCGCCACGGCAAAACATTTTGCCGTGCACAGCGGGCCGGAGACGACTCGCCACATGGTTGACGTGGTTGTATCGAAGCACGATATGGAGGACACCTACCTGCCGGCATTCCGCGCCGCCGTGACCGAGGGAAAAGTGGATTCCGTCATGTGCGCCTACAACCGCATCAACGGGCAACCAGCGTGCGCCAACGATTTTTTGATGAAGGATCAGTTGAGAGGAGCATGGGGATTTAACGGGTATGTGGTCTCCGACTGCGATGCCATCGTCGATATTTTCAGTGGCCACCATTTCACCAAGAGTATGCCGGAGGCAGCCGCGGTTGCACTGAAAACCGGAATGGACAGTGAGTGCGCCGACTTCTTCACCAAGGCAACGACCAACTCCGATTACGTCCCGTATGTAAACGCGGTGAAGCAGGGCTTGCTCACCGAAAAAGACATCGATGTCGCGGTGAAGCGCCTTTTCACCGCTCGCTTCCGGCTGGGAATGTTCGATCCTCCTGAGATGGTGCCTTACGCTTTGACGCCGGACTCGGAGATCGACAGCGAGCCGCATCGAGCACTCGCGTTGAAGGCAGCTCGCGAGTCGATCGTGTTGCTCAAGAACGATGGCGTGCTTCCGTTGAATTCCGACGTTCGAAAAATTGCTGTATTCGGTCCGCTTGCCGAATCCGTCGAAGTGCTGTATGGCAACTACAATGGCACGGCCAGCCGCGCTACTACGGCGCTGGATGGTATTACCAAGCAGTTTGCCAGCGCTCAGGTGACCTTCACGCCCGGCATGAATTTTCTGCGGCCACAAACCGTGGTCCCCTCCACTGCTCTTTCCACCGAAGACGGACAAAACGGCCTCAAGGCGGAGTATTTTGCCGGCGACAAATTTGAGGGAGAACCTAAAGTGGTTCGCGTCGACAATACGATCGATCTGCAACTTTTTCATCCCGACCAATCTGCGCTGGAATTACCCTCCGGCATGAAGGAGTTCTCAACGCGCTGGACGGGCTTTCTAACGCCCGCCGAGTCCGGCACCTACGAGATCGGGCTCATCGGATCGATGAATCAACTGTGGCTCGATGGTCGATTGTTGATCGACGACCTTGGACTGCACGATCCCAACCCGTCAACGAAGAGGGTCCACCTCGAGAAGGGCCATCGTTACTCGCTCCGTGTTGGATTCATCCGCGGAGGTTTCGGCACGAAACTGGTTTGGTTGAAGGTCATCGCGGATCCGATTGGAGAAGCTGTGGCCGTAGCGAAGCAGGCCGACGTAGCAATCGCAGTGGTGGGCATCACTTCACATCTCGAAGGCGAGGAGATGAAAGTGGAAGTTCCCGGCTTTAAAGGCGGGGACCGCACCAGCCTCGATCTGCCCAAAGAAGAGGAAGACTTGATAAAGGCGCTAAAGGGCACCGGCAAGCCACTCGTGGTTGTTTTAATGAATGGCAGCGCGCTCTCGGTGAATTGGGCAAACGAAAACGCGAATGCAATCCTCGACGCCTGGTACTCCGGCGAAGAAGGTGGGACGGCGATTGCGCAAACGCTGGCGGGCGCGAACAATCCGGCCGGCCGCCTGCCTGTAACGTTCTACAAAAGCGTCGAGCAGCTTCCCCCCTTTGAAGACTACGCGATGAAGAACCGCACCTATCGCTATTTCACCGGCCAGCCTTTGTATCCGTTCGGCCACGGACTCAGCTATTCGAAGTTTGAGTTCAGCAATTTGCAGCTCTCGACAAAAAAGCTGAAAGCAGGCGATCCGCTTACAGTAGAGGCGGATGTGCACAACACCAGCCAGCGGGACGGCGACGAAGTGGTTGAGCTTTATCTGAGTTTTCCAAACTCGTCGGCCGCTCCGATTCGTGCTCTGCGCGGATTCACGCGAGTAAGTGTGGGGGCGGGCGCAACTCAGCACGTTCGTTTCACGCTCGACGAGCGCGACCTGAGCGAAGTGAATGAAAAAGGAAATCGGATTCTGGCGAAGGGCGTCCACCGCATCAGCGTAGGTGGGGGACAGCCGGGAACTGGCGCTCCGGGACTCGAAGCAGAATTCAGTATCAACAGCAGCCGAAGGCTGCCAGACTAAGCACCATGAGGTGAGAGGTTTTCAAGAAAGACACTGAGCAGAGGTGGACTAACCGTGTGCGCTGGCTTCTCTCGTACTTCTGCCTGGGACAACTCGAGTGTCATGGATAACGCCATAATTAACTTCCAGACGCAAGTGCCTGCGCCTCACATGAAGGGCAACGGCATCGAGCAATCCGCGTTTGAGCCCTTCGCGTCCGAATTCCTCTCCACAGACCGAGCACTGGGGATTTCCCCGTTTATGTATGTCAATGCGTAAAGTCGCTCCGGATTTGGCCATCGGTTTCATGTTGCCACCAATTATCACAACGTGTACGTTAACGTCAACCAAATTGCGCGGCTGTCTCTTTGGAGTTTGTCGATGCGTGAAAGCGACGACCGGTGTTGTTTTTGTTTTGTTACTTGTTTATGCCTTCGTGGGGCCGACACCCGCGAAGGCGGAGGATGGCTCTGCCGCCTGGCTGCGCTATGCACCCCTGAATGGTGAAGCAGTACGTGCTTACGCGTCACTCCCCGCAGCTACGGGGCTGCTCGGGGACACGCTCGTTCTCACGACAGCCCAATCCGAACTCGTGCGCGGTGTAAAGAGCATGCTGGGCCGGACGCTTCGAGTGAGTTCCGACATTCCGCATGAAGATGCAATTTTGCTCGGAACCTTTGAGCAGCTTCGAAAAATCGCACCGCGTCTCAAGCCGCGGCAAAACCTAAGTGGTGATGGTTATTGGCTGACGTCTGCGCGAGTCCAAGGTCACCGTTGCATCGTGATCATCGGCACCAGTGATCGCGGCGCTCTGTATGGTGTTTTCACCTTCTTGAGCAGAATTGCCAGGCACTTGAGTGCTTCCGGCTTAAATGAAATTCAACAACCTTCTGCCTCGGTGCGCTGGGTAAACCAGTGGGATAACCTCGATGGCACAATCGAACGCGGTTATGCCGGCCGCTCCATATTTTTCGAGAACGGTAGCGTGCGAACGGATCTCACGCGAGTTTCTGAATACGGACGCCTGCTGGCTTCGGTCGGCATCAACGGTTGCACCGTAAACAATGTGAATGCCAATCTGAGTATCCTGGATACAGATTTCATTCCGCAGCTTGCTCGCATTGCCGAAGCATTTCGTCCTTGGGGGGTTCAACTCGGCGTGTCAATTGACGTGAGCATGCCAAAAATGCTGGGCGGTCTGGATACCTTTGATCCGCTCGATGCCCGCATCGCAGATTGGTGGCAGAAAAAGTTCGATGAACTTTTTCGGTCGATTCCGGATTTCGGCGGCGTAGTCGTGAAAGCCGATTCCGAAGGACGTCTGGGCCCTTCGTTTTACGGCCGCACTCCTGCGGATGCGGCCAACGTCATCGCGCGGTCACTCAAGCCCCACCATGGAATCGTCTTCTACCGCGCATTTGTCTATAACCACCATCTGGATTGGACCAACTTGAAGAACGACCGCGCGAAAGCGGCTTACGACATCTTTCATCCGTTGGATGGCAAGTTTGATGACAACGTCATTGTGCAAATTAAATACGGACCGATTGACTTTCAAGTCCGTGAGCCAGTCTCGCCTCTGTTCGGCGGACTTCAGAAAACGAATGCAGCAATCGAATTGCAAATCACGCAGGAATACACCGGTCAACAGCGGCATACTTGCTTCCTCGTTCCCTTGTGGAAGCAAATCCTTGATTTCGATATGCGTGTAGATGGCCAGCCGACACCCGTAAAAGAAATTGTTGCGGGCAACAGTTTCCGTCGCCCAATCGCCGGCTACGTCGGCGTCGTCAACGTTGGGCTCGATCACAACTGGTTAGGCAATCATCTTGCATTGGCCAACCTATACGGATTCGGAAGACTTGCGTGGAACCCAAACCTAACGTCGGAGGCGATTATCGAGGAATGGACGCGGATGACTTTCGGCAACGATCTCATCGTCGTGCGGACAATCTCCGAGATACAACTCGCATCGTGGGAAACTTATGAAAGTTACACCGGAGTTCTGGGATTACAAACGTTGACTAATATTTTGGGCAGTCACTACGGTCCGGGACCTGAGTCTCAAGAGAAAAACGGATGGGGCCAGTGGATTCGCACTGACTCGCAAGGAGTCGGCATGAACCGCAGCACAGCCACTGGGACGGAGTTTGTTGGTCAATACTCTAAAGATGTGCAGAAGATATATGAACCGCCAGCCAGCACACCGGACGCCCTATTATTGTTCTTTCATCATGTACCGTACACCTACAAGCTGCATTCCGGAAAGACAGTGATTCAAACCATCTACGATTCTCACTACGACGGCGTTGAGTCGACCAATCGATTCGCCGCGAAATGGAAATCGCTGCGGGATCTTATCGATGATGCTCGTTATCAGGATGTGCTCGCGCAACTGACTTATCAGTCCGGACACGCCGTCGTATGGCGAGATGCAATCAATGACTGGTTCCATCATATCTCCGGCATTGCCGACGTCAAGGGGCGGGTTGGAAATCATCCCGAGCGCATTGAAACGGAATCGATGCTGCTCGAAGGTTATACCCCGATGGACGTGAATCCCTGGGAGGGCGCATCGGGCGGAAAGGCGATTCAATGCACGGACACAAAACAACCTTGTACCGCAATAATCCGTTTTGCTGGGTCGTCCGGCTGGTATGCCCTCGATATTCAATATTTCGATCAGAACAATGGTGTGTCGAAGTACCAGGTGTTTATTGGGAACCACTTAGTCGACGAATGGATTGCGGATTTGCACCTTCCCACTACCGAGCCGAACGGGGATTCATCCACTCGGCGGCATATCTCCGGCATAACGTTGCGTCCCGGAGACGAAATACGGATCGAAGGCTTTCCGGATGCAGGCGAATTAGCGCCGCTCGATTACGTGGAAATTCACAAGATGGAACCGATTTCACCTGGCCCCAAACCCAGATAAACGCCGCGGGAGTATGAAAAAAACGCCCAAGATTTCCCTCCAATCGAGATAAAGCGCGACCTCGTGGGGACGATGAACATCTAAAATAAAAAGCGCAAGCGCACGGGTAACAAAACCAGGACTCCGACCAGACAGACCGATCATGGCGAAACCAATATTGCTGAGTGTGGATGACGACTCCGATGTTTTGCGGACGATTGAACGTGACCTGCGGTCGCAGTACGGCGCCGAATACCGCGTGATCGGAAGCGATTCTCCGGCGCGCGCGCTCGATCTGCTGAAGCAACTGAAAGTTCGGAATGACAATGTCGCGTTGCTGCTGGCAGACCAGCGCATGCCCGGCATGGACGGTGTGGAGTTTCTGCAGGAGGGAATGCGCATCTTCCCCGGAGCGAAGCGGGCGTTACTCACCGCATACGCGGATACCAGCGCCGCGATCAGCGCCATCAACCAGGCCAACATCAATTACTTTTTTCTGAAGCCGTGGGATCCTCCGGCGGAACATCTGTATCCGCAGTTGGATGATTTGCTGGACGATTGGCAAGCCTCGTATCGCCCCACATTCGAGGGCATCCGCGTGCTGGGTACACGTTGGTCGCCGCGATCCTATGAGTTGCGTGACTTTCTCGCGCGAAACCATGTTCCTTATCAATGGATCGATGTCGAAGGTTCCGCTAACGACCCTGAGACCAAGCGCCTGGTGGAGGCTTTGGGGCCGGAGGCGGCTCAGCTGCCCGTGGTGCTATTTCCAGATGGGACAAAGCTTCTGGAAAGTATTCCAGCCGACGTAGCCCAAAAAGTGGGCCTGCGAACGCGCGCTCAAACCGACTTTTACGATCTCGCAATCGTCGGCGGAGGACCGGCAGGCCTCGCGGCCGCTGTATATGGAGCCTCGGAGGGTCTGCACACGGTAATGATTGAGCGGGAAGCTCCGGGCGGACAAGCCGGAATGAGTTCGCGAATTGAGAACTACTTGGGATTTCCCATGGGGCTTAGTGGCGGCGACCTGGCACGGCGTGCGGTGGTGCAAGCGCAACGATTCGGAGTGGAAATTCTGTCGCCGCAGGAAGCTGTAGGAGTGCGAACCGAGGCATCTTACCGGATCATCAAGCTCGCGGACGGGAATGAGCTATCCTGCCATGCGTTGATGATTGCGAGCGGAGTGCAATGGCGGCGGCTTGAGGCGCCGGGAGTCGACCGGTTGCAAGGCGCTGGAATCTACTATGGGGGCGGGGCCACCGAGGCGCTGTCTTGCAAGGGTGAAACGGTTTATGTTGTGGGCGGAGCGAATTCAGCGGGCCAGGCGGCAATGAATTTTGCCCGCTACGCGAAGCGAGTGGTGATCCTGGTGCGTGGAGAATCTCTCGCCAGCACCATGTCGCAATACCTGATCGACCAGATTAAAGAGACTCCCAACATCGAGATATGGGCGCACGGCAGCGTGGCCGAGGCGCACGGCGAAACCCATCTGGAAGAAATTTCGGTGCTGTGTTCGGACACCAATAAGATCGAGCGGGTACTGGCAACTTCGATGTTCATCTTTATTGGAGCGATGCCCCGAACGGATTGGCTGGCTGGCATGGTGGAGCGTGACGATCGCGGGTTCATCTTGACCGGTCCGGATCTTCTGCATGACGGGCAACGTCCCAAGGGATGGACGCTCGACCGCGATCCTTATCTGCTTGAGACCAACGTTCCGGGTCTCTTCGCGGTCGGCGATGTGCGGCATGGTTCGGTGAAACGCGTGGCTTCGGGAGTCGGCGAAGGATCGGTAGCGGTGCAGTTCATTCATCAGTATTTGAGCAAGGTCTAAATGGTCGATAAATCGGAATTACTTCGCTTCTCCATCTTCGCGGATCTGCCTGGCGATCAGATCGACTGGTTCATCAGCCAAACGCAGGAGCTTCACGTCAAGGCGGGGGATGTGTACATACGCCAGGGCGATCCGGCCGATGCGATGTTCGTGGTGATCGAGGGCCACCTCCAGGGCCGTGGGGAATTCTCCGGCGAGGCGATCAACTTCGTCATAGAGCCGGGCGACGTTACCGGGCTGCTGCCGTTTTCCAGAATGAAGCAGTTCAAGGTGAGCCTCCGGGCCGAAACGGATAGCCGCGCTCTACGATTCCCCGCCACGTTGTTTCCAGTTCTCGTGCAAAAAATGCCGGAGCTTACCCAGCGGCTCGTAGGTCTGATGGCCGACCGGATTCGTGAGACAACGCGGATCGAACAGCAGCGAGATCGACTGGCGGGGTTAGGAAAGCTTTCGGCTGGGTTGGCACATGAGCTCAACAACCCGGCGTCCGCGGCCAAGCGCGCGGCAACTCAACTGCGCGACACTATTAAGAAGATCAGAAACGCCAGCCTCGAGTTGGGCAGACGTGATCTTACGCCGGCGCAGAAAGCGGAAATCGAGAAGCTGGAAAATTTCTTCATTCAACGAGACGAGACCCCACCCGACCCGCTGACCATGAGCGATATGGAAGAGCAACTTGACTCGCTGCTACGCAGTCATGGACAGAATGATTTGTGGCAACTGGCGGCCGATCTGGCGCACAGAAGCGTCAAACCGGAAATGCTGGAGTCGTTGTTCGCTATGGTGGATGCGGGCACAGCACGCGCCGCCCTGGTGAGGATCGCCGCATCGGTGGAGATCGCGAATCTGTTGAACGAAATCGAGAGCAGCGCATCGCGAATCTCCGATCTCGTGCGCGCAATCAAGGAATACACCTACATGGATCAGGCGCCGGTGCAGAACGTCGACATCGTGAAAGGCTTGGAAACCACGCTCACCATCATGGGCCACAAGCTCAAGCGTGGGGTAGCGGTTCAGCGCGATTATCAGAAGGTTCCGCTCATGGTGAACTCCTTCGGAAGCGAACTGAATCAGATCTGGACGAACCTGATCGACAACGCGATTGACGCCATGGGGGGGAAGGGCGAGCTTCGAATTCGAACCTATCGCGAGGATGGTTGCGTCGTGGTGGAGATTGCCGACAACGGCCCGGGGATTTCACCCGAGGTAAAGGCGCATATTTTTGAGCCTTTCTTTACGACCAAGGGAGTGGGGGAAGGAACTGGCCTCGGCCTCGACACGGTACAAAGAATCGTGAAGAAGCACAGGGGAAGTATTCAAGTCACGTCGAAACCCGGGGACACGCGTTTTCAGGTGTGGCTCCCGTTGGCAGAGGGTTCTGGCGTGGCGGTGAGCAACCCATCGAATAATTAGGATTGAGCGAGTGCGCTGCGCAGATTAATAACATCTTCTTCTACGACCTGGCGGCGCTGATATTCGCGCCCAGGCGCCGATCCCATTGAGACTCGCGGATTGCAATGGAGCATGGGGCTCGCAACCGGGCTTCCTAAGCCCACATGAATTTCTCTTACACCTGTTCGCTCGACGATGCTTGCGGCGTTGCCGCGGTTAATTCCGCCGCAGGCGATCACTGAAATCCGGCCACGCACGGCCCGCACGACCCGTGAAATAGTCTCGACCCCTTGCCGCGCGGTTTGTTCCCCTCCGGATGTCAGCAGCCGATTCGCACTAGTCTGGCAAACGTCTTCCGCCGCACGGAAAATATCTACGGACATGTCGATGGCGCGATGAAAAGTTACGTTGAGCGGGCGCGCCAGATCGACTAATTGGCGCGTTCGCTCGATATCCACGTTCCCTTTTGTATCGAGAACGCCCACGACGACTCCGTCGGCACCTAACTGTTTGGCAACAAGAATATCCCGGCGCATAATTTCGAATTCGTCGGCGGTATAGCAAAAGTCGCCACCTCGCGGTCGAATCATCACCTGCAGGCCGATCGAGATTTGATGCCGCACTAACTCAATCATTCCCGCGCTGGGCGTGATACCCCCTTCGAGCAGATTGCCGCACAATTCCACGCGCGTTCCTCCGCCGCGTTCGGCAGCGATTGCCGAGGCAACGGAATCGACGCATACCTCGATTGAGATCGGATCGTTCATCGTTCAGCCGCAGCCCATCGGCCAGTGAGTATCATCAGCCTGGAATCTAGAAGGAATAAACCAAACCCATCGCTGCCTGAGTTGAACCTGCAAAGCATTGTAGTTGGTTGAGAGAACATTCGCATTGAATCGACGATCCTCGACGGTAATATTTCTCACGAGGATCAAATTCTCCTTGAAGTAGCGCGCTGGAATCATTCAGGATCGAAAGGGCGGTGGGAGATTCAATGTGCAAAAGAATATGAAGTTCGCAATTCCTGGCGTTGTGGTTGTCTTTGCGATCTGTATCTGCGCTCCGGCTTCACAAAGCGCGCATAAGAACCCTGCCGCGGATGGGCCGGGAAGTTCTTCGCAGGTCACGTTTCTGGTTCACCGCCTGGGCACGGATCATGCCGAGGGCATTACCACGCTCGATATGAACGGTGACGGCCGGCCCGATCTCGTGAGTGGCGCTTATTGGTATGAGAACCCGGGGATGGCGGGCGGCGAGTGGAAGCGACATCAATACCGCACCGTCGGCATTCTGGGCGAGTTCGTCTCCGATTGCGGAGAATGGACGTTCGACGTGAACCATGATGGCGCACTCGATGTTGTGACAGCGGGATGGATGCAAAACGGGCTGTGGTGGTATGAGAATCCGAAAACACCCGGAGTGATGTGGAAGCGCCATTTCATCACGGACAGCTATGACACCGAAGGCGGAGCGACCGGCGACATCAACGGCGACGGCAAATCGGATCTCGTCCTGGCTCACTACAATCACTCGGGAATTTTGTGGATCGATTTCTCGGGCCCTGAACCCAAGGTTCATCATGTCGGAGAAAAGGAGCGGGACGGGCATGGCATTGGCATTGCAGACATAGATGGCGACGGGAAGGCCGACATACTCACTCCTTATGGTTGGTTCAGGAATATCGACGCCGACAACGATAAGTGGGAGTGGCATGGAGATTGGCAACTGGGCGACGCCGGCTTTCCCATCATCGGCTACGACGTAAATAGCGATGGGAAGATGGACATTATTTATGGCGAGGGACACAACTACGGCCTTTATTGGCTGGAACAGCAGGGCGACGGCACAAACCGGCACTGGTTGAAGCACGTGATCGACGAATCCTACTCGCAGATCCATGCGCTCAAGCTTGCCGATATCGACGGCGATGGACTTCCCGAATTGCTGGCGGGCAAACGTTACCGCGGGCACAACGGTCGCGATCCAGGTTCTTACGAACCGTTGGTGGTGTATTACTACAAGATCGATCGTAAGACGGGACAGTTCACGCGGTATCCGATTTCAGTCAATGGAACGGCTGGCGCCGGAACTCAGTTCGTTGTGGAAGACTTGGATGGCGATGGCGACCTGGATATTGCGACGGCAGGAAAGACAGGTGTGCACTTTTTCGAGAATCTCAAGATCGATAAAGTTTCCAAAGAAACGCGTGAGCAGGAACTCTTGCTCGATAAAAACTGGCCTTTCGAAGGTGAAGGCGAAATCGTGCATCAAGAGGACGGCCCGTCCAAACGCTGATATTTTTGCAATAGGTTGGGTGCGCCGAGTTCCCGTACTTCGAATAAGTTCACGCCTGGGCGCCGACGGCGGGCGTCCTATGTTACCGTTATCGTTCCGACGATTTGCAGCAATGGAGAGCGTCTCACGTCTTCAAAGTTGCACGTACAAGTTGCTCTGCGAAGCAGTAATCACGAAAGAAATCTCTTCGGAGGAGATCGCTTGCGCCAGACTCGAATTGCTCTATTCTTCTTTTTCTTGCCGCTGATTCTCAGGGGCTTTGCAAGCGCACAGGATCAACCGGCCGTTGATCCTTCGGTCGCTCCGCCGCCGCACGCGAAGCAAATCCATCTCAAACATATTTTGGTGATCGGCCAGACCAAAGGGTACGAGCATGATTCGGTCTCGGATGCGATGGCCGCTATCTACAACATGGGCCACGACAGCGGTCTCTGGGATGCCACGCTGCGCACCGATACCGAGCTCATCACCAAAAAAGATCTGGGAAGAAATACTAAGAATTTGGACTACTTCGATGCCCTCGTTTTTGTGAGCACGACAGGCGAGCTCGATCTGGAGGATGGCCAAAAGAAAGATATGACAGCGTTCATAAAGAACGACGGCAAGGGTTTTGTGGGTGTTCACTCCGCTCTCGACACCAATTACAAGTGGCCGGAGTATGGCGAGATGATCGGCGGATGGTTTGACCAGCACCCGTGGTCAACGTTTAATGCGCCGATCATAAATGAAGATCCGAGCTTTCCCGCGGTCCGTCATTTTCCGAAAGCATTCGTTAAGTATGACGAAATCTATCAGCCCAAGGAATGGTCGCGCGATAAAGTCAACGTCCTGCTTAGTCTCGATCCTACGAAACTCAACTACGCAAACAACCCACGCATCCACAGAACGGACCATGATTTCGCAGTGGCGTGGGACAAAATGTATGGCAAAGGGCGCATCTTCTATTCGACGCTGGGCCACACCGAAGAGGCGTGGAGTGATCCAGATATCCGCACGATGTATTTTGAAGCGATCAAGTGGGTGCTGGGTATGACGGAGGGCAGCACAGCTTCGCATCTGCGGCTTAGTGAAACGCGCTAGAGCTGCAGTGAATTCTTGAAGTATTTTGCGCCTTAGCGCGATGAAACGGGTGCGATGAGACGTGGAGGAATATTTACGGAATGAATCTTCTTCGTTTGGCTTTGCATTGGAATGTTTTCTGGATAACTGCTTTATTAATAAGCCTAGGTGTCTGTGCCGCACAAGCACCGGCTCACGGAGAGCAGAGCCTCAGCACAGTCAAGAAAAGCGACACCGCTGAGAGCGAGTCGTATCCGGATGCTCTTGTTCAAAGTGGGAGCGCCTTATTCCGGCAGGACTGCGCGTTTTGTCATGGACGCAATGCTGGCGGCGGCGAGAGCGGGCCGGATCTCACACGATCCAAGTTGGTGATCGCCGACGCTAATGGCGACAAGATCGGCCCCGTAATCCGCAATGGTCGCCCCGATAAAGGCATGCCGCCCTTCGATCGCTCTGACGAGCAGATCGCAAGCCTGGTCGCATTTATTCACACGCAACAGAAAATTGCACTCGAGAAGAAGGGCGGCCGCAAAGGGGTGGACGCTTCCGATCTCCAAACCGGCAACGCGGACGCTGGCAAAAAGTATTTCGACGGTGCCGGAGGATGTGCAACCTGTCACTCGCCGACCGGCGATCTTGCTGGCGTTGCATCGCGGTTCGAGGGCCTTCAGCTCGAGGAAGAGATGCTGTATCCCAAGAAAGCAAAGTCCAAGGTCACAGTAACGCTCGCTTCGGGCCAAAACGTTACTGGCACCCTGGAGTATCTCGATGAGTTTACCGTGGGACTATTTGATCCTGCGGGTGTCTATCGATCCTGGCGGACTCAGGATGTGAAGTACAAAATCGACGCGCCGGTGAATGCTCATGTCGAACTATTCAGCAGGTACACAGATGCCGATATCCATAATTTAATGGCCTATTTGCAAACATTGCGCTAGTCCTGGAGATGTCTTTTTCTTCAACTCGGTTGAGAGGTCTTTTATCGATATGAATCTTCGGAAGATTGCTTCTCTTTTTACGGTGAGCGCGCTGATCGCGATGGCGCCTTCCGGCATGATGGTGGCGCAAGGCGTGGATTCCCAAATGCTTGTACATCCTCCTGCCGACAGTTGGCCCGGCTATCACGGCGATTATTCCGGCAGGCGCCACAGCTCTCTCACTCAAATCACGCCGCAGAACGTGAAGAGTCTTTCTCTCGCCTGGGCCTTCCAGACAGACCAGATCGCATCCGTCAAATCTTCACCGCTGCTGGTCGATGGCATTCTGTACTTTACTGTTCCGGAAAATATTTGGGCCGTCGACGCGCGATCCGGCCATCAGATATGGCATTACACTTACCCGCGCAGCCCGGGAGATCACATAGGTCATCGCGGCGTGGCTATGTACAAGGGACATCTTTTCTTTCTATCTCCCGATGCGCACCTTGTATCTCTCGAGGC
>Ga0210405_10002309_pt1 | contig 19986 bp, 14 predicted proteins | sample IncBWH11MmetaG_FD_155492 | JGI IMG/M metagenome (GOLD analysis project Ga0210405, IMG submission 155492) | Forest soil microbial communities from Barre Woods Harvard Forest LTER site, Petersham, Massachusetts, United States - Inc-BW-H-11-M | ecosystem: Environmental > Terrestrial > Soil >... | reverse complement strand
CCTGCCCAATCGAAGGCCCCGCTCTCTCACGAGCGGGGCTTTTGTTGTTCGGACAGTCTGGGTGGTGGCCACTTCTATACGTTTCTTGTCATTACTAGCCCGTTCGCAGCCGGGGGCTGGCGGATACTCCTGTCCGCCGCTGTTGATCTTGATTTCGACGGAGTTTGTAGTTGCGAGTTATCTCGATGGTAAAGTTGCCCATGGCCCGCGACACGAATCCCGAGAGCTTTGAGCAGATCGTGGAATGGGCATACAGCACCCTGCCACAGGAGGTTAGGGACCTTCCAGATTTCCCTGGCATTCAGGTGCTTGACGAGCCACCAGCGGACGTACTGAATGACATTTCTAATAGAAAGAAGTGGCACCCTGGCACTGAGCTATTGGGGCTGTACAGTGGCACCGTGCGGACGAAACAGTCCTACACCCAGGTGAAATTCGCCCCAGACTTGATTTTCGTTTTCCGTGGTCCCATTCTGCGCTGTTCAAAAGGAGACCTGCGAGCTGAAGTCAGACGGGTGGTCTGGCATGAAGTCGCACACTGGCTCGGCTACGAAACCGAGGAGCAAGTGAAAGCCTTGGGCTTATGACGAGACATCGTCGAGCCAGATCAATGAGCGTTATGGGGGGAAGCGTTTTATTACCTAATCGGCGACGCGCGCAAAACTCTGGAAGCGTTCGCGGAGTTGTTAATAAGATCAACTCCGGCCATTGTAGAAAAGTGGGACGAGAATCTGCTGCCGTAAAGGAAAAGTCGAGACCAGACCTGAAACCTTAGACCCGACCTAAGACCTAAGACCCGCGACCTGAAACCGCGAATTGCTAACTGCTAATTGCCTCTCAATCCACGTGCTCGCCCTCGGCCATAAAGCTCTGCTCCGCCGGAGGCAGCCGATCCCCCGGCCGCGCCCAAAACACATACAACGTCGGCCACAGGATCACGCTCACCAGCAATTCCACAATCAATCCGCCGACGATCACAATCGCAAAAGGACGCTGCGAGTCTGACCCGATATCGTGCGACATCGCCGCCGGCAACAGCCCAAGCGTCGCTACGATCATCGTCATCATAATCGGACGCAACCGCAGGGCCGCGCCTTCCTTCGCCGCTTCGCGTACCGGCATCCCGCGTGTGCGCAACTGGTTGATGTACTCCACCATGATGACGCCAATCTCTACCGAGACTCCGATCAGCGCCAGAAATCCCAGTCCCGACGACACGCTGAAATGGGTCCCGGTCAGCAGCAGGCTGAGAAACCCACCCAGCGGCGAGAGCGCCACGACCGCGAGAATCAGAAAAACCCACTTCCACGAGCCGAACGCCGAATAAAGAATGAACGACATCAACAGCAGCGTGATCGGCACAATAAACGCCAACCGCCGGTTGGCCCGCTGCTGGCTCTCGTATTCGCCCGTCCAGTCGAGGTGATAGCCTTCGGGGAACTGCACCTTCTGTCCCACTTCTTCAATCGCCTGCCGCACTGTGCTGCCTAGGTCTCGCCCCCGCACGCTGTACTTGATTGCGATATAACGTGAGTTGCCTTCGCGGTAAATCGTAGACGCGCCATCGTCCAGCGTGATGTGGCTCACCTGGCTCAGCGCAACCCGTTCGCCGGAGGGAGCAAGAACTCGAATATTGCCGATGTCCTCGACCGTCCTGCGGAACTGTGGTTGGTAGCGCACGGTCAAGTCGTAGCGCTGTTCTTTGATTAGAATCTGGCTGACGGCCTTGCCGCCGACCGCGCCTTCCACTGCGTCCTGAATATCGCTGACATTAATGCCGAAACGATCCGCCGCGGCGCGGTCCACCACCAGATTTACGTTCGGCTGCCCTCGAACCTGAAACGTGCCGAGGTCGGCCACGCCCGGAATCTGGCCCATCACGGCCTGCATCTCTTCGGCCTTTTTCTCCAGCATCTTCAGGTCGGAGCCGAAGAGTTTCACGGCCAACTCGCCCTTCACGCCGCTGACGGCTTCTTCCACGTTGTCGGAAATCGGTTGCGAAAAATTCCAATCCACGCCGGGAAACTGATTGAGCGACTCGTCCATCGCCGCAATCAGCTTATCTTTTGTCGGATATTCTTTCCGCCACTTCTCCCGCGGCAGCAAATCGACGAAGAACTCCGTGTTGTAAAAACCGCTGGCATCACTACCATCGTCCGGTCGCCCCACCTGGCTCACCACCTGCGTTACTTCCGGAAACCCCGCCAGCACCAGCCGTGCCTTGTTTGCCAAATCGATTCCGGCCGTCGGTCCGGTGCTGGGCGCCAGCGTCCCGCGCACCCAGACCGCGCCTTCATCCAGGTGCGGCAGAAATTCCGATCCGATAATTCCGCTGAAAACCAGACCCAGCATCGCCGCGAGGGCCAGCAGCCCCAGGCCCAGAGTCAGCTTGATGTGATCGAAACACCAGTCCAGCGCTCGCCCGTAATTGCGGTTCAACCACTCCAGTACCGGATTCCGCCACTCCTTCATTTCACTGCTGAACAAGAAACTGCACAGCACCGGCGCGATGAATAGCGCGAATACCAGCGCCCCCAGCAGCGCGAACGCCACAGTCCAGGCCATCGGACTGAACAACCTTCCCTCAACGCGCTGCAGAGTAAAAATCGGCAGGTACGACACGATGATGATAATGCGCGCGAAAAACACCGGCTTCTGCACTTCATGCGCCGCGACCGCAATGATCTCCATGAACGATTTTTTCTTGTCGCCGAACGATGTGTGGCGCAGGATGTTCTCCACCATCACCACCGATCCGTCCACTACCATGCCGAAGTCGAGTGCGCCCAGTGAGAGCAAGTTTGCCGGAATCTGCCGCAGGTCCAGCAGGATGGCGGCGAACAATAAAGAGAAGGGGATGGTCACGGCAACGATCAGCGCGCTGCGCACATTCCCCAGAAACAAAAACAGAATCAGCGTGACCAGCAAAACGCCATCGGTCAAATTGCGCAGCACCGTGTGCGTGGTGTGCTTCATCAATTCGCTGCGGTCAAGATGCGGAACAAATCTCACTCCCGCCGGGAGCAATCCATGCTGCCCGTTCGTTCCGTTCAGTTCGTCAATCTTCTTGTGCAACGCGGCCAGAGTGGTTTCCGCCACCGCCCCCTTGCGCAGCAGCACAATGCCTTCCACGACGTCACCGGAATCAATGATGGTCCCATCTTCTTTCCGGATGGTTTTGCCCAGTTGCCCCAGCCGCACTTTCGGCGCCTGGACGACCTGCCCCAAATCGCGCACCCGCACCGGGGTTCCACCCTGCACCTTCACCACGGTCGCGGCAATGTCGTCGGTGGTTTCCATCAATCCCACGGCGCGCACATTCAGCGCCTGCTCGCCGCGTTCGATAAATCCGCCGCCGGCATTGATGTTATTGGCTGCCAGCGCGGTCTCCACCTGTGCCAGCGTCAGCGCGTACGATACAAGTTTCCCGGGATCGATCTGCACTTGATACTCGCGTGTCGGCCCGCCGAACGGATTCACGTCCACAATGTTCGGCACCGACTTCAACTGGTTCACCACGAACCAGTCATTCAGCGTCTTCAATTCCATTACGTCGTATTTGGGATTCGTGCTGGTCAGCGTGTAAAACATGATCTGCCCGGTCGGACTGTAATCCGGCCCAATCCCGGGATTCACGCCCTGCGGCAGCGTCACCGACTGCAGTCGATCGAGAACCTCCTGCCGCGCGTTAAAAGTAGTGATGTCGTCGTCGTAGATGATGGTGATCATCGACAGCCCCGGCAACGACACCGAACGCAGATGTGTCAGATGCGCCACGCCGTTCAACTCAACTTCCAGCGGCACCGTGATCTGCTGCTCAACTTCTTCGGCCGCGTGCCCCGGCCACTGCGTAATGATCTGCGCGTAGGTGTCGGCTACGTCGGGGTAAGCTTCGATCGGCAGATTGTGAAACGAAATGATGCCCCACACGAACAGCACCAGGGCTCCGCCCAGAACCATCAGGCGGTTGCGTAGCGCGAAATCGATCATGACGCGGATCATCTATTTTTTCTTACTTTTTCTCCGCCACTTCGGTCGAGAACTCCAGCGCGTTGGCCACCACTTCCTCGCCCGGCTTCACGCCTTCGCGAATTTCCTGCATGCCATCCGGAGCTAGCCCGTCGGCCTGCACCATCACGCGCCGGAAATTCTTGTCCCCTTCTTTGCGGAAGACCCAGTCCTTATCGTGCAAACGCATGATCGCGGTTGCCGGAACCACAACCCGCTCCGTCTTCTTCCGCGAACGGAACCTCGCCACCGCAAACATTCCCGGCCGCAGCGCTGCGTCGCCGTTGGGCAGCACGATGCGCACTTTCGCCGACCGCGTGTTCGGGTCGAGCACGCGAGAAATGTCCACCACTGTGCCGTGAAACGCGCGTTCCCCAAAAGCGCTCAGCCGGATTTCCGCCGAGTCGCCTAGATGCACCTCGCCCAGGTCGTTCTCGAATACATCGCACACCACCCACACCTCGTTCAGGTCGGCGATGGTGAAGAGATTCGGCGTATTGTCCAGGCTCTTCACGCCCTCAAATCCTGAAACATTCTGCTCCACAATTGTTCCTGTCACCGGCGCGCGCAAATCGATCAGCGGGCTCGGATGCGCCGGGTCTGCTCCCAGCACTCGCACATGCTGCTCCGCCGTCGTCACATCTACCTTGGCCTTGTCTTCCAAATCCTGCGCGGCCTCCAGGTCCTTCGCCGCAATTGCTCCCTTGTCATAAAGCAACTGCGCACGCTCCAGCGCCTTGCGCGAAAGCACTTCATCTGCGACGGCCTTTTGATAGTCCGACATCGTTGCCGCCAGGTCCGGACTCGAAATCACGAGGAGTGTCTGCCCTTTCTTTACTGAATCGCCCAGCTTCACCTTGAGATCGACGACCCGCCCTCCGCCCAGCGACGTGACGTGAATCGTCCGGTTCACATCCGGAGTCACCGTCCCGTTCGCCGTCAGCTCGGTCGGCAGCTCCCGCGTTTCCGCCTTTGCCGTCTTGAACAACTCCGGATGCTCGACAGAAAAAACATCGGGATCCACAGTCACCGGAGCCTTGCTGGCCGCCACCGGAGTCTCGTTCGAACACCCAATTCCGCACAACAGAGCGGTACATAGCATCATCAGAACCAGCCGCGAAGCGGCGAAAGATTGCAGCCCACAGCCTGCCCTGAGCTTGCCGAAGGGGCGCAAGCCGTGGATCAGTAAGGCAACATCAACAAGCCCCAGCGGGGCGAAAGCAACACCGCAGACCCCGTCGTATGCTCCATCCCTTCTCCGACTCCATCCCATCTTCATTGAATCACCTCGCGCCCCACCGCCTGGTTCAACTGCGCCGCTGCCGATAAGTACGAGCCCACAAGATTGACATAGCTAAGCTGCACGCTGCGGTATTCGCTTTCCGCATTCAGAAAATCCAGCAACGACGCTCCGCCATGCTGATACGAAAACAAAATCGTGTCGCGCACTCGCACGGCCTGCGCCAGATATTTCTGTTTGTATGGCCGAAGCAAAATCAGATTGCTGTTCAACGTGGCATACGCCGAATCTACATCGCTGAACACCTGCGCCTGCGCCGCGTCCCGCAACTTTTCCTGCCGCGCGATATCGATCTTCGTCTGCAGCTTGTTCCCCTGATTCCGGTCAAAAATCCGCAGAGGAATACTCACATCCACGCCAAAATAAAAATCGATCGGCGGATTTCTCCCCACATCGAAGCTGAACGTCGGGTCCGTCGAGCCATTGGCGGCCGCCAGCTTGTAATCGGTCTGCGCCTTATCCACCGCCTGCACCGCTGCCTTCAAGTCCGGACGAGCATCCAACGCCATTTGCCGGTACGCATCCAGTGCCCCAATCTGATCGCTAAAATCGAACACGCCCACTATGTCGAATTGTTCCACCGGCGTGCGATCGTTCAGCAGCGTCAGCATCTGGATCTTGGCCGTCCGCAAATTCACTTCCGCCGTTTGCACGTCAGACTCGTACTGCACCCGCTGCAACTCCAGCCGGTCGAGATCGATCTGCGCGATATCGCCCGCTTCGTAGCGATCGCGGCTGATCTTCAACACGTGGTCGTAGTAGTCGAGATTTTCTTTCGAAACCTGCAACACCGCCTTCGCCTGCAGCGTCTGCACAAACGCGCTGCGAAGATTGAAAAGCAAACTCCGCTCCAGATCGTCCTGCTGCGAAATTCCAATCGCTGTAGCCTTCTTCGCGCTTTCCGTGCGCAACTCCCGCTTATGCGCGCGCTCGTGCAAATAGCTCACCGTCGCCGAAGGCAGCCAGTAGGCGAACGGCCCATGTTGCGGCCCCACATTGAACGGATCGATCTGATCGGAGAGCAGAGTCAGACTCGGATTCGGCCGCACGTGCGCCGTGATCTCCTCGGCCTGCAGTTCGTTGATGTTCAACTTCCCCGCCAGCAGCGTGGGGTTGCCCAGCTCCAGCCGGTTCTTCACCTGCTCCCAGGTCAGCGCCAGAGTCGTTGGCTGCTTTGCCTGCGCCCCAGCCGGGGCAGCAGTCTGCGTCGTCGTCTGCGCACCTGCCCCCGCCGCTGCGCTCAGCAGAGCCAGCACCGCCCAACCTCGCGAGATTTTTCTTAGCATCATGAAATTCGCAAAATGCTTTTCAATCCCTACACGTTTCTGAATCCGAAGAAGATCGACAACACGACCCGCGCCAGCGAGCGCCGATTTTATTGAGTGCCCGTTATCCCGGTAGCGATCTGCTAAAAAGGATCTGCTAAAGATGTGCGGATCGCGCTGCGGATTTCTCAATCATCTCCATCAGCGATTTGGAACCACCGTCGTATCCAACGATGATTCCCCAGGATGATTCGGTGAACTACCCTAGACGGGGACAGGCGGCGCGCGTCCGGCACGGAGAACGCCACCCCTTGCCAGCGGCAACAAAGAAATATCCAAAACTTCAAGCGGTCGAACTTCCTGAACATTGAGCCACGTCGCACTCGCCACCAACGCTGGAGGCCTTTGCAGCCTGTTGACCCAGGCCGAACCTTTTTCGCTTCCAGCCTGCCGCACGGTCCTCTTGCTCGACGCCGACTCTTCCATCTCGGCCCGCATCGCGTGTAGATCGTCGGTAGCTGAGATCACCGGAAACAAGAGAACCAGTGCGCACCCAAGTGCCAACAAACACTGCAACGGACTCGGCCTTCTAACCGTCGCTCCGGCACTCCGCCGCCACAGCCAGTAAGCCGGCAATGCCAGCAAAACCCACACGAGATTAAGCAGCAGCTCCATAACAAAAGACAGAAATACAGAAGACCCAGAAAGCCCTATTTCGATTAGGCCCGTAGATATGAGCGCGAACGCTAGTTTTTCAGAAATCCAAAACGCAAGTCAACATGACCACAGTACTGCCAGTGGCGCAGCTTAGCAACTCACGTTGCGTTGTCATTTCGTTGTCATCCTGAGTGTAGCCGTTCTTCAGGCGAAGCGAAGAGCCTGCCCTGAGCGAAGTCGAAGGGACCTCGAACTTGACCGACCTCGCGCGTAAGCCAACTGAACCACCACGGCACCGCCGAAAAAAGCTACGGTCCCACCGTCACCTGCAACGGCCCCGGCGTCTGCATCGCCCTTTTGTAAATCGCATTCCGCTTGGCCACTTCGCCCACCACGTTGACGTAGATCACATATCCCCCATGCGGCAACGTCTCGCCAAACGGCAGCAACATTCCTTGCGTCCCTTTGGTCAGCGCAAAATGCTGATAGCCAATCTCTGTAGCCCTGCCATTCTCCGCCACTGCTTTCACGTCAAAGGTCAAATCCAGGTCGTCCACAGTCGTGTTTGAAATCTCCACGCTGCCCTCGATGCGGCTACCCGTCACATGCGCCGGATCCTTCCACGCCAGCGTGATCGCCTCCACCACTTTAATAATGTATCCCCGCTGCACCGCCAGTTGCGGTTTACCGCCATCTTTCACCACCACCGTAAACTGATACTCGCCCGCCCGCTGCGCCTCTCCATGCAAGTCTCCATTGTCATCGAGCGTGAGCCCCGGCGGCAACGCGCCTTTTTCTACCGTCCAGTGCAGCACTGGCACATAATTGCCCCGCGCGTGAAAGAACACATGATACGGCCCATGCGGATACGTCCCCGGCAACTCCGCTGGCTCAATCACCAACTCATCCGCCGAAGCCTGCGGCGCCGCACTTTGTCTCGCTGTAGTCTGCGCCCCAGCCTGCCCGAAACCTGCGCCCAGCGCAACTGTTAGAACTACTATTTTCCAGATTGTCATCCTGAGCGAAGCGAAGGACCTGTGCAATCTGCCTGCGCCACCACCGGCTTCGCCAGCGTTCAATCTCATTAGAATTCTCAGCCTCGGTCTAGGCCCGCACAATCATGCTACCGGAATTCACCGCATCAAGACACAAGTCCGCAGCCTAGCTTCGCCTCCGATTAAGATGCGAAAACTCCCATGCCCGCACCCGCATCGAACTAACATTAATGTAAAGATATATATGCGCCGAAAAACTTGCGCTACTTATTTCCGTGGTTCGGGTTTAAGGCAAGGGAATTCACCTGTGCTAACCTCGACTCAAAAGGTGACCCGGTTCTCGACTCAGTTTTCTCCCAGGGGGAAGTTATGTCAGTACGCAACGGATTCGTCCTGCTCCTCGCGCTCTCCGCGCTCACATTCTTAGTCGCCTGCGGCAGCAATTCGCCCAAAGCAGTGCCGCCACCTAGCGGCGGTTTCACAGCGAGCGACCTCAAAGGAACATATGTGTTCTCATCAACCGGACTTGACTCGTCGGGAGCGTTCCTTGCTATCGCCGGCGCCTTTGCCGCCAACGGAAGTGGCGGCATAACTAGTGGCACCATGGACATTGTTGATCCCGATATCACACCGACGTCTCCGGTCGCGCAAGGGATTCCAAGTGGCTCCTATAGCATCACGGCAGACGGCCGCGGCACAGTCAAACTCGGAGCAGTTACGCTCGACTTCGTCTTGACTTCCAGTTCGCATGGGCTGGTCACGGAATTTGACGGCCTTGGCTCCGGAAGCGGCACCATTGACCTACAGAGCACAGCCCCCACTCTAGCTCAGCTTGCCGGTCCCTATGCTTTCAGTTTCGCGGGAGTGGATGGAAGTCTCAATCCTACTGCTACCATGGGTTCGTTCACACTCGGGACCACTGGGAACCTAACTACCGGTGTTCAGGACTTCAATGACGACGGTTTTCCTTTTCTTGCCAACGCGATCTCTCCTGGAACCATAACGCTGGGAACCGGCACTGGCCCTGCCTCGACGACCCTCACCACAACGGGCGCGCTTCCCGTTTCGCTGGCCTTTGACATCTATCCGATTGACGCCACGCACATGAAGTTCATCGAAACCGACTACGTTCAGTTCCTCGCTGGCGATGCCTTCACTCAAGTTGGCGCTTCCATCCCCAACGGCCCGATGGCCTTTACCACGGCGGGTCTCGGCTCCAGCGGCCCTGTTGCGACGGGCGGACTCATGACCTCGGACGGAACGGGTGGCTTTACCGGCGGCCTTGAAGATGTCAACAATGCCGGTACCCTATCTCCCGCTCAATTGGCCTTCAGCGGCGTCCCCGCGCCGGGCGGAGCGGTGGGCGGCAGGGTGATTGTCAATCTCAGTGGTTTCACCCCAGCTATCCAGTGGGTGATCTATCCTATCAACGGCGGAATTCTTATGCTGGAGACGGATAGTTTGGCTATCACCGCGGGCACTGCTTACGCTCAAACAGGTCAGACGATACAAGCCTCCCAAGGTTACGGACTAAACCTTAGCGGCTCGAACTCCGGCGGCTTCGAAGAAGACGACATCGCCGAATTTACGACCACTAGCACTGGTTTCAGCGGCCTGGTTGACCTCAACGATGAAGGTACCCTCACTCACGACAAAGCACTGACCGGCAGCTACGCTCCCGATTCACCAGCCACCGGGCGCGGCTCTGCCACAACTAATTTCTTCAACTACGAGTACTACGTCGTAAGCGGGTCGACCGTGCTAATTCTTGAGAGCGATTCCACTCAGGTGGGAGTAGGAACAATGGAGCTTCAGGCCACTCCCGGTGCTGCAGCGGTGGCGAGGCCAGCCATCTCAATAGTGCACCCAGCCACGCGCACCCACACAGCTCTGCGGCAACGCAAGTAGGTGCTCGGCATTTAGTTCCAACTCACCAGGGCGCGGCTCATCCCGCGCCCTTTTTCATCCCCCACCTCTTTCCCATGACCTTCGTTACCTTTATCAACGCCCATTCCTGAAGCACAATCACTTAAGTTTTCGTCCCAACTACGGGAGAAGCTGCGGGAGAGACCAAGGTGCGCGAAAGACGCATGCAGCGTGCATTCCAATTCGCCGTCATTTTTGTCTTCGCCAGCGTATCGCTGGCGGCGGCGCGCGATATTGCACTGGTCTCCAACAAATCCACCAATCGCGGTGACGTGACCGTCGCTGAGTTGGTAAAGGTCTGCAAAGCCCAAACCAGCCGCTGGCCTGATGGCAAGCCCATCACGTTCGTGATGCGCTCTCCCTCCGTGCCTGAAATGAAGATGGTTGTCGAAAAGGTTTACGGCATGTCCGAGAGTGAACTCAACAGTCTCATCGTTACCTCCAATCGCGGACGCCCCGGTCATCCCGCGATTCTGGTCGTCGACTCCGACGAGGAACTGGTAAACAAGGTGGCCTCGACGCCCGGAGCCGTTGGCGTTGTCGATGTGTATTCCATCAACAGCAGCGTCGCCATCGTCAAAATTGGTGGCAAACTCCCGTTGGAACCCGGCTACCTGCTTCATGGAAACTAGAAGCCATCTCATAAATGGTTTTGGGAAGGGCACGAGTTCAGCGGCTGCGGAAGAAGCCTGGTTTTGGGTGGAGCAGCGCTTCGAGCGTTGCGTTAAGGGCTTCGATTTCAAAAACGGCTTTAGCCGCTGAGGTACCTGAATCGACTCTTTGGGCGGTCAGAGAGTCCGTGATCACTAAAACTGTTTTCCCGCTGACCACGAACCACTGCTCTTGAACATGTCTGCTCCTGGCAAAAAACTCGCACCCGCGCCGCCGGCGAAATCCGCCGAGCCCGCGCGTCTCAAGTCCTATCCGCGCCGCTATCCGCGCTTCGCCGTCGATGCGCGCATGCAGGTGCGCATGTTCAAGGACGGCGAATTCCGCAGTTGCTGGGGACGCTCCACCGAACTCGGCCAGGACGGCATTGGCGCCACTCTTACCGGCGACCTCGAACCCGGCGAAATCGTCTCTCTCCAGATTCCTCTGCCTCTGAACAGCTTCACCTTGAAGGTGCGCGCCATCGTCCGCTACCGCCAGGGCCTGCGTTACGGCTTCGAATTCCTCACCGTCAGCGACTACCAGCGCGACATGGTCCGCCGTGTCTGCGAAATCCTCGCCAGCAAAAGCTAGACCTAGACAATTGAGAGATTGAGCCATCGGGCGATTGAACCATTGCAAACCGTCGCCGTACGCGGGCTGTTCCAATCACTCAATCACTCAATGTTCTAAATTACCTCAGTAACTTTCGAGTTACTCCCGCGCATTCTACTATCGCTCCTGCTGGGTATTTCACACGGAGAATTTTTCAAAATGGGTGATCGGTTCACCCAATCGTCTCGGCCCCGGGAACTCGTGCGCGCTCGCAGCCTTCAGCAGGCGCTTCAGCGCGGAGCCCCACCCACGTTCATTCCACCCAGCATTCCCAATCCCGTCGCGCAACCTCTGTTTCTTTCCTGGTGCGTGGAAACAGAGAGCGACACTAAGCTCGAAGCGAATTCGGAAAAAACTCTCGACGTCCGCCGCCAATATCTCGAGCAACTCTTTGAACGATTGCCCGACGCTGTGATCGTGTTCGACGAGTCTTTCCGTACGCAGTGCGTGAACCGTGAGTTTCAGCGCATCTTCGGCTACTCCGCCGAGCAAGCTCTCAGCCAGCCCATCGACTCGCTCATCCTTCCTTACGACCGTGCCGCCGAAGCCGATTGGATGTCGCAATGTCTGCTGCGCGGCGAGCAACTCACCCTCGAAACCCAGCGCCGCCGCCACGACGGATCGTTGCTCGACGTTTCCATTTCGACTGCGCCGCTAATTGTCGATGGCATGCCGCCCGCTTTCTACGCCATCTATCGCGACATCTCCGCGCGCAAAAGCGCCGAAGCGCTTAGTTCAGCTCTTTATCGCATCGCCGAAAAAGTCAGCGCCTCGCAAAATCTGCAGCAGTTTTTCGCCGCGATCCACGGCATCGTCGATGAGCTGATGTGCGCCCGCAATTTCTCCATCGCCATTCACGATCCCGAAACGCAACTGCTCACCTTTCCCTACTTCGTCGACGAACAGGAGTCCGCTCCTGCTCCGGCAAAGCTCGGCCGCGGCCTTGCCGATTACGTGCTGCGCACCGGTGAGTCTGTACTCGGCACTCCCGAACTCCTGCAGAAATTGTTGAAGCAACGCGAAGTCGAAGTCACTGGCCCACGCCCCGTCGATTGGCTGGGTGTGCCGCTCAAAGTAAATGACCACGTCTTCGGCGCACTCATCGTGAAGAGCTATTCCGAAAACGTGCGCTTTCGCGATCGTGACAAGGAAGTTCTTACCTTGATCGCGCAGCAGTTGGCCGCCGCCATCGATCACAAACACAACGAGCAGGCGTTGCGCCGTTCCGAGGTGCGCTACCGCTCTCTCGTGCAGACCGCGGTCTACGGCATTTACCGCTCCAGCCTCGAAGGCCGCTTTCTCGATGTGAACCCGGCGCTCATCGGAATGCTCGGCTATAACTCGGCCCTAGAAATTCTCGCGCTCGATCCGCGGAAAGATGTTTTCTTCGACCCCGCCGATTACTCGCGCCTGGTTGACGAATTCCGTCGCAACGGACGCATGGATGGCTTTGAAGTCCGCTGGAAGCGCAAGGACGGCTCGGCCATCAACGTCCGCATCAGCGGCCGCGCCGTAGCCAGCGGAGACGCACCCACCGACGTGCTCGAAGCCATCGCCGAGGACATCACCGAGCGCCGCCTGCTCGAAGATCAATTCCGCCAGGCCCAGAAAATGGAAGCCGTTGGCCGCCTTGCCGGCGGCATTGCGCATGACTTCAACAATTTGCTCATGGTCATCAGCGGCTACACCGAAGTTCTCCTCAGCCAGCTTTCGCCGGGCGAATCTATGTATTCCAAGGCTGAAGCTATTCAACAAGCTTCCGATCGCGCCACCACGCTCACTCGCCAGCTTCTCGCCTTCAGCCGCAAGCAATTGCTCGAACTCAAGATCATCGACGTCAATGCCATCGTCGCCGACATGGAGCGGCTCCTTCGCCCGCTCATCGGCGAAGATATCGAACTCACCACCAGCCTTGCTCCTTCGGTCGGCTGCACTCGCGCCGACGCCGGCCAACTCGAGCAGGTCATCATGAATCTCGTCGTCAACGCGAAAGACGCCATGCCCAGCGGCGGCAAAATCTGCATTCGCACCGCCGAGGTCATCCTCGACGACTCTTACCGCCCGGAAAATACTTTCATCAAGCAAGGTCCATACATCATGATTTCGGTCAGCGACTCCGGCCAGGGCATGGACCGCGAAACTCAGGCGCGCATTTTCGAACCTTTCTTTACCACCAAGGAAAAAGGTAAAGGCACAGGGCTGGGGCTATCCACTGTCTACGGAGTCATCAAGCAGAGCGGCGGCTACGTTTTCGTGCAGAGCGAATTAGGCCGCGGCACCGTCTTCACCATTTATTTCCCGCGAGTCGACGGACCCTCCGAGGCCCACAACACCACTCAAGTTTCTCTCACCGAAGGCGGCGGCTCCGAAACCATTCTGCTGGTCGAAGATGAAGATTCCGTCCGGCAACTGGTCCGCGAAACCCTTGAATCTCGCGGCTATCGCGTGCTCGAAGCGGAGAACGGCAATGCCGGACTCGCCCTCGCCGCCAGCCACGCCGACACCATTCACCTCGTCATCACAGACGTCGTCATGCCCGGCCTCAGCGGCCACGAACTCGCCCAGCAACTCAAGCCCGCGCGACCCGGCATCAAAGTTCTTTATCTCTCCGGCTACGCGCAGGACGCCTTCCCCAGCCCGCTCCCCGCCGACAGCCAAAAAGCCTTCCTGCAAAAACCCTTCACCCTGCAAAACCTCGCCCGCAAAGTCCGCGAAGTCCTCGGCCCAGCAAATAACTAGTCCTCGCATCATCACGACCACGTTGTCCTCGGAAACCCTCCCGCCAGCTTAACCAGCTGAGGGTGTGCTACCAGACATAGGTTCCTACTGACTCCGGCGGTAACGTGGTCTGGAAAAATTTATCGTGGTACTTCACCGCGAAGGGCTTCGCGAAATTTGCCGTGTTCGAAACCACCAGCACCATCTTGTGCTGGGGAGTAAGAAAGGCGACGCTCGCCAACTGCTCCATCTCACTCGACGCCACTCGCACCGAGCCCGGCGGCACAAACTGCGAGAAGTGCTCAATCACATAATAAGCGACATTCTTGGTCACAGAATCGCCATTCAGCGTGATGGCTCCGGAACAACCGGTGCATCCCCCATTATTAGTATGCGGCCCGTTCTTTGGATCCGCCGCCAAATTCCACAGCAGCACGTTTCGGCACCAGTTCCGCGTTGCGCCGATCATCACGCGCCTTACCGGCTTGGCAATTCCAAGCGGTCCGGAGCGCCCCTCGGTCACCGACTGCTCTGTCATATACAAGTTCTTTTTCGGATACGCATCGTGCACTTGTGCCAGCAGGCTAGCATCACCGCCGTAAAGATGAAATGCCGTTCCATCCACATACTTGTTCGCGACAGGATTTCCCAGAATCGACAGCGAATAGGACAAAACATCCGGGTTGTGATCGTAGACCAGAATCTTCGTCCGGATCCCCGCCTTCTCAAACGCAGGCCCAAGAGCCTTCGCGATGAACGTGTCCTGTTCCTGCGCAAACATCGCCATGCTGGGCGTGTTCTTTGGATTCAGCGGCTCATTCTCGACCGTGATCGCGTCAATCGCGATCCCCTCGGCGCGCATCGCCTCGATGTACTTTACGAAATACTTCGCGAACGCCCCGTAATATTCCTGCCTGAGCTCGCCCGCCTTCACGTCGTTGTTCGTCTTCATCCATGCTGGAGCAGACCACGGTGATCCCAATATCTTGATCTCCGGCCGAATTGCCAGGATCTCCTTCAGCACGGGAATCACATCCGCGCGATCTGGTCCCAGGTTGAACTTCGCCATCTCCACATCGGTCTCGCCCGGCGGCAGGTCATCGTACGAATACACGCGCTCATTCATATCGGAAGAGCCGATGCTCACGCGCAGGTAGCTCACTCCGATTCCATTGTCGCCGGTTGTAAACAATTCCCTCAGCAGGGCAGCCCGTTGCGAAGCGCCCATGCGCATCAACAGCTGCGCGCTTCCTCCGGTCAACGCAAATCCAAAGCCGTCGATTGACTGGAAGCGCTCCGCATCGTCCACGGTAAGCGCCGGTGACTGAGTCGCCTCCGGGGAAAATTGCAGCGCGGCCGCTTGTGGCGCAACCAGGGCAGTCCGGTCGGGTGTCGTTAGCCACATCCGTGCTGCTCGCTCTTGCTGCGCGTTCGACAACAAAGAGAACAGCAGTCCACAAGACGAACATATGAGCATTTTCAGCTTCATGAAGCCTCCGATTTACGAGCGCCGAGGTCATTTGGAAGGACAAAAGATTGTGCGTGCGTGCCATCCAATGTTTCTAGATCATAATATTTGAAGATGTTTGTTGTCGGTGTCCAATTAGTACCTGGAAACGGGCTTCTAGGACCAGGCAGATCGCTTTAGCGCCCACGCGCTAGACATCGCAGGGGTGTAGAATCTCCTCGCAACCGCGGTGCGGTTCCCAATCATCCAACTTCACGACGCCGCTCCGCCTGAATCCACACCTAGGCTCTCATCATCAGTACAATTACAATAAGGACTCTGGAGGAAAAATAATGGCTTTCGAACTACCACCCCTGCCGTACGATTACGCGGCGCTCGAACCGGTCATCGATAAGCAGACGATGACCCTGCACCACGACATGCACCACGGCGCCTATGTCAAGAACCTCAACGCAGCCATCGAAAAGCATCCCGAATTAGCCAGCAAGTCCGCCGAAGAACTAATCAAAGACCTCAACGCGATTCCCGAAGACATTCGCGGCGCGGTGCGCAACAACGGCGGCGGCCACATCAACCACACCATGTTCTGGAAGATCATGAAGCCCAAAGGTGGCGGCGATCCCAACGGTCCCATCGCTCAGGCCATCACCAAAACCTTCGGCACCTTCAAAGATTTTCAAGCCAAGTTCAACGACGCCGGCGTCAAACAATTCGGCTCCGGATGGGTCTGGCTCGCCGGCAAAGGCGACGGTGAAGTGCATATCATGAGCACGCCCAATCAGGACAGTCCGATCTCGCAAGGCCATTTCCCGATCTTCGGCAACGACGTCTGGGAGCACGCCTACTACCTCAAATACAACAACCGCCGCCCGGAGTATCTCGCCGCCTGGTGGAACGTAATTAACTGGGACGAGGTCAACGCCCGTTACGAAGCCTACAAGTCCGGCAAAGCCGTAGCCGAACCCGCTCTGGCTCATCGGTAAGGTTCTTACCGGTGGGGCTGTCAGCAGAACGAACTTCTGCTGAACTGTCATCCTGCTGACCTTGTCATCCTGAGCGTAGTGGCCGCTCCGCAAAGCGGAGCGGCCACGAAGTCGAAGGACCCCTGTTCCGCGCACGCCTCCCGCCGCAGTCTCAAGGCGTTCTTCCATTGCCTATGTAGCGACAGCCGCCTTCGGCTGTCCCGCCAAGCGAAGCGAGGCGGAATCTGCCACAGACGATTGCAGCATCGAGATGCAGCACTAAAAATTAAATAAACTTCCATAAGAATCAAAAAGGCCCCGTGACCCACGGGGCCTTTCCTTCTTACGACTCCCAGCTACGCCGCCGCTGTCTCCACGTACTCATCCGGAGCGGCTTCGAATTCCTTTCTGCAATTCTCCGAACAGAAAAAATACTTCTTGCCCGCAAACTGCGTATGGAATTCGGTTCTCTTGTCGTCAACTTTCATTCCACAGACGGGGTCAGTTGTCATGATTCCTCCACGATAGAATTTTGCTCCAGCGTGTTTTCACTTCGCTGCCGGGATCACTGCAAAGACCCTGCCGTTCTCGGCCATCTCCAAATCGCTGATCTGCTTCACCTTGCCCGCCCCGAAATTTTCCCGGGAGAAAGACCTTAGAAAAATCTTCCAACCGGGTGCAGGTTATACCCAGCACGACTCGCGCCCAATGCTCACGAGCCTTAAACGCAACTGCTCTGAAGCCACACGCAAAACAAGAATGGCCACGACTGACCACGAGTCACCACCACCGCTTTCTGCATTTCCTGTGCGTCCCTGTGGACAATCTGCCACCCCGCATTCCTAGGCCAACTCTCCCACTCGCGGAACTCGCGCCCTGTACGCGGTGTAGAGAGACATCGATGAAGAGTTTCTCGATTCGGATCGATCCACAAATCCGCGCCAGCCATTTTCCTCAATTGCACCAAAAATACTGAATTGACCCCGCGCGGTTTCCCTCGTACAGTCTTTTTCGCCCCTCTCGACAGCAACCAAAAGCTAACTCGGTCGAAGACAGTAACCCGGCCGGAGATGCAATATCGGTCGGTCGGCAATAGCCGCCTATCCACCAACATCACCGTTTCTCAATAACGATTTCAAACCCGGTTGGAACCCATGAAAGCTACAAATCGCTGGATCACATACCGCACGCGCTTCCTCGTCAAAGCCAAGCAACTCAACGCCAGCCTCACCTTCACCGATCCTCTCGGCCGCCAGCACTCCGGCCGCAAGGGCGACTATCTCGTCGAATCTTCTGACGGAGTTCTCCGTATCGCTCCGCGTCAGATTTTCGAAGACATATACGTCCCCCTAATGGTCGGCGACGGAGAGAATCCCGAGACAGTCGAAAATTTTCCGTCGCTCACACCTTTGCCGCAGCCCCTGACCCTGCGCAAACGATCAGCGCCAGACCTTCTCTCGATTCCACCTCATCTCGCTCGAAAATCTCCTCAGCCCTGCCACGACCGCAGCTCCCCCAGCCCTAGCCTGCGCTCGTTCTAGCCCGACTAGCCGAGCCGAACCAGCCCCGGAGGGGCGGCAGATTATAGCCCCGGACGTAAGTCCGGGGTTGGCTCGAAAAAAATGGAACCAAGTCCCCGGCGGGACGACAGAAAATTGTGGAAGTTGACGTGGAGGGTGGCGCGCACCCCGACTTTGTGAACGCACCATGAATTTGATTTGTGGAAAACCAATCCGTACACCCCGCATCAAGCCCGTCATTGCTGGAGATACAACCTATGGTGTTTCTCTCTTGACAGGCACAATAAGCGGGAGTAACTTTGCATTCCCATAGCCCTTTTGAAACTGGTCTCGCGGGAACGGGACAAGTCTTAGAAGGCAAGAATCAACAGCCGTTAGGAAAGCAAGGTTGGGACAGCGCTTGGCCAGAGGTGACCCGGCTCTAGTCCTGTAAACGTAAGAAAACAATCAGCAAGAGCGATGGCGAGGCTTCCTTTTGAGAACCGGAAGCCGGAGCCGGAAGCCCGGTCGACAGTGCGGTGATCGTTCCCCCGGATCCTCCCCCCGGGGGCCCGACTTTAGGCAGATTCAACTTAAGCAGCAAGCGAACGTGGAAAAGCGGCGCTTTAGCACCGCGATAGACCGGCCTTGGCTGTAGCCCTTGCCGTACGTCTTCGAGGAGCCCAAAATGGAAACCTTAACCCGCATGGTCACCGATTCGCTGGCGCGGCACGGTTTCGACCGCCCCGTCGACCCGCGCCGCTTGCGATGGTCGCGCTGGTTCCGTTGCGATTCCCCTCATAGCCTCCTTGTCGTCCCCAGCAAACCCGGCATTTTCGCCCTAGCCGAGGAAATCATGGACCTCGGTTCCAGCAAAGCATCGGAAGCCGCCAATGCCTATGTGGGGACGGACGCCTTCGTCCGTCCAGCCGAGCAAAGCTCGGCAGCTGCATCAGCCGCATCGACTTCTGATGGGAACACGTCTGATGGGACCCAAACCTGGGAAGGGCACGACTTCAGTCGTGCTACGAAACCATCCAAAACCCAGCCGGCTTTATCCGCTGAGCCCACGCGCCGCATGCTGGCCGTCCTCCAGTTCTCCGAAGACGACGACATGGCCTTCACCCTCGACCGCATGTTCGCCCGCGCCAATCCCATGCGGGACCGCTTTGCCACGGGCCGTTGCTTCCTTCGCTTCGTGGTAATCGAAGACCAGGCCCAGCGCCGCAGCATCTGCGCCGCCCTCAATCAATGGATGCTCTCCTCCGCCGAGAAAGCCAGCGGCATCGGCACCGACTTCCAGTCCTCGCTGGAACTAACGACGGACCGTGTGGGTCGGACACTCATGTCCGACAAAGCCGAGACCGTCCAACCGTCGGCTCACACGATGCCGTCGACATTTGTACAACCACTTTCCGAAGTCCCGCTCCCTCACGTCGACTCCGGAGCCAACAAGAATCTTCACTGTCCTCACCCCCTCCCCTCCGGCTTCTAAACCGGGAGGATTGGGAGATGGCAGCAGTGCCTTTGGGTGGCGCAGCGCTTCAGCGCTGCGAATAGAAGTTTCGCAGTCTTGGGGCTTCAGCCCCCGAGGTAAGCAGCCGCGAAGCGGCGGAAGAACGCAGCCCATGGCGCAAGCCATGGGTTAAAGGAATTAAAAAGAACCAGCCTCGCGGGGCGAAAGAACTGCTCTTTACAAGAAACCGTTGTACCCCCGAACGAACCGTTCGGGACGGCCCGCTCCCCGCCCGCCCCAATGGACGCCGAATCGGGCCACGCTAGATAGAATCTAACTATTAATGGAGAACGCAATGCCGGACGTTAAAACTACCGTCAATTCCCCCGCCGCGGCCGCCCCCGCATCCCCTGTCACCCCTGCCAACGCAAGCCCGAAGAAGACCGCCCCCGGCCTGTCCTTCCGCCGC
>Ga0210405_10002307_pt1 | contig 19991 bp, 18 predicted proteins | sample IncBWH11MmetaG_FD_155492 | JGI IMG/M metagenome (GOLD analysis project Ga0210405, IMG submission 155492) | Forest soil microbial communities from Barre Woods Harvard Forest LTER site, Petersham, Massachusetts, United States - Inc-BW-H-11-M | ecosystem: Environmental > Terrestrial > Soil >... | reverse complement strand
CTTCGGTCGACCTCTCCCGCAAGGGGAGAGGTAAACGGAGCCTGCTGATCGAGCGATGATCCTAGCAAATCCATTGAAAGGCACGTCATGAAACGGGTGATGATCCTCGACGGTCCGAACCTCAATCTGCTCGGCGTGCGCGAGCCGCATATCTACGGCACGACCACGCTTGCGGAGATCAAGGCGAATTGCGAGCGCGAGGCCACCGCGCTTGGGTTTATGGTCAGCTTTCACCAGTCGAACCACGAGGGCGAACTGGTGGATTTGATTCAGTCGGCGCGAGAAAGCGCCGATGCTATCGTCATTAATCCGGGCGGCTATTCCTTCACTTCGATTGCGATCGTCGATGCGATCAGGACATTCGACGGCACGGTGCTGGAAGTGCACATCTCCAACATCCACGCCCGCGACGAGCATCACCGTCACTCGAAGATTTCTCATGCGGCGACGGGCGTCATCTGCGGGCTCGGGCCCTATGGCTATGTCGCCGCGTTGCGCGCGCTCGCGGAGATGAAAAAGAAAGCGTGATGGGATGGCTTCCGTCTTTGCGAGGAGCGTTAGCGACGAAGCAAACCAGAATCGCGAAGAAAAGCTGGATTGCCTCGCTTACGCTCGCAATGACAGTAGGCTGGTCCTACGGCGTCACCGGAAAGCCCGCCGGCAGCGCGATGCCCTTCTCGCGGGCCGCCTGGCGCAACAGATCAGGTCGGTCGGAAATGATTCCGTCGACGCCCATCTCGATCAGGCGCGCCATATCCGCGGGCTGGTTCACGGTCCAGACCACGACCTTCAGACCCACAGCGTGGGATTCAGAGATCAGCTCCGGCGTGAGGTCGCGGAGATAAGGCGACCAGATCGCGCCGCCCGCCGCCTTGATGGTGCGCGGGGTCGACCCTCCGTGCTCGGCCGGGTTGAAGCCTGCGGTCCATTCGGAAGCCTTGTCGCGAAAAACCGTCGGATCCCTTCCGCCCTGCACGGTCAGATACACGGTCGGGATTTCCGGCGCGAGCTTCTGCACCAGCTGCAACGTCCGCCAGTCGAACGACTGCACCGTGACGCGGTTTTCGAATTTCTCGGCCCGCAACAGGTCCAGCAGAAGTCCGACGAAACGCTCCGGCGGAGGCGATTCGTCAGGATGATTCGGGTCGATCTTGGTTTCGATGTTCAGGCGCACGTGGTTGTCGCCGGACCGGCGCACCAGACCGATCAACTCTTTCAAGGTAGGAATTCTGGCGCCGGGCACCGCGTGCTGGTCGGGGAATTGCGCGGCGTAAATGCTGCCGGGACGAATTTGCCCTACATCGTATTGCTTCACTTCATCCAGCGAAAGCTTGACGAAGGGAGTACCGGGCTCGGCGACATAATGGCCGTCGGCGCCGCGGGTGAGATCGGGGTTCAACCAGCGCTCGTGGGAAATCACGAGCACGCCGTCGCGCGTCACACCGATATCGAGCTCCAGTGTGTTGACGCCCATCGAGATCGCGTTGGCAAACGACGCAAGCGTGTTTTCCGGAAACAGCGCGCGGCCGCCGCGATGGGCTTCGATATCGAACGCAGAAGCTTTCACAGCAGAGACTTTAACATCGGTGATGCCCGCTTGTTCTCCGCCCATAGCCTTTGGCACGATCAAGACCGCGGCCACGAGGACCGCGAAGCACCGAAGGACCAGTCGTCGATTGACAGATAGCACGATGTTACCGCGCACCGAATGTCGTTTCCCCGAACAGCGTCTTGTGCGACGCCGGCTGCGAACGCCAATATTGCGGCGGGGCATATACCTCGCCACCGAGTTGGGCGGCGGCGTGCCAGGCCCAGCGCGGATCGTAGAGCATGCCGCGGGCGAGCGCGACCATATCGGCCTTGCCGGAAGCGATGATTTCTTCGGCGTGGCTCGCTTCGGTGATCAGTCCGACGGCCATCGTGGTCACGCCGGTGGCCTCCTTGATCGCCTGCGCAAACGGCAGCTGATAGCCGGGCGACAACGGAATTTTCTGCAGCGGCGATATCCCGCCGGAGGAGACGTCGATCCAATCGACGCCGCGTTTTTTCAACTCCTTGGCAAGCTCGATGGTCTGTTCGAGGTCCCAGCCGCCCTCGACCCAGTCGGTCGCCGAGACCTTGATGCCCACCGGCTTTTTCGACGGAAACACCGCGCGCACGGCATCGAACACTTCGAGCGGATAACGCATCCGGTTTTGCAGGGACCCGCCATATTTATCGGTGCGCTTGTTGGAGATCGGCGACAGGAACTGGTGCAGCAAATAGCCGTGCGCGCAATGCAGCTCGATGGCGTCGATACCCAGCCGGCTGGCGCGCCGCGCGGATTCGACGAAGGCCTCGCGAACGCGCTTGAGCCCCATGACATCGAGTACGAGCGGCTGCAGCTCGCCATCCTTGTGCGCCACCTCGGACGGCCCCACCGTCTGCCATCCTCCCTCGGCGAGCGGTATCTGCTGCCCCCCCTCCCAAGGCTTGTGACTCGACCCCTTGCGGCCCGCATGGGCCAGCTGAATCGCAATCGCGATCGTCGAATGCCTTCGGACCGAAGCAAGAACCGGCCGCAGCGCCGATTCGGTGGCGTCATTCCACAGACCGAGGCATCCCGGGGTGATGCGGCCGATGGCTTCGACATGGGTCGCCTCCATGCAGAACATCCCCGCGCCCGACAAAGCCAGGTTATTGATGTGGGTAAAATGCCAGTCGTTCGCCTTGCCGCCCTCTGCCGAGTATTGGCACATCGGCGCGACCATGATGCGGTTTGGAAGCGCAAGGTCACGCAGACGGATCGGAGAAAACAGGGCGCTCATAAAACGGCATCCGCCAATGGAAATAATCGTTTACAACGATCTATAATTCACTCCGATGACGGACGTCGAATGTCGAATGCGTAGAACGGGCTTCCGTAAACGCAACGGTCTTAAGGTTTGATGCCGGCGGCCTTGATCACCTCGAGATTCTCCGCAATCTCGTGCGCCACGAACGCATCCATCTGCGCCGGCGTCATCGGGAACGGCTCGACGCCCAGTTTTGCCAGGCTTTCCTGCATCGAGGGCTCGGCGAGAGCCTTGGTTCCGGCATCGTGAAACCTGTCGATGATGTCGCGCGGGGTCTTTGCCGGCATGAATACGCCGAGCCAGAACACGCTTTCCGCGTTCTTCAGGCCCACTTCGGCGGGCGTCGGCACATCGGGCAATTCGGCCGCGCGCTTCGGCGTCGAGATCACGAGCGCGTGTACCCGGCCCTCCTTGATCAGCGGCAGCGCGGTGGCGAGCGGGCAAAAGTAGAAATCGATTCGCCCGCCAAGGATATCGGCGATCACCTCCGCGCCGCCGCGGTAGGGCACATGGGTGGTTTCGATTCCGGCTGCGAGCCGGAATTTCTCGGCGCTGATATGCACGGCGCTGCCGATGCCGACCGAGCCGAATGCGATCGAACCGGGCCTTGCCTTGGCGTCCGCGATGAAGTCCTGCACGGTTTTCCATGGCCGCGAGACCGGCACGATCATCACATTGGCGCTCACGCCGATCATCAAGGCCGACGTCAGGTCTCTGGTGATGTCAAACGGCAGCTTGGGGTAGATCGCGGGCGAAATCGCCAATGCCGAGGATTGGGCAAGGATGCTGTAGCCGTCCGCATCCGCCTTCACGACGGCCGCGGTGCCGATCGTGCCGCCGGCGCCGGGCCGATTTTCCACGACGATTGCTTGGCCGAGTTCAGCCGCGAGCCGGTCGAACACCACGCGCGGCACCACGTCGGCGGCACTTCCCGCGCCAAAGGGGATCGTCGCCTTGATCAGGCGCGAGGGCCAGTTATCGGCGTGCGCCGCGGCAGCAAATACCACGATACCCGCCACAAAACCCCAACGCACCACACTACGCATTCGTCACTCCGGTTCCCGCTACCGCCGCCTCGAAGAGGTCGTGCACAGATTTGCGCGCCGGTGCAAGCGCGCCGGCGACATTGCCGATCGGGTGGCAGCCGGATTGGCGGGCCTGCGGTCGATGACGCGATAGTGATCATGGCCCACCAGGACGCAATCGGCCTCGGCGGCGGCTCACCCCACCAGCGTAAATTGCAGCAGCAAGGTGCGCTGGATCATCGAAAAGTTATCGTCGGATACCATGGTCAGCACGGTCTCGCCCTCGGCCGTGACATGGGCGTCGATGCCTTCCATGTTGTCGACCTCATTGCCGAGATCGGCCTCGAAAATCGACGGACCGTCGATCACGGCCCCCGGCGCCACCGAACTGAGCGGGATGCGCCGGATACGGATGCCAATTCCGGACAGCCAGGAAAACTTCCGCTCCAGGATCAGGAGATCACCAGCCGGCAACAGCACGGCATCGCTGATATCGAAGTCTTCGGTGCGGCGAACGCTGAACTGGCCCGGCATCGGGCCTCCGACCAGAAACGCGATGAGATTTCCGCTTGCGTCGAGGCCGCGCTCGGACATCGCGATCAGCGTTCCCGAAAGCGGCTGGCCCTTCGGCACAAATACCAGCGCCTCCAGCCCCTTGTTGTTGGGCAGTTTGCTCGCCGCTTTCGGCAGCGGCACGACTTCGCCTCGCGCACGGGTAAAGCCCTTGCTGAAATCGAAGCGCAGCACTTTGTTGACCCGCTCCAGGCCGATGTACACGAACGAGCCGTCAAGAGCGATCGACTCCGAATCATACCAGCCGCGGGCAGTGATAGGTCTGCCGTCAGCGCCCAGCATCGGCGCCGTCTCAACATCGGCGAGCCCCGTCATCGCACGGCCCCGGTACTCGATGCGTCCGGTAAACCAGTGCCCCCTGTCGCTGAATGAAATGAAGCGTTCGCCTTTCGCGTCGAGTCTTAGTCCCGACAGTCCCCCGAAGCGCGGGAAAGGCGAGGTCAGAACCAGCCCGCTTCGATATTCCAGCGCACCGAATCTTAACCGATCATGGTCGTGGCGATCGAACCAGGGAACGGATCGGGCTTTGACCTCGATCGCCGTCGCACCCTCGATCGAGGCGGCTTCGCCAGAACGGGGCAGCGCGACAAACTGCGCTTTCGCGATGCGCGAAGCAGCCCCTGCCGACACACCCGACACCATTTGGAGGAAACGGCGGCGTGAACGGCTAAAATCCGGCAGTACTTTTCCGCGCGAGTTCACGCCGGGATCAGGAGTGCAGCCGGCGTCGCGGTGCGGTTGCGGCCGGCGCGGCCCCATGGGTCTCGCTGAACAGTTCAGCGAGCTTTTCGGTGATGGCGCCGCCGAGTTCCTCGGCATCGACGATGGTGACGGCGCGGCGATAGTACCGCGTGACGTCGTGGCCGATGCCGATGGCGATCAGTTCGACCGGCGAACGCGTTTCGATTTCCTCGATGATGTGACGCAGATGCCGCTCGAGGTAATTGCCGGGATTGACCGACAGCGTGGAGTCATCGACCGGCGCACCGTCGGAAATCATCATCAGGATCTTGCGCTGCTCGGTCCGGCCGAGCAGGCGTTTATGCGCCCAATCGAGTGCCTCGCCGTCGATGTTTTCCTTCAGCAAGCCCTCGCGCATCATCAGGCCGAGATTCTTGCGGGCCCGCCGCCAGGGCGCATCCGCGGATTTGTAGATGATATGCCGCAGATCATTGAGACGGCCGGGATTGGCCGGCTTGCCCGCGGCCAGCCACGCTTCGCGCGACTGTCCGCCCTTCCAGGCGCGGGTGGTGAAGCCAAGGATTTCCACCTTCACGCCGCACCGTTCCAGCGTTCGCGCCAGAATATCGGCGCAGGTCGCAGCAACCGTGATCGGGCGGCCGCGCATCGAGCCGGAATTGTCGAGCAGCAGCGTCACCACGGTATCGCGGAAGGTCGCTTCCTTTTCGTGCATGAAGGAGAGCGGATGATAGGGATCGGTCACGACCCGCGACAGGCGGGCCGGATCGAGAATGCCTTCTTCGAGGTCGAACTCCCAGGCACGATTCTGCTGGGCCATCAATCGACGCTGCAGCCGGTTGGCAAGCCGCGCGACGATGCCTTGCAAATGCGCGAGCTGCTTGTCGAGGTAGCTGCGCAACCGCTCGAGCTCATCGTGGTCGCAAAGATCCTCGGCCGCGATCACCTCGTCGAATTTCGGCGCGAAGGCGTGATATTCGGGCCCCCGCGGCTCGTTCTGGCCGCGCGAATTCGGACGCGTCGCTTCGCCCGGCGTCTCGTCGTCGCCCAGCTCGCCATCGTCGAACGTATCGGACGTCGACGCCTGCGCGCTTTCCATCGCGCTTTCCGACATCTCGTCGGTCGTGGCCTGCGCCTGATCGGCGCTCATTTCCTGAGCGGCGTCGGATTCCGGCGAACCCTCGGCGCCGGACTGGTCGTTTTCACCGTCGCGGCTTTCGTCCTGGTTCTCGTCTTCATCGGCGTCTGCGTTGCGGTCGTCGCCCAGTTCAAGCGCAGACAGAAGGTCGTGGACCGCGTCGCCGAATTTCAGCTGATCCTCGGCAAAGCGATCGAGCTGGTCGAGCCGTGCGCCGATCTTGTCTTCCAGAAACGGACGCCAGAGGTCGACCACCTTGCGCGCGGCGGTCGGCGGCGCGAGCCCGGTCAGCCGCTCGCGCACAAGCATTGCCAGCGCATCGGACAAAGGCGCATCGGCTCGATCGGTGATCTCGTCGAATTTGCCGCGGTGGAAATGATCGTCGAGCATCGCGGTGAGGTTCTTCGCAACGCCCGCCATCCGCCGCGAGCCGAGCGCTTCGACCCGGGCCTGCTCGATCGCCTCGAACACGCCCCGCGCCTGCGGATTACCGGGCATCAGCTTGCGATGCACTTTCGGATCGTGGCAGGCGAGCTTCAGCGCAATCGAGTCGGCATGACCGCGGACAATGGCAGCATCCTTCCGCGACATCTTGCGCGGCGGCTCCGGCAGCCGCGCCTTGCCCGGCGACAGGCCCGGCCGCTCGGCGGCGAAACTGACCTCCAGTTCCGGCTTTTTCGCAATCGCGCGCAGGCACGCCGTCACCGAGCGCTTGAACGGCTCGGTCGGCGCTTCCTTTGGTCCGATGCGGAACTTGCTGTTGGATGTGCTCATAGTGTCTTCGTAAGCCAATGGCGCGTCACGCCGCCAGGATAGCCGCTAATCGAACCGAACGCCTTGTACCCGCACTTCCGGTAGAAACCAGGCGCCTGAACACTCATCGTATCGACGTAGGAGCGCACCGCACCGAAGCGGCGAGCCTCGTCCTCGATCTTTTTGATCAACCCCGTTCCTCGGCCTTTGCCGCGGAATCGCTGGTCGATCCAGAACAGCTGGATAAACAGCACCGTCATCCAGACTTCGCCGACGACCCCGCCGACGATCTTTTTCTTTTCACGGAGCGAGACGGCGAAGCGGCGGTAGTGCTGCTTCCCCATCTTCTCTTCGTTGTAGCGGGTGAGGCCGCCGATAACCGCGCGCTTGGTCTCGCCGACCGTACGTTCGACGGAAATCGACGCCATGCGTCAGCTCAGCGCCACGTTGACGGCGGATTCGGCAAGCTCCGCATTGAAGCAGCGCTGATAGAATTCCGCGACCAGCGACCGTTCCAGCTCATCGCACTTGTTGAGGAAGGTGACGCGGAACGCAAAGCCGATATCGCCGAAAATCTCGGCGTTCTCCGCCCATGTGATCACGGTGCGCGGGCTCATCACCGTCGACAGATCGCCATTGGCAAAGGCATTACGGGTGAGATCGGCCAGCCGCACCATCTTGTTGACGATGTCGCGGCCCTGGGTGGTGCGATAGTGATGGGCTTTCGCCAGCACGATCTCCACTTCTTCGTCATGCGCCAGATAGTTGAGCGTGGTGACGATCGACCAGCGGTCCATCTGACCCTGGTTGATCTGCTGGGTGCCGTGATAGAGACCGGACGTGTCGCCGAGACCGACGGTGTTCGCGGTCGAGAACAGGCGAAACGCCGGGTGCGGCTTGATCACCTTGTTCTGGTCGAGCAGCGTCAGGCGGCCCGAAACTTCCAGCACGCGCTGGATCACGAACATCACGTCGGGACGGCCGGCGTCATATTCATCGAACACCAGCGCGATATTGTTCTGCAGCGCCCACGGCAGGATGCCGTCCCTGAATTCAGTGACCTGCTTGCCGTCCTTGATGACGATGGAATCCTTGCCGACGAGATCGATGCGGCTGATATGGCTGTCGAGGTTGACGCGTACGCACGGCCAGTTCAGCCGTGCAGCGACCTGTTCGATATGGGTCGATTTGCCGGTGCCGTGGTAGCCGGTGACCATGACGCGGCGATTCTTCGCAAAGCCGGCAAGGATCGCCAGCGTCGTGGCGCGATCGAACCGGTAATCCGCATCGACATCCGGCACATGCGGATCGACTTCGGAATAAGCGGGCACTTCAAGATCGCTGTCGATGCCGAATACCTGCCGCACCGACACCTTCATGTCGGGCATTCCAGCGGGTTCCTGAGCTTTGGTCATGGCGGCGGTCGTCATCAATCCTCCGAGGTCTCGGGCGCTCCCGAAACCAGATTTATTGGGTGTGGCTGCGGATGGTTACCTCACGAAACCGTATCAGAGAGCTGCGATTGGCAGAAGCCCAGCCCGCAATCAAAGTTCCGTTGGGTTTTCATGTAGATAAGTCGGGAGTCGCAGTTTTGGAAGGCTGCCCTGCAAATCCTGGCAAGTTTTAGCCGCGCGCTCGCGCGACAAAGGCAAGGGCAGCCGCGGCACTATCCAGCCTGCCTGTGAGTTGTGATAGGTCTGCGGCCGGGCGACCGGCCCCAAATATAGGGATTTTCGTGGCCTCATTGATCGACCCATTGATTGCATTCGTCTCAGCCCATGCCTGGCTTGCTTATTTGACCCTGTTTTTAGCGGCACTTTTGGAGGCGGTTCCGATCGTCGGCGCCGTCATTCCAGGCTCGACCATCATTTTTGCGCTGAGTGCGCTCGTGCCCGGTGGCGAGCTGCAGTTGGGGTGGGTCCTGCTGGCCGCCATTGCCGGCGCCCTGCTGGGCGATGGGTCCGCCTTCTTGCTCGGATACCGTGAGCAGCGCGAAATCCTCAAAACCTGGCCGCTTTCGAATTATCCGCGGCTGGTTTCCCAGAGCGAAGCCTTCTTTAATCGCTGGGGGACGCTCGCGGTATTTTTCGCGCGCTTCGTACCGCCGATTCGGGCTTTCGTCCCGATCACAGCGGGCGCGCTCGGGATGACGCCGCCGATGTTCTATGCCGTCAATATTCCGGCGGTTTTGCTGTGGGCGCCCGCCCACGTGCTGCCGGGGGTGCTCGCGGTTTCAGCGCTGCATCGCTACGGCGGCTTTGCGCCCCACGAAGGGATCGCCAAGCACTACTGGATCCTCGCGGTCATTGTCGGCGCTTTGATCATCGCGCTCGCAAGTTGGGCAATACGCCGCAGGCGCGGCGGCGGGGCGATCGAGCCTGCGGTTCAACCGGATCGCGGAAAGCTCTGAGACGATTCCGCGCGCCTACGCGCGGACGACCGTCTTCAGGTAGTTGTAAGCCTTGATGATCTCGATCAGGCGGTCTTCCGTTGAACGGTCGCCGCCATTGGCGTCCGGGTGATGCTGTTTCACCAGCGCCTTGTACTTGGCCTTGACATCGTCGAGCGTGGCTCCGGCACCAAGTCCCATCACCTGCAGCGCCTTGCGCTCGGCGTTCATGACCTTGCGCGCTTCCGGCTTGGTCTGCTCCTGCGCACCCGGACCCGGCCGCCAGCGGCCGCGGCCGTTGAGTTCGCTGAACATCTGGAACGGATCGGATGCACCGTCCAAGTCGCCGTCGCCCTTCTTCGCGCCGCTGTTGGCGCCCATCTTCCAGGTCGGGCGGTGGCCGGTCAGCGCATCCTTCTGGTAGCGCGCGACGTCGTCCGGATTCATGCCCTGGAAAAAATTGTAGGACTGGTTGTACTCGCGGACATGGTCGAGGCAGAAATGCCAGTACTCACGCGAATTTTCACGGCCCTTCGGCGCGCGGTGCGCGCCCTTGTTCTTGCAGCCTGCCCATTCGCAAGCCACGGCTTCGCTACCCGCCTGCGCCTGGCGCTTCGCACTCACCTTGGTAGGCTTGATGCGAATGGAATCGAAGAATTTGGATGAATCGATCGGCATGCTGTCTTTGACTACGCAACGCTTCCGGCTTCAAGTCTTGACATTGCGAAACCCTTCAATCCCGAGATGACATTGACGAGAGGCAACCAAAAGACGTATTGCCGCCGCCATGAACACCAAAGACGTTATCACAAACAAGTTGAGCGAAGCTTTCTCGCCGGAAAGCCTCGACGTGTCGGACGAATCGCATCTTCATGAAGGCCATGCGGGCCACAGGCCCGGCGGCGAGACACATTTCAGAGTATATATTGTGTCAGCGGCCTTTGAAGGAAAGAGCCGGATCGAGCGTCACCGCATGATTAATTCGGCGCTGGAGGCGGAACTGAAGGCCGGCGTGCATGCGCTCGCAATCAAGGCGCAGGCGCCCGGAGAAGCGGGGTAGCTTGACCGGGCTGCCGGTATCAAAAAAGCTTCCCGCTTAAAACGCCTTGCCTGCCCGCCTCGGCTTCTTTTCGGCGGCTTCGGACTCACGCGGCACCGCTACGATCCGAAGTGCTGTAATGCGGTTGCGCTCACGCCGCAGCACACGGAAACGGAAGCCGTGGAAGGTGAAGCTCTGGCCCCGATCGGGGATCGAGCGCGCCTCGTGGATCACAAGACCCGCAACGGTGGTCGCCTCTTCGTCGGGCAGGTGCCAATCCATGGCACGGTTGAGGTCGCGGATCGGCACCGAACCGTCGACGACCACCGAGCCGTCGGGCTGGGCGCGCACGCCGGCCACCACCACATCGTGCTCGTCGGAGATATCGCCGACGATCTCCTCCAGAATGTCTTCCAGCGTCACCATGCCCTCGACCTCGCCATACTCGTCGACCACGAGCGCGAAGTGGGTTTTGCGGCGGCGGAAGGCCTTGAGCTGTTCGGAAACGGGACGCATTTCCGGCACGAACCAGGGCGGCAGCATGATGGTGGAGACGTCGATCTTGGATGTATCGCCGTCGGCGGCCCGGATGGCGCGGAGCAGATCCTTGGCATGCAGGACGCCGATGATGTTCTCCGGCTTGTCGCGCCATAGCGGGATTCGCGTGTACTCGGTCGCGAGCACCTCGCGCACGAGCTCTTCCGCGGGCAAGTCGGCGTTGATCAACACCATTTCGGTGCGATGGACCATCACGTCGGAGACTTCAAGCTCACGCAGATCCAGAAGCCCACCGAGCATGTCGCGATCCTGCTTTTCGACCTTGCCCTCATGATGAAGCAGGTCGACCGCGCCGCGCAGCCGTTCGAACGGCGACAAAATGGGCTGGTTATGATCGGCCTTGATCCCGATCAGCCGCAGCAAAAATCGAACGATGACTTCGACAACGCTCAACAATGGCCCGAGCAGGAACACCATGTTCTTCATCGGGCGAGCGACCAACAGCGCCACGCGGTCCGGCGCATTGATGGCAATCGTCTTCGGCAACACTTCGGCAAAGATGACAACCAGGACCGTCATCACGCCGGTGGCATAGAGTACGCCGACTTCACCGAACCACGTCGTGAAGATGCCGGTCGCCAATGCCGATGCGCCGATATTGGCGATATTGTTGCCGAGCAGCAGCGCGCCGATCAATCGCTCGCGCGTAGCCGAGAGACGCGAGACGATGCCGGCATCCGGATTGCCCTGCTTCGACAGCCGCAGCATGCTGGCGCGCGAAGCGCCGGTCAGCGCGGTTTCGCTGGCTGCGAAAAACGCAGACACCAGCAGGCAGACCAAAACGATGGAAACGGTGATCCAATCCATGCGCGTCTATCTATTTGGCCGGATCAGATCCGGCGTGTGAATCATCACACCAGTTTGGCTTTCAGAAAATCACGAACCAATGACGGTTCGACGTCGGGCGCAATAACGGCGCGGCCGATCGCCTCGAGCAAGATGAAGGTCAACCGCCCACGCTTGACCTTCTTGTCCTGCGCCATCAGCGCCATCAGCGCGTCAGCGTCGGCCAGGCCCTCCTGGGCAAAGCCCGCGATCTCCTGCAAGGCGGTCGGCAAGCCGACGTCGGCCAGATGGCGCTTGATCCTGACAGCGTCCGCTTCGGCAATCATCCCGAGCTGCGCCGACAGATCCGCGGCCAGCACCATGCCGACGGCGACGCCTTCGCCATGGAACAGCCGGTCGGAGAAGCCCGTTGCGGCTTCAAGCGCGTGGCCGAAGGTATGGCCGAGATTGAGCAGCGCGCGCTCGCCATTCTCGCGTTCGTCGCGCGCGACGATCGCGGCCTTGGCACGGCAGGAGGTCGCGACCGCATGCTCGCGCGCGGCGCCGCCTGTGAAAATATCGGCGTGATTTTTTTCGAGCCAGGCGAAGAAGGCCTCGTCCCCCAGCAATCCATACTTGGCGACTTCAGCATAGCCGGCACGGAATTGGCGCGGCGACAGGGTATCAAGCACGGCGGTGTCCGCGACCACCAGCAGCGGCTGATGGAACGCGCCAATCAGATTCTTCCCTTGCGGTGAATTGATGCCGGTCTTGCCGCCGACGGAGGAATCGACCTGTGCCAGCAGCGAGGTCGGCACCTGCACGAAATCGACGCCGCGGCGCAGGATAGCGGCCGCAAAGCCGGCAAGATCGCCCACAACGCCACCGCCGAGCGCGACCACGAGATCGTTGCGCTCGATCCTGGCCGATATCAGCGCCTCGCTTACCTGTTCGAGGACGGCATAGCTTTTGGAACCCTCGCCCTCGCCAACAACGACGTGCGACGTCGCAATTCCTGCCTCCGCCAGCGAAGCTTCGGTCCTGGCGAGCCAGTGGCTTGCAACGGTCCGGTCCGTGACGATGGCGGTGCGCGCTCCCGGCCTCAACGCAGCGATACGCTTGCCGAGCGAGGGCAGCACATCGCGGCCGATCACGATGTCATAGGCGCGATCGCCGAGCGCGACATCGACAGTGGTGGAATCGGTATGTTTCAGCGGTACGGTCATGGTGTGACGCCCAGGCTATCACCGCTTTGTATGGCGCGGCCGGCGCAAAGCTTTTCGTACAGCGCGCCTATGCATTCATCGACGATCTTTTCGTGCGGAACGTCGCGCGACCAGACTGTCACGTCGGCCTGGCCGTAAATCGGTTCGCGCTCCCTGATCAGCCGCTCGACGGTGGCTTCGGGATCGGCGGTCTGCAACAGCGGCCGATCGGAGCGCCGCTTCACCCGCCGCATGATCACGTCGGTATCGACCTTGAGCCAGATCGAGACGGCCTTGCCGCGGATACGATCGCGGGTCTCCTGCCGCATCACGGCGCCGCCGCCGGTGGCGATGACCGCCGGTCCGCTATCGAGCAGTCGCGCGATCACCCGCACCTCGCCGTCCCTGAAATCCGCTTCGCCGCGGGATTCGAAAATGTCGGGGATCGACATGCCGGCCGCGGCCTCGATTTCGGTATCGGCATCGAGGAACGGCAGAGCGAGCCGTACCGACAGCCTGCGGCCGATGGTGGATTTGCCGGCCCCCATCATTCCCACCAGCACGACCGAACGCCCGCCCAAGGCGGCCGCAATCTCGGCATCCTGGGTCGCACTGACAGCACTGGGCGAGACGATATCGGGCATTTCCTCGATCGATATTCTGATATGGCGATGGCACCGACCATACTACCGCCGCTCATACCGTTGCTAGTGCGGCGAATTTGAAGTTCCTATCAGTATTGCGGCCGGGTCATTATAGGAACTTCAAATTCAAAGCCTCACTAGAGTTAATAGGTTGCTAGAGCTCTTTTGATTCCGTTGCCGCGACACACGCGAACTTCGGAATCGGAGCTCTAGTGCGGCGCCCCAGACAGCCATAAACCCTTGCAACGAAATGTCGAACATGGTGGTAGTCAGATCGGGCCAATCCCCGTATTTCAATGGTTAATTCGCCTGTTCGAGGCGATGAGCCGGACCGCTAGCCAATGCCGAGCCTGTTTCGCTTTTTAACCGTCGTGGCGATCATCGCCGGGGTCGTCTACGGAGCGATCTTTGCGCTGGCGAACTTCGTCAACCCGAAACCGCGGGAGATGACCATCAACGTGCCCCCGGACAAGTTCCTCAAGAAATAGCGGCGCAGACAGAGCTACCCAAGAGAGGGTTCGTCAAGCATTTGGGAGTTAGGGTTTGCCGATGCGTGCCAAACCTTCTGACGCCAAGCTGATCGACCTGTTCCTAGACATGCTCGCCGCCGAGCAGGGCGCCGGAGACAATACGCTCGACGCTTACCGCCGCGACCTCACCGATTTTTCCGAATTTCTGGCCGCCAAAGGCCAAAGCGTCGTCGGCGCTGAGACGCAATCCTTGCGCGACTATCTCGCCGATCTCGATACCAGAGGATTCAAATCCTCGAGCGTGGCGCGGCGGCTGTCGGCGATGCGCCATCTGTTTCGCTTCCTGCTCAACGAGCGGATTCGCCAAGATGATCCGGCCGCCATTTTGTCGGGACCCAAACGGGGACGCGGCCTGCCGAAGGTGCTGTCGATATCGGATGTCGATCGGCTGCTGACCCACGCCAAGGCCCTGACCGAGGAAGCGGACACATCGCCCCAGGAGCGGCTGCGCACGATACGGCTCTATTGCCTGCTCGAAGTGCTCTATGCCACGGGTCTGCGCGTCTCCGAACTCGTCGCATTGCCATTATCGGCCGCGCGCACCGACGCCCGCATGATCGTGGTGCGCGGCAAGGGCAACAAGGAGCGGCTGGTGCCGCTGAACGAGGCTTCGCGCCGCGCGATGGCCGACTATCTTGCGGCGATGGAAGCGCTGAAAGCGTCGAAAAAGAAAAATGCAGCCACCTCGAAATGGCTGTTTCCTTCCTTCGGCGAAAGCGGCCATCTGACGCGGCAGCATTTCGCGCGCGACCTCAAGGAACTCGCGGCTTCGGCCGGGCTTGCGCCGCGGCTGGTCTCACCGCATGTGCTGCGCCACGCCTTCGCCAGTCATCTTTTGCACAACGGCGCCGACCTGCGCATTGTGCAAACGTTGCTCGGCCACACCGACATATCGACGACCCAGATCTATACCCATGTGGTCGAGGAGCGGCTGAAAAGTCTGGTGCGCGATCTGCATCCGCTGGCGGAGAGATAACTTCGAAGCCTGGACACTGGCCACGTTTTCCACGCCCGCCCGGTTCGATGCTTGTCCCTCATCATGGCGAACTCCTTGACTTCAGCGCCTTCTCCCCCGAAAGAGCCCTTCCCGCTCACTCCCGAACCCAATGTCGGCCCAAGGGAGCCCGTGCTGACCTTGGAGTGCACGCTAAATATCTGAAGATGCGTGCTTTCTTCGTGCAACCCAGGAGCCGCTTCGCTCCAGGGCAGCTTCGCCCTTATATTGATTTGATGCCGGATCACATGCGCAGCTACCTCGATTTCGAAAAATCCGTCGCCGAACTCGATTCCAAGATCGACGAACTGCGCGTGCTCGCGGCGTCAGGCAGCGACATCGGCGAGGAGATCGTACGGATCGAGGAAAAGGCTGCGCAGGCGCTGGGTGATCTCTACGCCAATCTGACACCGTGGCAGAAGACACTGGTGGCGCGACATCCGCAGCGGCCGCATTTCACCGATTTCATCGGCGGTCTCATCACGGAATTCACGCCGCTCGCGGGCGACCGCAAGTTCGCCGAGGATGAGGCGCTGGTCGGCGGCTTCGGGCGCTTCCGGGGCGAGAGCATTTGTGTGATCGGGCAGGAGAAGGGCGCCAGCACCGATTCCCGCATCAAGCATAATTTCGGCATGGCGCGGCCGGAAGGTTATCGCAAGGCGGTCCGGCTGATGGAAATGGCGGACCGTTTCGGCATTCCCGTTCTGTCGATCGTCGACTCCGCCGGCGCCTATCCCGGCATCGGCGCCGAGGAACGCGGGCAGGCCGAAGCCATTGCGCGCTCGACCGATGCCTGTCTGTCGCTTGGGGTGCCGAATATCGCGATCATCACCGGCGAGGGAATGTCCGGCGGGGCCATTGCCATCACGACGGCGAACCGCGTGCTGATGTTCGAGCACGCGATCTATAGTGTGATTTCGCCGGAGGCTGCCTCCTCGATCCTGTGGCGCGACGGGACCAAGGCCCAGGAGGCCGCGACCAATATGAAGATCACCGCCCAGGACATGCTTCGATTCGGCGTGATCGACCAAATCCTCAAAGAGCCGGTCGGGGGCGCCCACCGCGATTCCGCCGCCATGATTGCGAGCACCGGCGAGGCCATCGCCGAGGCGCTCAGCGGCTTCGCGCAGCTCGACGCCGCCGCCATCCGCAAGCAGCGGCGGCAGAAATTCCTCGATATCGGCCGAAAACCGTTCTGAACGTCGTTCTTGCCGGAATCGGATACGCATTCCGCCGCCCCACTTTTTCCAGATTTTCGCCATTTCGGCCCCAATTGGGCCTTCAGCCGCCTGTTTAAATTTGATTCACCACGCCGCAGGGGCCACGGGCCACGCAGCCAGTCGCGGCTTGCGACGGCGGGGTCTTTAAGGATAATATTTTACTCAATGGCTTCAGGGCGTCGACGCTGGTTTGGGGTGCGAGATTTGCCCGTTGGGTGTGGAGCTTTGCATTGATCGGCCACTCATTGGTTCGCGCACTCCTGACGTCTGCTGCGCTGTCGGCAGCTGTGCTTCTGGCTGGCTGCAATAGCGACGAGATCGGTTCGCTTGCCACCAACGCCAAGGCCAATCAGCCCGTCCCGCCCAAGCTGCTCGCGGCGATGGTCGAAAAGAATATGGATCTGCAATCGCCGATCCTGGTCCGCCTGTTCAAGCAGGAAGCCGAACTCGAGGTCTGGAAGCAGGACCGTACCGGCCGCTTCGCGCTGTTGAAGACCTATCCGATCTGCCGCTGGTCCGGCGATCTCGGACCGAAGGTCCGCGAAGGCGACCGCCAGGCGCCGGAAGGCTTCTATGCGATCTCGCCGGCACAGATGAACCCGACGTCGGCCTACTACCTCTCGTTCAATACCGGCTATCCGAACGCGTATGACCGATCGCTCGGACATACCGGCTCGGAGCTGATGGTCCATGGCGACTGCTCGTCGCGCGGCTGCTACGCGATGACCGACGAACAGATCGCGGAAATCTATTCGCTTGGGCGCGAGTCGTTTTTCGGCGGCCAGAAATCATTTCAGTTCCAGGCCTATCCGTTCCACATGACGGCGATGAACATGGCGCGGCATCGTAACAGCCCGCACATGGCATTCTGGAAGATGATCAAGGAAGGCAACGATCATTTCGAGGTGACCCGGCAGGAGCCGAAGGTCGATTTCTGCGAAAAGAAATATGTGTTCGACGCCGTGAAAGCGCCCGACGCCAAGCGCGATCCGGTGTTTGAAGCCTCGGCCAAATGCCCCGCTTATGTCGTCCCGGACGAAGTCGCCGACGCCGTGCGCGAAAAGCAGCAAGCCGACGACGCCGAATTCGCCAAGCTGGTCGCGAAGGGAACGCCCGTCGCGCAGCTCAATACCGGCATCGACGGCGGCATGCACAGGGTGTTCGCCGCCAAGCTGCCCAACGGCAGCACCGGCCTTTCGGAAGCAGGCCCAAGTCCGTCGCCGTTCGCCACGGCCGAAAGGGCACCCGGCACCATTCCGGATACCGTCAATCCGCCGCGCGGGCCTGTGACCTCGCCGAATGAACCTCTGGCGGCCTCGTTGGGAACCGCCTCGACCTCGACCGCCCCGTCGACGCGGGTGGCTTCTGCTGCCCCTGCCGCACAGTCTGTGGCCCCGGCGCAAAGCGGCGAGTCTGAAGGTTTCTTCTCCAGCCTCGCCCGCAAGGTCGGCCTTGGCGGCAGCGCAGCGGCCGATGCCACTGGCACAACGACCCCGCAGCCGACACCAACTCCGGCCAAACCCAAGGTCGCCGACGCCAAGCCAAAGCCGGCGAAGACGGACACCAAACAGGCTTCCGCCAAACCGGCGCTCAAGCCGGCCGTGACCGATACCGCGGCTGATACGCCTGCTCCGGCGGCCGCGCCTGCCGCTTCGAACAGCCTTGTGGCTGGCGCCCAGCCGGTCGTGTCGGCGAATTCGTTCGAGAGCCGCTTCTCGGCGGGCAAGTAGACCAACTCACCAAGCTGAAGCTTTTCTACCCGTTTCACGCATGATCTCCGCGCAAACGCTTGCGTTTGTCGCGAGGAAAAACCGATTCCCACTTTGCCGGATCATGCTTTAGTCTCTCCCAAACGAACAAGAACGCCGGACCATCCTCGCCGATGGACGGTCAAAAAACGGGAGAAGGCTCATGGCCAAATCGGAAACACCCGGCCTGCACCGCCGTCGATTCCTCAAAGGCGTGGTCGCAGCCGGCGGAGCCACGATGGCCGCTCCCAAAACCGCAAGCGCGCAGGCGCCCCAACCGACGAAAGCCAACGCCCCAACACCGACCGCGGCGGCCCAGGCCAAAGAGCGCGACCGCCCGCCGGAGATGGAACGTCTCACGACCGAGAAGACCGGCTCCGACTTCATGGTCGATGTCTGCAAGACGCTCAACCTCGACTACATCGCGTCCTGTCCCGGCTCGACCTTCCGTGGTCTTCAGGAAAGTTTCATCAATTACGGGGCGAACAAGGGGCCCGAGTGGCTGACCTGCCTGCACGAGGAAGTGTCGGTCGGCATGGCGCATGGCTACGCCAAGGTAGCTGGCAAGCCGATGGCCGCGATCATGCACGGCACCGTCGGCACGCAGCACGCCTCGATGGCGATCTACAACGCCTACTGCGACCGTGTTCCCATGCTGCTCTTTACCGGCAATGCAGGACCGCTCACCGAGCGGCGGCCCGGCGTCGAATGGTTCCACAGCGTGCAGGACGGCGCGGCGACCGTGCGCGACTTCGTCAAGTGGGACGACTACCCGATGTCGTTGCAGCATTTCGCCGAGTCGACCGTGCGCGGCTATGCGCTTTCCTGCGCGCAGCCGCCTGGGCCGGTGTTTATCGTCGCCGACGGCAAGCTCCAGGAAGATCCGCTCGAGGAGCGCGAGGCGCGCAAGCTTAAAATTCCGCGTCTGACCATGGCCTCGCAAACCGCGGGCGATCCGAACGCGCTGCGCGAAGCCGCCAAAATGCTGGTCGCCGCCGAATCTCCCGTGATCATCGCCGATCGCTACGCGCGCTCGCAAGGCGCCATGGACGATCTGGTGCGGCTCGCAGAGCTTTTGCAGGCGCCGGTGATCGACAACCGCGCGCGCATGAACATGCCGAACACGAATTACCTTTGCCAGTCGGAGCGCGCAGGCACCTTGATCGCGCAGGCCGACTGCATCCTGTCGCTCGAGCCGGTCGATCTGTTCGGCCAGCTCAACACCATGCGCGATCAGATCGAGCGCACTGACTCGCCGAAGATCAAGCCGGGCGTGAAAGTCATCAGCATCTCGACGCACGATCTGCTGATGCATGCGAATTATCAGGATTTTCAGCGTTATGTCGGCGCCGATCTCAACATCACGGCGGACGCGCAAACGACGCTGCCCTTCCTGATCGAGGCCGTGCAGCGAGAGGCTTCCTCCAACAGCAAAAACACCAACGAGATGCGCGGCGAGAAGCTGCGTCAGGCCTATCGCGGCGCCATCGAACGCGCGCGAACGGAAGCTACATTCGCTTGGGACGCAAAGCCGATCTCCACAGCGCGGCTTTACATGGAGCTGTGGGGACAATTGCAGAAGGAAGACTGGGCGCTGGTCGCCGACGGCGACTTCTCGTCCCGCTGGCCGCATCGGCTGTGGCCGCTTGAAAAACACTATCGTTTCATCGGCGGCTCGGGCGCTTACGGCGTCGGCTATCAGCCGGTCGCGGCGCTCGGCGCGGCGCTCGCCCATCGTGACGCCGGCGGCGGCCGCGTCGTAATCAACGTCTGCGGCGACGGCGAGTTCAACATGGCGCCGCATACGCTGTGGACGGCCGCGCACCACGGCATTCCTTATCTAACCATCATCCAGAACAACCGCGCCTATCACCAGG
>Ga0210405_10002305_pt1 | contig 20006 bp, 28 predicted proteins | sample IncBWH11MmetaG_FD_155492 | JGI IMG/M metagenome (GOLD analysis project Ga0210405, IMG submission 155492) | Forest soil microbial communities from Barre Woods Harvard Forest LTER site, Petersham, Massachusetts, United States - Inc-BW-H-11-M | ecosystem: Environmental > Terrestrial > Soil >... | reverse complement strand
TGGAGCTGCCGTAGCTTAAATACCTAGATTCAAGAGCAACGAATTCCACTTCACGCAAACAGTCAAACAACGGGACATAACCAATCGCAACCTGCAGCTCACTTTTCAAGTTGACGTAACCAGGCCATTTCACTCAAAACCCCCGTCGCAGGGGTCAATAAGTGTAGTCGCGATTTTTCGCCAGTTGACGCACAGTTACTCAGTGCGGGTTCCAGTTTAAAATGGGTTGATCTCGCATCCCGACCCGCTGACCTCTCATCCGATGGTCACTTTACCTTTTCGATGTCCGGCAGCGGCCAGCTTTGGTCGAAGTAGGGTTCCAGCGGCGCGTAAAGCCGGAGAGCCGCGAACCACGAGTGGCCGGGCACTGTGGGAATCTCGCACGACGAAAGATCGAAACCTGGCGCCAGGATTACAACGAGCAACGTCCGCACAGTTCGTTGAACTACCTGCCGCCGGCAGAGTTTGCGCGAACCGCAGTGGGGATGACGTCATGAGCAAAGCTAGTACAGAGCTGCTGGAGCAGGGGACTCAAACGCCGTCCCCTGCTCCAGACCTCATCCCCGCTGAAACCAAACATCAACCGAGGACTCACATTGGGATTGGTACAACAAATGGGGGCACGTCACCCCGATCATTTCGTCTCTGCCCGGATTTCGGTCTCATTGGATAATACGCTCTGCATTCTGGGCCAAAACGGGTAGGCCAGATGTTATATCACCGAAGGGTGCCTCGTGAAAGCTGTCGTGGAAATGACGGAGGCGAGTCGTAGTTGGCACAATCAGGCCATTTACACTCAGAACCCGACAACTTGGATCCGATAGCCGCTATCAACATTCACAGCGCTGAGGTATCACTCCGAGTAGCCGTCATCGCTTTCACCCTCGTCATCGTCGTCTTCATTTTCATTCCCGCCGCCGTCGTGTTCATCTTCGTCTTCGTCTTCTTCCTCATCTGGCTCTCGTCGCAGAAGAACATCGACAGCTACCGAGTGGTCAGAAAGGTCTGAGTCGGGGCGGTGTAGACGTATTTCGCGCACGCCCAAATGATACGCTTCGTAGCCTAAAGTAAGAAGGTGGACGCACACAGGAGGGGTGTAGCCGAATTTTTCCCGAAGTGTACTACCCTGTCAATGCATTGACGGGGTGAGAACATAGCGGGATAAATTCTGCACTTAACTAGATAGTAAACAGCTGGGTTTGGTCCAGTAATAAAAGGTTGGGGCGATCACGTTTGAGTTCTTCAAGATTTCCAAACAAAATCTGCCACGTCTCTTCCGGTGTCCTTTGGATTTGGGCTTGCGCGTCGTTTTCACCTCCTGGCGGAGGCTCCAAGCCCGATTAACTTCCCTGTTCAGTCCTACATGGGTTGTGCTGCAAAATTAACTTGACAGGACCTCCCCGTTGCTGTATTCGCTCAATGGGATTACGGCTGTTATGTTTGCATTCTTTTCTAATCCGTACGAAGGGGTTCAATTTTGACGACTCAAAGAGGTTTGGCGATCGCGTTTTCCCTTCGAACTCTTGTGCTTTTCGCCCTGGTGTGCATTATTCTGGTCATGGCGTCCGATGCCCAGATAACTACGTATACGTACACTGGAAATGCTTATACCTCCAATCAGATAGCCAGTCCACAGCTCTGTCCAATAACCGGCTATTTCACGTTGCCGCAGCCTATCCCTCCGAATAGCAAATACCAGGCGTACAGTTCAACAAACTTCTCCTTTACGGATTGCGCCAGCACTATTACGAATCTCAATACGTATGGTGGTCTGCCGTTCCAAATCAGTCCGACCACAAATGATCAGGGACAAATCACAGCATGGGTCTGGGTGCTTCAAGCCTTGCAAAGCATACAGATTACTGATAATGAGGGAGATACCTATACGACAAACCTTGTTAGTTTTCAGTCCATTGAGAATTCTAACAACAATGGCGATACCGTAACATACGAAACTTCAGCTGGCAATTTCTCTGCCATGGCTCCACCAGGAACTTGGATAGGTGGTTCTCCACCGAGCGGGAAGGGTGTTGATCTTTCTCGCTTGTCCGGTGATGTTTTGGATTCTTCCTGGCAACAGATGACGACCGCAGGGGGAAAATTTGCGGTCGTTCAGGCGTGGGGTGGTCTTACGCAGAGTGCTTACGCAGAGGATCAATTAGTAGGCGATGGTAACAGCACCCACGGAGCACAGAACAACGGTCTATCCACAGCTGCATACACTTTGTTAAATTTCCTGAGCAACCGCGGGTCGGGCTCATATCAGGTGGACCAGGGCATCGCGGCGGTAGGGACGGGAATCGACAATCTCAAATTCATGGTGATCGATGTTGAACCGTGTTGCGGGTGGGCTTCATGGAAATCGAAAACCAATTACGGTCTGCCGAATAATAAGCAACACTACCCAAGTGAGATTACCGATCCGGCAAACCACATTCAGAAAGTGATTACGGCAGGCGTCTCGGGAACACCCAAGCCGAAGTGGAATGATAAAGGAGGAACCACAAAGGACGGAACGGTTCTTTGGCGGGATACTGGCGTGAAGATAATCGGCAAGGCTACCCGTATTCAGCGGATATCAGAGGCAGTCGCGGAGATTCAAAGAAATGGTCTTCAGGCCGTCATTTACACCGATCGCGGAAGTTGGAAAGCAATAACTGGCAACTGTGATAGTGGCAAGACCAACAATTGTTCGAGCCTTATAGCACTGCCACTCTGGGATGTTGAACATAAGACATTCATCGGATCGGATGGAAAGAAGCATTGTGGTGACGGAATTCAAGGACTGGTACCCTTTACACCTTATTCGTCTCTAAGCTGGCAGGCTCGGTCGGGTAACCAATACGATTTCGGGCTTGCGGGATCAGCTGCAGATCAATCCGAACTCAGCGCGTCATTGATGGAAGAGGCTCCATCAAAAAGTGCAGGATGTCAAGGAAATGCGCTTTTTGGGATAACGGTGGACGTGGACGTTTTTAATCCTGCTTTGTTTCAGTGATTGCCGAAATCCGTGAGGGTGTGGACAATTCTTCGATCAGAGATTTGCGGCCTCTTTGCGTTGGCCGAATTTGGAATTGTTCCGATAGCAACTTGGAGGAGTTGCAGCGATCTAGGGTGCACCCGCTCACCCCGCCGCGCTCGCAAAATGGTATGTCTACTCAACCCGGTTTCTTTTTGCAAAGTATCGAGAGAAATCTGCTGCAAACGCTCTCGCAGAGCTTGTTTCGCCGTGCCTGCGTTCTGCTGGTAACGTACAAGCGACGGCAACAATGTGCTAATATCTTCCGCCTGCTCCCATCCTCCCGCGCATTGCAACGTTGTCTGAGGGCCCTGCTGATCGGGTCGCCGTAGGTGCTTTAGGCAGGGCGGAATGAAGGAGCTCAATTGCCAACTGCCGCCCCACGAAGAATCGTTAAGATGTGGGGCTTAATCCTCTCGGGGATCTCTCCGGTGTCCTTGAACGGCTCGTAGCGAAACGTATTGAGGTCGAACGGAACCACTTTATTAGCCTTGGTTGGTTGGAACATAAAAATGAGCCGGTTCTTTTCGTGATTCCGAAGGGCGAATCCTGCTTCGACACAAACATTTGGGCGGACGCCTGTCAGGTCGATGAGAATGATGTCGGCTGAATTGATAGCTTCATACATCTTGGCATGGATCGGAAACGTCGTGCCTGTCTGAGTTCCCATGTCTATTAGTTCCAGGTGTGCACCCTCCTCCTTTTCAATCTCTTTGAGTGCCTGCCGGATTGCATTGAGGCGTAGCTTAGCGTTGGCCAGCTCCTGCCCAGTTTCGTCCGATGGATACCAGCGAGCCAAAAAAATCCGCTTTGGCACCCGCGTACGCACGGCTGTAAAGATGTCGAGCACTTGTTTGCTCAGCGACCGTCCTTCTTTCAACTCAACCAGCCCGTCTTTGCCAAGCCAGCTCGCCAGTTGTTCCAGATACGCAACAGATTCGTTCACCCGGGCCTAACATGCACACCAAAGAACCGACCAGAACTGAACGCTGCAGAACCTATACCTCGTCGAACAACTTTACTGCGGAGTCCCTACCAAATCCTTCCGCCGCCAGATCGATAGTCCCGGCGCTCCCATTGCCAGTGCGCCGAGCGTGGCGGGCTGCGGGGTGTCGGGAATGGGACTGGTTAGGGAAGCACTTGGGGCGAAAGCCCCATTGATCGAATCGTCGGAGCCTTTTGTCTGGCCAGCCTTGATTGATTTGCCGGGAATGCTCTCATAGGCATAGCCGGTCAGGGTGGCGGTAATGCCGTGGGGCCATCCCGGTGTAATCGTAGTCAACGATGCCCACCCGAAGTGGATCTTCCCCTTAATCGAAAATTTCAGTCCGAGGTAGGCGTGTTTGACGTTGTGCCACGGACCAAAGTACGTATTGAAGCTCGTATAGTCCATGAACAGACCTAACTCTGGATCCTTACGAAAATGCCGATTGGGTCCAACTTCCACGCCCTTACGGAGCGCCGCTGCACACAACCTGCCCTTGCTCCTAGCGTTCCATATCTCGTTCGCTGAGTAAGCTTCGGTGACGTTGAGGAACGAGACCACATCAAAATGGTTGTCAAAGAAAAAATCTGGAATGCCATCGTGATTGAGATCGAGCGGGATGGGCGGTGTATTCTGCTCCAGCCTCATGTGAGCGGGAGTGTAGACGATCTTTGCCTCAGCTGGCTGTGCGGTTGCCAACATTCCTAGCCCCGCGGCCGCGAGTGTATACATGTTGAGTTGGTGATGGAGTGACTCAGAAAGGTTGGCTGTCTTACGGGGGCCGGAAGGTCGGTTCATAAATCCTCCTCAGGTGGACATAGATCGCGTCTCTGTCACTGCCCAATAACTTCTTGCGTTTCCTTCCGTCGCCACAGTGGGACTCCCTGAAACCCGAGAGCAAGAATCGCCAGCAACACGGGACGCGGCTTCTCCGGAATGGGATTAGCCAGGGAAGATCTGGGATTGAAGTCTTCCTCCTCCTCCCAATCGTAGGGCGCGCCTTTGGTCTGGCCAGCCTTGATTGACTTGCTGGGGATGGTTTCGTAGGCGTAGCCGGTAAGGACGGCGGTAACCCCTGGCCCGCCATTGCAGGCGGAGGCTTTAACGCTAGCAAACCTGACCCATCCGTAGTGAACCTTACGGTTCACCTTGAACTTCAAGCCCAAGTAGCGTTGGGTTGTGTTGGCAAAAGCTCCAAATACGCGGCTTGAAGAGATCTGGGTCTCGCAGAATCCTCCCGCCATCAGTACCTTTCCGGTTTGAAACTTATCCAAAGGTCCGATAACAGCTCCGTGTTTCAGGGCCGCTGCCGACCCTTTCGCGCCGACCACGCCCGCGCTTCCACTCACATTGAGATTTAGAAGCTGAGTGCTCCAGGATCCCGTGATGATGTAGAACTTGTCGCTCAAATTGAAATCATGCGTCCCGTCGATAGGAATGGGAAGCGTGCCGTTCGCTAACGTGTGATGCGTGGGGGTATAGACGATCCTGGCTTGGGCTGGCTGAGCCGATACCATACCCATTGCAGCTGCACTCGCGGCAATCGCGTACATGTTCAGGTGGCGATGGACTGACTCAGAAAGGTTGGCGGTCTTACGTGGCCCGGAGGAACGGTTCATAAAGCCCTCCCTGGAAGGGCAGCCCATTATCCGTCCGCTCCGTTCGGGAGTCAACTTGCGAGCGAGCGCTATCCGGGCGTGAAGGCTTGGGTGCTAACCCCGTTTTATGCGAGGAATGGATGCCCCCGAATGGAATCGAAGAAGACCCTCAGGATAGCCGTATTAGAATTTCTGTCGCGTTCATTGCGCGTTACCCTGCGATGGAAGCTGGACTAACGAACCGCGTTTGGTCGATTGCCGAACTGCTCAGTGCGGCGTAGAATTGCTGCGCCTACTATTGGCTTTGGAGGGCAAATGGGTGTTGCCTATCCTCACTGCTTTTTGTACTGCCCAAACCTTCACTCGATTCCTGTCCCGCATCCCAACCTAATAGAAACAGATGGCAATCCTCGCCAGACAGCCAGGGACAGTCCGACAGTAAACGTTGTATGCCCTGACTGCGGAGTTGTGTCTGCCTATTCAATGCAAGATGTGACTGGTGGTCTTTTCATTGATAGACCAAGCCTATTTCAAGCAAACGAGTGCCACCTCGTTGCCGCAGAAGTTGAATGCGATGGTGAAAACTGCAGAGCTCCAAAAGTAATCCATGCAATATTGGGTGACGATCAGGGAACTTGGAGACCGAAAGCCGTTCAAACAAGCTGGCACTTCTCAGATACCGCTCGGTGTGGGGCTGGGCACCAACTTCGCCTTGAGAAGCCTGACAAACAACTCCTCTGGACAAATCTACATACGCTCCATTGGTGAGATTACGCTGCCAAAACGTGCCGTCTCCGGTGTAGAATGGGTTCAACCCGCAGATCGTTAAACGGAATGAAGTTCCATTCAGGCCCAAGCTGACCCCTTGGGCCGTTTTTCCACGAATGTGCAGTAAAAGGCGATTTGCATGAAGCGGTGGAGCGCATTCCGCAATCAATGGGAAAAAGAGGGTCGCCAGCACCCGCTTCTATCGAGGCTCATGCTGCTTGCGCTAGGCATTTTCATAGTCTTGACGATCATCTTTGCGATGATCTCCATCTCCATCCCGCCAGCAACACGATGAACACTTTCCTTGTTGATTTTGCATTTTGTCCGTGCGGCGAGATGACCGCCATCCAGCCCACCAAGCTTGCGATACCAGATACGAATCCACAAAGTTATGAGTCGGTTGAAGGTTCGATAGTTGTTGCATGTGAGATGCAAACGGGTCTACAGATTCGACACTGGCTATTTGCAGTCACGCTCAACTGCGTCGGGGGTTGGCCCCTATAACCCCCAAGCTCCCATGCGTGTATTTGAAGTGCCCATCGCATGCGGCTGGGAAGGTTGTTCAGCTCAGTTAGTAGTACACGTAATGCTGAGTTCCAGTACCACCGCCGCAGAACTCGAAAAAGAACAGGAGACTTGGATATTCTCGGAATTGAGATGCCCCGAAGGGCATCCGTTCCCTTGGCCTCTTTATCGAGATTGACCTCTGTACGTATAAGCGCTTTGGTGGTCATGACTTCACTGTGATGAAGTGCCGCTCGGTAAATCGATTTCGACATTCACCTCCATTCACCCGGACTGGAAAGCTTTTGACGCACTTGAGGTGCCGGCGGGTCATTCCGAATTCTGGAACTCTGGCGGAACGTCTCCTTCACTTGGCCGACATCACGAGCAACAGAACAATCAGCACGTCGCCACTTACATATTAGACACCATTCCTCGCAAGACTGCAGTGATACTGGTCGCAATCCAGTCTTTATAGTCAGACGGTGGTTGAATTCCGTCAGCTCTTCTTGCCGGTCACGGCAAAGAACGCAGCCGCTTCCCGCTCCACATTCCTGGTGCCGCAGTGCGGGCAAGAAATCCGTTCTTTGTCGTGCTCCGCCAGGGTGAGGACCGTCTCAAAAGACTTCTTGCAGTCGTTGCAGACGCAGTCCTATACGGGCATGGGAGCACGCTTGCATCTGGTGCTCTTGACCGAACCTGAGAGTAAAATGGTTCCGTGATCATTGGTGTGCCTACGGAGACTTATCCCGGCGAGCGGCGCGTTGCGCTCGTCCCCATGGTGATCCCGAGTCTCAGCAAGGCGGGATTCGAAGTGGTGGTCGAGACTGGTGCGGGGGCGGAAGCGGGCTACCCGGATGCCCTCTATGTCGAGAAAGGCGCCAACATCCTTCCCGATCGGGCTGCCGTTTTCAGCAGCGCTAACATTGTCGCCCAGGTGCTTTGCTACGGCTCGAATGATGTCACAGGGAAAGCGGACCTTCCGCTGGTGCGTCGTGAGCAAGTCCTCGTCGGCTTTTTGCGGCCCCTCGGCTCAGTGGACGCAATCCAGCAGATTGCTCGGACGGGAGTCACCTCCTTCGCAGTGGAGTTGATCCCGCGTATCACGCGAGCGCAAAGCATGGACGCGCTGTCCTCGATGGGTACGATCTGTGGCTACAAGGCGGTTCTTATCTCGGCCAACAGTCTGCCCAAAATCTTCCCCATGCTGACGACCGCCGCCGGCACCATTACCCCAGCGCGCATCCTAGTGATTGGCGCTGGAGTGGCTGGGCTACAGGCCATTGCCACGGCGCACCGCCTGGGCGCGATCGCCTCTGCGTACGATCTGCGACCGGCGGCCAAAGAACAGGTGCAGAGCTTGGGTGGCCGGTTCGTCGAGTTTCCGATTGAAGCCAAGAACGCGCAGGATGCGCGCGGATATGGCACTGCGCAGGATGAGAGCTTCTACGCACAACAGCGCGAACTTCTCAGTCGCGTGGTCGCGGAGAGCGATGTGGTCATCACCACGGCTGTGGTACCGGGCAAGAAAGCCCCGGTGCTGGTCACTAGGGAGACGGTAAGAGAAATGGCGCCTGGCTCTGTGATCTTTGATCTGGCCGCAGAACGCGGAGGCAACTGCGAACTTACGCGGGCCGGCCAAACCGTGGTCGAGCACGGAGTTACGATCATCGGCCGGATCAATGTCGCCAGCGAAGTGCCCTATCACGCCAGCCAGATGTACGGACGCAATGTCACAGCATTTATTTTGAACTTGGTGAAAGACGGGAAGCTGCGGGCCGACTCAGAAGACGAAATTATTCGCGAGACTCTGCTGACGCGTGGTGGCGAAATCGTAAATCGGCGGGTTCGGGAGTTTTTCTCGCTACCACAGCTGGTTTCCCAAAGAGCGGCTTAGTTGGCCACAGCCTGTATGCGCGGTCTATCGTCCGCACCTCTCGCGAGGAAGGCTCCGACAAAGCAGTCATCGTAGTCGAGCATGAAAGTACGCTCTTCACTCCAGTATCCTTGTTTTTCAGGCTGCCGCTTGCTTCGCCGGCACCCAGTAGATCTCTTCCTTGAGTGCTTCTTTGGGATAGCCACAGCGTTTCAGAATCCCTTTGCAGCGCTCAATCATTTCTGGATGACCACAAAGATATGCGACGCAGTTCTCGGCGGTAACCTCCCACGTATCGGCATACTTCCGCAAAACGTCCTCGACTCGGCCCGTTTCGCCCCTCCATTTCGGATCTTCCCAAGGACGGCTGACCGTCGGCACAGACTTCAGCCAGGGAACCTGTCGCGCATACTCCTGCATCTCATCGTGATAACCGAACTCCCACGAGCGGCTGGCGCCATTTAGCAGAAAGAGTTTGTGCTCGCTGGCGAATTTGCCTTCCTTCCATTCTTTATACAAGGTGCGAACGTAGCTCACGAAGGGCGCGATGCCCGTCACCGTGCACACCAGAAGATGGTTGGTACGCCCGCTCCTGGTGTCGAGTGTAAATCGTCCCTTGGCAACCTTCCGCATGATAAGTTCGTTGCCCAGCTGCAGCTTATAGAGCTCAGGTGTGAGCTGTCCGTTGGGCACGAGTTCGAAGAAAAACTCCAGTTCACGCTCATAGGGAGAAGATACGATTGAATAAGGGCGTTCGGATCGCTTCTGCGGTCCTTCCACACCCAAGGTAGCGTATTGCCCAGGGACGAACTTGAATTCTCCACCGGGATCGATGCGAATCATCCAGAGGTCGGCTGCCAAATCAACCCGCCTCGTAATTCGTGGGCGATAGAACTTGTCGTCGGGAGTGTTCATAAAGTCCCCACCTGAGAACGGAGGAACCCTGGAAATCGGTCATTGGTTTGCAGGAGCCGCGCACTGTAATAGATGCTAATGTAAGTGTATTCCCGAAGAAAGGCCATAGAAAGGGAAAAGGCCGCCCGCCAACTGATTTTTGATTCTTTGTTCCGGTGGACGGCGGTATTGCGTCGGGTCCGTGTGATCCCTTGCCCGTGCGTCGGATTGGAGCGAGAATGTGGCCAGGAAGCGGCCACCATCGGCGTAACTGTGGTGACTTTACTCGATTTCATCGAGCGGCATCTGCCAGCTCCCGGAGAGGAAACTGGCAGGCCTTCCCGCTGGCTCATGTAGCCGATCTCACGACTTCAGAATTGCTCGCGAACAGGAATGGTGCAGATAAGTGCCCGAACTCATCCGATGCCCGTATTGTGCGGAAATCATGACGGCTGGGGCTGAGGGAGATTGGTTCCTGTGTCCTAGCTGCGATCACATCACAATCACAAGCTACCCTTCGTACCTGTGCAGTTGCCAACGGTGTATTCGGCTTCGCCCGCCGCCCAACCTCGTAGTCTAAAGTTCAAGTAGCCCCTTGACCAAGACCCTGTGGGGGAATGCAAAAAAACATGGACCTTAATTGGGAATCGAGCTTCTGGCTCAATCCGCTGCGACCGATCGGCGGTCGCGGTGTGGATCGGTGCGCAGTTGGCCAGTACTAAGCTAGCACTTCTCCCCCGGCGCAGCACCACAAGTCGGGCAACGGACAGCAAGTATTTGTTTCGGGCTGAGCTGTTTTTTCATAGCGTAGAAATAATGCCCCAAACCAATTTGAGGAACTGGTCAATTTTGAACACTTGTTCATCTACGGGCCAATGTGTTAACTGCCATGAAAAATGGCGAGTCTGCGCACGAAAATTCAACGACTTACGAGCAGTGCTATTTTCATGCTGCCTGTCCAAGCAACAGCTACTCGGCGGGGAATGAGCGGCGTTCCGTGTAGCACGCTGTCACTCTTCAAGGAGGACTTCAGCCAAGCCGCTGTGCGGGTCGTGGAAGAAGCTACTGACAATAAGTGAACATCGGTCGTCCGGATGCTGCCTTCCGGCTTGTTAACGGCGTCGGCATCGCAACAAGCCGAGTTTTCGACTCGCTCCATCAATCACCCACTGAAATAAACACGGGCGGTTTCATTCCGAGTAGCCGTCGTCGGCTATGTCGTCATCATCGTCATCTTCTTCGCCGTTGCCCTCGTCTTGCTCTTCGTCTTCTTCCTCGTATGGCTCTTGTCGAAGGAGGATATCGGAAGGTATCGAGGGGTCAGAAGAGTCTGAGTCCGGGCATTCTGGATGTATTCTGCTCATGTCCAATGGTACGCCTCGTAGCCTTTGGCAACGCAGCGACAAAGGGCGGCGCACTGAGAGACAGGCCGCCCCAACATCTCGTCTGCTCTGGTGCCAGTGCCGTCGGCGATTTCTCGCATGAATTGCCTTCCATTACCGTTCCACGGCGTAAGACTTCTGTAATCTTCGTACCGCGTAGCCCAGCAGGTATTCTGTTCCCATCGGATCTCAAGGTGCTAGACACCCATGACGAATTCCTTCGGGGCTGGCTTTTCGTGGATAGCACTGCCCTGGTGGATCGTATTGATCGTTTGTGCTACCGGAATAGCAGCTACTTGCAGATGGGGTCTCGAAACCGAAAAAGCCAAAGTCCAACGTGCGGCGCGTAACCGGAAGAAAGAACTTCGCACACTCGCCAATAAGATTTCGACCTACGGACGCAAAGTCCATCAACGCTACCCAACTGGGGAGGTCGTCGTCAGCGAGAGCGATTTGGCCGAAGAGCTTCGTAAGCACCCAGATGCTGTTGCCACGGCACTGACTCTTCTCTTGGGCGAACGTAGAGTCCAAAGGGCTCCCCTCAACGGGTATTGGAAGCTAAACGTTTGATCTCAAGTGGCCGCTCGCCCTTGTCGCCATGGGGGAGCACGTAGCTGCCATCATACTTGCCATGATCCACCAACGTCGCGATACAAAGAAGGGTCAGGTCGCTTATTTCACAAAAATGTACGCGGCGCCTTGGGCAGAGTTTCCGTTTACGGCAGCATAGGGCGCACCAACCACCGTGGTCGTGCCGGAAATACCGGCGGATGCGCCAAACTGATCGTTTGAAGCACCATCCGAAGCAGTGAGCTTGGCGTCGAACTTCCTGGTCGTCTTCCAGCCATTTAAAGATTTCGCGAAAGCGTAGGTGGCGCCTTGTGCTTGATTGGCGTGAACGTTCGCAAACGGTGATCCAGCCATGATTATCTTACCGTTCGCGCTGAGTCCGACTGCAGTTCCCGTCGCCGAGCCGCTGTTTGCTGTTAGTTCAGCCGTTTGAGTCATGTTGACCCAGCCGCTAATGGGCTTCTCAAATACGTAAATTGTTCCTACTCTCGCGTGGTATGGAGCACCCGCGACAACCGTGTTGCGGTTGACAGAGACGGAAAAGCCCAATTCATCGTAAAGGGCTGCATCGGAAGCAATCAAGGTCGCGGTCGGATTCATGTCTTGCGGCCAACCCGTCTTTGGTTTCGCAAATACGTAGACCGTTCCTTCACCTATGAAATTACCAGGTGCCCCAACAGCTACAGTGTCTCCGCTGACGCTAACGCAAGTACCGCAGACATAATTCCCGAAGTCTGGAGTAGTAAGCGTCGTAGTGGGATTCGACGTTGTCTTCCAGCCTCCTGGAGGCTTCACGAACAGATAGTCTTGGCCCGAGTTGAAGGCCGACCCCGACACCACCGTGCTTCCGCTGATTGCAACCGCATACCCGTTGCTTCCGCTTGCAGTGAGCTTTGCGGTCTCAGTCACGTCTGACCAGCCACCAGGGGGCTTCACATACACGTAGACTCCATCCGCGCCTGGTGCTCCAACGATCACGGTGTCGCCGCTAACGGCAACGGAATAGCCAAAGTTGGAAATTGGCCCGTCTGAAGGGGTTAGCTTCGCCGTCTCGGTCATATCGCCCCAGCCATTGGCTGGCTTGACAAACAGGTAGACTTCACTGCGGTTGCCGTATGCCATTCCAACTACTACGGTGTCGCCACTGCTCGCGGAGGAAAAACCAAATTGGTCATTTGGTTGCCCATCCGAAGCAGTCAGCTTAGCCTGTTGGATCCAAGAGGCACCACGCTCTATGCTTTCTGCCGAACTCGTAGTAAGCCCGGAAGGAGAAAACGCCCGGAGGTTGCCTTGTCCCATAGCTACAGCACACAACAGGAATCCAGAAAGCGATCCGGCGCTGAGACTCACTATGCTTTTTTTCATTCCAATGCTCCGGTGCCGTTACCGTGAAACCGCATTTTCCGGGTTCCTGCACTCATTGTTGGCCGAATACATAGGCTGCTCCTTGCTGCGCGTTAGAGCCGATCATGGCGTAGGGCGCGCCAGCTAAAATCGCATTGCCTGAAATACCGACCGCCGACCCGAGTTCGTCGTTTGGCGCTCCATCAGATGCCGTAAGCTCAGAACCGAACTTTCTAGTAGACTTCCATCCGCTTTTTGGTTTCTGAAACACATAAACAGCGCCTTGAAATTGATTGGTACCGACGTTTACGATGGGCGCCCCGGCCACAATCGTTTGACCGCTGTCGCTGATGGCCACCGACGCTCCGAAAGTAAGGTTGTCTCGGGGTTTAAACTTGGCAGTTTGCCTCATGTTAACCCAGCCGCGAGACGGCCTGACAAACACATAAACGGCACCCTCATTGCAAAATTCGCAGCCGTTTTCGGCGCCTGCCACCACCGTGTGACCTTTTTTGTCGATGGCAACGGAACGACCGAGGAAATAAGTCGGGTCCGAAGCAACCAGCTGGGCGACAGGCTTTATGTTCCCGTTCCAGCCGCCCTGGGGTTTCAGAAACACATATGCGGAACCTTCCTGCCAAAAGACACCCACGCCGAGCACCACGGTACCGTTGCGGCTGATTGCCATTGATGTTGCGCTGTATCCGAAGGGCGTCACCAATGTGGCGTTAGGAACGGACACGGTTTGCCATCCGGCAGCGGGTTTCACATACACGAATGCTGGTGCTGAAGTGTTTGCGTCAGCGATTAACACTGTGTCACCGCTGATGGCGACCGGAGGGCTCAAAAGGGGATACGAACTGTTTGACAGCCGTGCTGTCTCGGTCATGCTCGCCCATCCAGTGCTGGGCTTAACGTAAAGGTAAGCCGCACCTTCGAGACCATTGTTGTGATACCCATAACCGCTCACGACAACCGTATCCCCGTCGACGGCAACGGATGTGCCGAATTCAAGAAGCGGGCCGTCAGAGGGCGTGAGCTCAGCAACCTGAGTCATATCGCGCCAACCGCTTGCTGGCTTCTCGAAGAGATAAACTCCATTCCTCGCCGGGTAGCCTGCTAGCCCTACCACCACGGTATTCCCGCTGATCGCTGCCGAGTTCCCGAACCAGTCGTTGCTCAGGCCGTCCGATTCGGACAGCTTCGCCAACTGCATCCACGGAACGCTGAGACCGTTTTGTGCAAGCACGGCGAAATCGCTGGCCTGATCGTCGACAGAGATGTTGGACGATGACGCTATTGCCGATTGCGCATCAGCCCCGGAAGACAATAGCCAAATCATTCCAAAGATGAGAATCAGGGTAATGCGAACTATTCGCATGGGAGATCTCTCAGAAACCACCACAAACGGCAGCGCTTTGAATCCGCTATTTACCGAAAACATAAGCGGCCCCTTGATAAGAGTTCGAGTCAATAGTGGCATTAGGTGCTCCAGCTACGATAGTGCTGCCGGACACGCCGACGCTCGTACCTAACTGGTCGTTCGGCGCGCCGTCCGTGGCAATGAGTTTGGCACTAAACTTCTTAGTAGTCCTCCACCCACTTCTAGGTTTAGTAAAGACGTAAACAGCGCCTTGAAACTGATTTGTGCCGACAGTCGCGCCCGGTGACCCAGTTACAATGTTCGTACCGTCTTCGCTGATTGCAACGGTCGCCAGTCCAAAGTTGTTCCGTATTTTCAACTTCGCAATTTGGGTCACATCTACCCAACCTTGTGTCGGCCGGACGAACACGTAGAGTTCGCCCGGATAGCAAAGTCCACAAACCCGCGCGGCAGCCACAACCGTATCGCCTTGGTGGTCGATAGACACCGAGTATGCAAAGTAATTAGGATGATCGGATGGAATAAGTTTGGCTATTGGGTTTAGGTTTCCGGTCCAACCGCCCTGCGGTTCCAGAAAGATGAGCGCGTCACTTCCCTCCCCGACCACGATGGTCGGACCACCTATGGCAAAGGACACTACAGAAGATGAATTCAATGTCGCGTTCGGGGTCGAGGTGTTCTTCCACCCGTGTCTCGGCCTTTGATATACGAGCACAGGGCTATCTTTATAGCTGGCTGTCAAAACGGTGTTTCCGCTGACGGCAACCTGGTTACCGATCAAGTACCCGTACTCGATCGTAGTGGTAAGCCGAGCCATTTCGTGCATGTTTTTCCATCCGGTCTTCGGCTTTACATAGACGTACACCTCGCCATAAGGATAATTACCCGATCCGCCCACTGCGATCGTGTCACGATCGATCGCAACGGCCCAGCCAAAACCATTTGCGCCATCCGAAGGAGTTAGCTCGGCGGTTTGGACCATGTTGCCCCAGCCGCTTGCTGGTTTGACGAACACGTACACGTAATTCTTGCCATAGTTCCTAATCCCGACGACCGCGGTGTCCCCGCTGATTGCGACCGAGGAGCCGAAATAATCTCCGGATTGAGCGTTGGAAGACTTTAATTTGGCCAATTGGTTCCAGGAAAGATCGGGCAACTTCTGTGCGAGCGTGCCGAAGATGCTGTCTTGTCCCGCATGCGGCAGGCTTCTGAAGGGTGTTTCGGTGGATTGCGAGTCGGCACTAGTACAGAAAAGCCAGACTAACGTAAGGACCAAAGCAATTTGCCTAACCTGCATAGCCCAATCTCCGGCAAGTAATTAAGGAACAGGGCCTCGTTAAACACGCGCAACGAACGGCGGAAGCACTATATACGCGGCTGAGCTAGCGGACAAGATGAAACGGTTTGCACATCTCAACTAATCGTGAATTCTCAGCCCCGGCTCCGACCTGCTCCAGATCCCTACATCGAAGCTGTTTCCATACCGATCGCGTGATCCTTGAATTTTGTTAACTATTGCGGGTGCGCGAGCCGTCGGACTTTGAGACCGCCAATTCGACGACCCTAGAATGCAGACAGAAGGCGTAGCCGACCTTTTCCCGACGGGATATTTCCCCCGACACATTGATAACAAATCTCTACGTCCCCAGACTGAACGTTACGAGGCTACGCAGCCTTCTTCTGCTGCTTCAGCTTTGCCCACCTCGCCCGCTGAAACGCCGCGATCTTCCTTCGAGCTGCTGCTGACATCCGCCGGGCCGACACCGCCCCCAACCACGACCCTGGCAGGAGTTGGTTCAACGGGTGGGTTTTTCGGCAGGCTGAAGCAGAGCGTTTGGCAGTATCTTGGCGGAGAGAGTGGGATTCAAAAGCTGCGCTTTGGCGTATGTTAGCTGCTTGCAACCAAGATACCGCTGAAACTCGCGTAAACACTGCCTGTTTGAACTGGGCTAACTTCCTACCGAGATATCAATTGATATCATCCGTAGCAGCGTTTGAGCCCTGTTTTGGACACCATGGACACCAAGACCGGCGTCCGCTCGATGGTCACACTCGCGCCTTCCGGTGGCAGGGCTAATCGTACGTAGGTGCCCGCAGTTTCCGCATAGCATGCAAAATACGTTGCTGTCGAGCTATCTCCTCATCGAAATAGGTGTGCGCTTCATGGGTGCCGAGACGGGCATCCACGAGACACAGCGAATCGAACTCGACCTGACTCGCCGCTATACTGGCTCGCGTTTCCGGGAGTGCTTGTGGGTCATTCGCAGCTTTGGTCATTGCGTCGTCCACCTGCTTCTGCCAAGCGGAAGAAACCGGGGAGGATTGCTGCGCAATCGCGACGAAGGCGAGTGCGGACCAAAGCAGAAGTGCTGCGGTAATGAGTCTCGCGGTTTCATGGATTCAACCTTTCTCTCGCCGCGCGGGCCTTTCTTGCGGCTGACTTTTTGAGGTCGCTGACTCGCTGGCTGCCGTCGGTCTTCCATTTGCGTCATTGCACGTCGTACGCTCATCGAAACGAGCACCCCGACCAACACCGACCTCGGCCCTCATAAGCTTCGCGCATTCAGGAGCGAAAGGTGGCGTACGAAGCGGCAGTAGGTTTGACCTCTTCATCTCAAACTGCTCGTTAACGTCGCAATCTGCTTTCCAACCTCCGGCGAAACATCCAGAACAGCACCCCCAAAGTATGCAGGCTTAGAAGAATCCCACTGCGTGCCCTTCGCGTACAGCGCGGCAACATCCCAGATGATTCCGTTGCGCTGGCAACAGATTTGGGTCGGGGAAAGCTGCTGCCGCAACTCCTTGGCAACGAGATGGTCCTTATCCCAAAACTGAATTGCCCTCGTATCTCTAATGCGTGACAAAACCCAACTGGTAGGTGCGCTCCAGTCGGTTGGCAGCATTGGCTCCCACACTACGAATATCGTCATGTCGGCGGATGGTTGCTGCTTTAGTAGTTTCTGGATTGCGGAAGACCCCCGCAGACAATAGGTTCAAGTGGGCGATAAGAGCAGGACTAGCCGTGTCTTTGGAGCAGCGGCATCAAAGGATGCGTGAAACCCAGAGAGATTGCCTTGATTGAGAACCGTTAGCGGCGGCTGGCCCGGTGGCGTAGCATGACCGCGCGAATACCAGACCGCGACCAATATCAAGACCGCGCCTATCACGCCCAGCATCACTTTGGATGTCTTGCCCATTCGCTTTTACCCAGCAATGAGAGTTGCGATTACCTGCGGGAATAGAAACACCAACACGACCACCATCACCGCTGTCCAAAAGAGCACCAAACTCGTCGTGCTGCGCTTCACGCAGCTCTTTCGGAAATACATCTGGAAGAATCCTAAGCACAAAAGAACGCAAGCTGCGGCGAGTAGCCATGGACGTAAAGGAGCCATCCACACACTGATGCTGGCAAATCCCAACGCACCGACGAAACCCAACGGAACGCAGCAAGCCAACGTCGAAAGCGCAGCCACAATAGCTGCTGCTGGTGCGCCTTTCTCCAAGACCTTCATACACTGCCTTCCCGCTGCCTCGCTTCTCTAACGGCGCGGCTCAATGTCTCTGTTGACGGCACTCCGCTACCGCCCGAGTAGAGTCGGCAAGCCAGTCCGAACCTCGGCTCTGGACTCGGCTCCGCATCCTGCCCGTTGATACGTACGGTTGGAGAACCTTGAAAATGAAGTGACTGCGCCACGGCCTCATCCGTTACTTCTACCTCATGAATCGCTGCATCCACCGCTTGGGAGCGGAGAACATCTTGAATTCTGCGAATGGCAGGCTGGTGATTTGGACAGCCCGGCACGTACAGAACTTCTATTAGCATTGCGCCTTTCCATTCCCGTTTGAGCCTAGAGCCGGGCAACCGCGTGGCCGCCGTTTTCCCCGGCGTTTAAGTTCCAGATTGCACTTCCGAAAATCCAACGCCAGCTCCTGCTCAAGGGTCTGAAGCTCACTTATCTTGCTGCGCACTTCCTTCAACTTCGTCTCCAGCAAGTGGCGGACTTCGTGGCAAGCACTTAGAGGATGCGCCCGCAAGTCCAAGAGCTGACGGACCTCGCGGAGAGAGAAGCCCAAGCCTTGCATCTGCCTGATGAAATCTAGTCGTGCGACATCGTCGTCGCTGTAGAGCCTGAACCGCCCTGCTGTCCTTGGTGGTTTGGGCAGCAGAGAACGTTTCTCGTAAAACCGAATCGCGTCCACCGTCAGCGCGGTTCGTTTGGCAGCTTCTCCAATCTGCATAGTGGATGCCATCTCTCGCTCCCCAACTCGAAGCATACACTCTGGACCGTAGTCCAGAGTCAAGCACAAAACCACATTCTGAAGGCTTTAACAAAATCATCGCCATCTTCGTCAAGGGCGCGAGCACCCGGCACGCCGGAGTTTGTCGCTACTTTCAACCGCGCTGAATCATCCAACTCCGCAGAGGTGGGTATGAAAGTCCGGCAGGCGTACGAAGGTCGCGTGATTGAGGCTCGGTCCTCAGAATTGAAAGACGGCGGGTGGGATTGCGAGTTCTCCATCGAAGAACACGAGACCACGGGTGTAACTGAAACGGCGTTCTATGTGCCGGGAATTTTTCCCACGGTAGAGGCGGCGATTGAAGCGGCAGTGAAGGCGGGACAACAGAAGATTGATTCAGGTTTCGAATACAAGTCTGTTGTCGAGTATCGACAGTAAGGAGGCCGCGTTTGAGTTCTGCCCCAGTGATCTTTCCCGGCTCGGTTACTACGACAACTATCTGGTGGACAACCACAGTTGCGTGATCGTGGGAGTGCAAGCCACCGCAGCCCGGATGAGTCAGGAGACGGTAGCCGCACAAGACATGATCGCTCGTTTCGCCGAATGGCAAGGCCGCATCATTCGCGCGATTACCAGGACCAGGCAATGAAGGAGTTTCAGGAAATTCTGAAGTCCGATCCAAACAACGAGGCGGCGTGTCGCGGTATGGGCTACGCCTACCTCGAACGGCAGGACTTCGACCAGGCTGGCGAATACTTCAAGCGTGCCGCGCAAGTGGACTCCAAAGATGCGCGAGTGCACTACTACAACGCGCTGATGATGGTACGCAAGAGTGGCTTCGGCGGCGGCGCGGACTCGCAGCCTATGACCAAAGAGCTGGAGACGCAGACTCCTACGCGCCGCTGGCGTATGCCCAATCTACGTCAGGAGATCCCGCGAAAGCATTACTCACCATGCAGAAGGCGCTGGCGATCAGCCCGCGCAATGAAAGTTATTTATACAATCTTGCGAATCTTTACGTGGCAAACCGGCAGCCGGGTCAAGCGATTGCCGTGCTTAAGTCTCTGCAGGTCACCGACAATCCAGCGCTCGCCGCACAAGTGGCGGGCATGTTGGCGCAGGCGCAGCAGTTCCCGGCCGCAACGGAGACGGGAGCCATGGAAGGACATCCGGTCTTATCCGCACCGCGCCAAGAGCCCGCGACCGCTGGTAACGCCACCGCCAGCGTGGTTCCGGTTCCCTCCGGACCGGCAAAGTTCCTCAAAGGCACGCTGACCGGCGTGGATTGCACGACGGACCCATCGGCTGTGTTAACCATCGCGTCGGGAACCAGGACACTGAACTTGAAAGTGACCGACCGGCGCCACGTAGTTCTGATCGGAGCTGATGAGTTCTCTTGTTCGTGGAACAAGCAGAAAATGGCGGTGAATTATCGCGAAA
>Ga0210405_10002304_pt1 | contig 20007 bp, 20 predicted proteins | sample IncBWH11MmetaG_FD_155492 | JGI IMG/M metagenome (GOLD analysis project Ga0210405, IMG submission 155492) | Forest soil microbial communities from Barre Woods Harvard Forest LTER site, Petersham, Massachusetts, United States - Inc-BW-H-11-M | ecosystem: Environmental > Terrestrial > Soil >... | reverse complement strand
GGGTGGCAGCGGGATCGACCGTGGTGTGCACTGTCACCGGCAACGGCCTCAAGGATCCCGACACGGCGCTGCGGGACATGCCGAGCGTGTCGCCGGTGCCCGTCGACCCCGTCGCCGTCGTCGCGAAATTGGGATTGGTCTAGTGACCCAGATGCTGCCTGCCGGGCTGCTGGCCAGTTCGGTGGTCGCGGCGTCCAGCGCCAACCTCGGTCCGGGCTTCGACAGTATCGGGCTGGCGTTGAGCCTGTACGACGAAATCATCGTCGAGACAACCGATTCTGGCCTGATCGTCGAAGTTGAAGGTGAGGGCGCCGGGGAGTTGGCGCTCGACTCCGGTCATTTGGTGCTTCGGGCCGTCGAGCGCGGGCTGCAGGCGGCCGGCGTCACCGCGCCCGGCTTGATAGTGCGGTGCCGTAACGCCATCCCGCACTCGCGGGGTCTCGGCTCGTCGGCAGCGGCGGTGGTCGGCGGCCTTGCAGCGGTCAATGGGATTGTCGCACAAGCAGGTTCGACTCCACTGAGCCAGGCCCAGCTGATTCAGTTGTCGTCCGAATTCGAAGGGCATCCCGACAACGCCGCCGCGGCGGTGTTGGGCGGGGCGGTGGTGTCGTGGACCGACCGCGGCTGCGACCCGCCCGGCTTCTCGGGTGTGCCGCTGCGGTTACATCCCGAAATCCATCTGTTTCCCGCCATTCCGGAGCAACACTCGTCGACGGCGGAGGCGCGGGTGCTGCTTCCTGCGCAGGTCAGCCACCATGACGCCCGCTTCAATCTCAGCCGCACAGCGCTGCTGGTAGTGGCGCTCACCGAACGGCCCGATCTGCTGATGGCCGCCACCGAGGACATGCTCCATCAGCCGCAGCGCGCGCCCGCGATGCCGGCATCGGCGGAATACCTTCGACTATTGCGGCGTTACAACGTCGCAGCTGTGCTATCTGGCGCTGGTCCGGCGGTGATCGCGTTGAGCACGGCATCCGAGTTGCCAGCCGAGGCCCTGGAGTACGGCGCCGCAAACGGGTTTGCAGTCAGTGAGATGACGGCCGGTGACGGGGTCCGCTGGAGTTCCGGAGTGGCCGTCCGCAGCTAGTGTCGACTGCCGTGGTGAGCGGGCTTCTTGCTTCCGGCATCGAAGCAGGTTATCCTCGGAGCCGTCCAGCAATTGCAGCCTCTGAGTCTGCGTAGACACTAGGACGAACACCAAATCTTCTCGTGGACGATGGTTCGCCATTTAAACCGCCAACTGTGGCGATCACCGTTACAGAGTCGATTGTTGGTAGCACTCGGCGATTTGGCCGATTGCAACGAACCCCTTGCTTGATTCGATCAGCGAGGGAGAGAAAGGAAATCCGTGACTGAAACGGACCTCGTTACGGCTGGCGACAGCACTGGAAATGACAAGCTGTCGAACACCGTGACCCCCGACACTTCCGCCGACTCCGACGCATCCGGGTCGGCGACGGAGGCCAACACCAGTGCGTCGGACGGTTCGCTGTCCACCATGGTGCTGCCCGAACTGCGTGCGCTCGCCAATCGAGCCGGCGTCAAGGGCACATCCGGGATGCGTAAGAACGAACTCATCGCTGCGATTCGGGAAAGCCGCCAAGGCCGCGCGAACGGTGCACCTGCCAACGGCGGTGCCGACGGCGAATCACACAACCACGCGACCGAGGCTGCGGCCAACCAGACCGAAGCCGCCGCCGACCACGCGACCCGCGCTGACTCCAACGAAGGCGGATCTTCCGTCGACCAGGCGGACGAGCGGCACAGCCGGGCGGAAAAATCCGATCAAAGCACCGACAAGTCCGCGCGCAACCACGCCCAGCAGGACACCAAGTCCGACGAGCGCGAGTCCGACAGGGATTCCGACAAGGGCGGTGATCAACAGGGCTCAGGCGGACAACAGAACCGCGGCGGCTCGAACCAGCAAGACGACGACGGTGACGGGCGCGGCGGTCGCCGAGGGCGCCGATTCCGGGAACGCAGGCGTCGCGGTGAACGGTCGGGCGACGGCGGCGGCGGCGGTGACACCGAACTGCGCGAAGACGACGTCGTCCAGCCGGTAGCCGGCATCCTCGACGTTCTGGATAACTACGCATTCGTGCGCACTTCCGGTTACCTCGCCGGCCCGCACGACGTCTACGTCTCGATGAACATGGTGCGCAAGAACGGCTTACGCCGGGGCGACGCGGTGACCGGCGCGGTGCGAGTGCCCAAGGAAGGTGAGCAGCCCAATCAGCGGCAGAAGTTCAACCCGTTGGTGCGCTTGGACACCGTCAACGGTGGGCCGGTCGAAGACGTCAAGAAGCGTCCCGATTTCTCCAAGTTGACGCCGCTGTACCCCAACCAGCGGCTACGTCTGGAAACCACCCCCGACCGGCTGACCACCCGGGTCATCGACCTGATCATGCCGATCGGCAAGGGCCAGCGCGCACTGATCGTGTCGCCGCCCAAGGCCGGTAAGACGACGATTCTGCAGGACATCGCCAATGCGATCACCGTGAACAACCCGGAATGCCACCTCATGGTCGTGCTCGTCGACGAGCGGCCCGAAGAGGTCACTGACATGCAGCGTTCGGTCAAGGGTGAGGTCATCGCCTCGACCTTCGACCGGCCGCCGTCAGATCACACTCAGGCCGCCGAGTTGGCCATCGAACGAGCCAAGCGGCTCGTCGAGCAGGGCAAGGACGTCGTCGTGCTGCTTGACTCGATCACCCGGCTGGGCCGCGCCTACAACAATGCGTCGCCGGCGTCGGGTCGCATCCTGTCCGGTGGTGTCGACTCCACCGCCCTCTACCCGCCGAAGCGTTTCCTCGGCGCCGCTCGCAACATCGAGCAAGGCGGCTCGTTGACCATCATCGCCACGGCGATGGTCGAAACCGGATCCACCGGCGACACAGTGATCTTCGAGGAGTTCAAGGGCACCGGTAACGCCGAGCTCAAGCTCGATCGCAAGATCTCGGAACGTCGGGTGTTCCCCGCCGTGGACGTGAACCCGTCGGGCACCCGTAAGGACGAATTGCTTTTGTCACCAGACGAGTTCGGCATCGTGCACAAGCTGCGTCGTGTGCTGTCGGGGCTGGATTCCCACCAGGCCATCGACCTACTGATGTCGCAGCTGCGTAAGACCAAGACCAACTACGAGTTTCTGGTTCAGGTGTCCAAGACGACGCCGGGCATGGACAACGACTAGCCGGTCAGCGCATCACCGCAGTTCAGATAACGCCGCCCTTCCCGCTGAGCAGCTAAAGCCGCAGCGGTAACGTGCGCCCTGTCGGGACCGACGGGAAAGTGGTGAGCGTGGCGGACACTATTCAGCAACTGCTTCGCACACTTAGTGACGACGCCACTCCGGCGGTCAAATACGGCGATCGGGTGTGGACCTGGCGCGAGCACCTCGCGGACGCCTCGGCGGCGGCCGCGGCATTGATCGGTATCGCCGACCCCAAACGGCCCCTGCACGTCGGTGCGCTGCTGGGCAACACCCCTGAGATGCTCACCGCGATGGCGGCGGCCGCGCTCGGTGGTTACGTGTTGTGCGGCATCAACGACACCCGTCGCGGCTCGGCACTGGCCAAAGACATCCTGCGGGCCGACTGCCAGATACTGCTCACTGACCCTGCCCGCCGCGCACTGCTCGACGGCCTCGACCTACCCGGCGTCCGCGTTCTGGACACCTCGGGCACCGAGTGGTCCGGTTTGCTCGCAGCAGCCGGGCCGCTAGTGCCGCATCGCGAAGTCGAACCCACCGACACCTTGATGATGATCTTCACGTCGGGCACCAGCGGCGAGCCGAAGGCGGTCCGGGTCACCCACCTGACCGTGATTTTCGCCGGCGCCAACCTGATCGAGCGGTTCGATGTGGATTCATCAGGCGTGTGCTATCTGTCGATGCCGCTGTTCCACTCCAACGCGCTGCTGGCGGGCTGGAGCGTGGCGGTCGGCTCCGGTGCGGCGATGGTGCCCGCGACGTTTTCGGCATCCGGTTTGCTGTCCGATCTGCGCCGCTACGGCGCGACCTACATGAACTACGTCGGCAAGCCGTTGGCCTATGTGCTGGCCACTCCCGAGCGGCCCGACGATGCGGACAACCCGCTGCTCGTCGCGTTCGGCAACGAGGCAAGCGATCGCGACATCGCGGAGTTCAGCCGGCGTTTCGATTGCACGGTGTGGGACGGCTTCGGTTCGACCGAAGGCGCGATCATCATCACCCGCGCAGACGGTTGCCCGCCGGGCTCACTGGGCCAGGGCTTTCCCGGCGTGAGCATTTACAACCCGGACACGCTCACCGAATGCCCGGTGGCCCGATTCGACGGCGACGGCGCGCTGATCAACCCCGACGGAGCGATCGGCGAACTGGTCAACACGTCCGGTGCAGGCCTGTTCGCCGGCTACTACAACGACCAGGACGCCACGGACGCGCGACTCCGCCACGGCATGTTCTGGTCAGGTGACCTGGCCTATCGCGACGCGGATGGCTGGATTTACTTCGCCGGGCGCAGCGGAGACTGGCTGCGGGTGGACGGCGAAAATATGACGACGGCGCCCATCGAGCGCATCCTGCAACGGTTGCCGGCTGTCAGCCAGGTGGCGGTGTACGCGGTACCTGATGAGCAGGTGGGAGACCAGGTGATGGCGGCATTGGTGTTGGCGGACAACGCGGAGCTGACGCCGGGGGAGTTGGGCGAGTTTCTGGCCGGCCAGTCCGACCTGTCGCCCAAGGCCTGGCCGCGCCACGTCTGGATCACCGACAGCCTGCCGTCCACCGCCACCAACAAAATCCTCAAGCGCGAACTGAGCGCCCGGGGCGCTGCGCCAGACGGTGGCCTGCTGTGGACCCGCATCGGGCGCGACAAGACCTATGTCCTGGTCGACCAGCCGGCGAAGTACCAGGTCAGCCCCACTTAGTCCGGGGAATGCGCGGCTGCCTGCGTGCGTTTAGGGGGAGAGCGGCTGACCTGGCATAATCGACAGCCGAAGTTCAGGTTCCGGTCACGTCCAATAGCTCATCAGGGCGACCCGGCGACCGACGATTGAAGAGGACATCATGAAATCTGACATTCATCCCGCCTACGGCGAGACCACCGTGCTCTGCGGGTGCGGCAACACCTTCACGACCCGCAGCACCAAGGAAAGCGGCCACATCGTGGTCGAGGTGTGCTCGCAGTGCCACCCGTTCTACACCGGCAAGCAGAAGATTCTCGACAGCGGCGGCCGGGTAGCTCGTTTCGAGAAGCGCTACGGCAAGCGCAAGGCCGGCGCGGAGAAAGACGCTTCGGCCGACAAGTAGTTGCAGCGACGCCCGAACTGTTGCGTAAACCGCACAGGCCGGGCGTCGTTTTGCGTTCGGATAACGTGACAGCGGATTGGAGTCGGCTCGCTTTGAAAGGAGAAGCATGACGCAGGGCGTGCAGGCGATTGACGCGCTGCTGGCCGAACACGCCGAGCTCGAGCGTCAGCTGGCCGACCCCGAACTGCACAGCAATGCAGGCAATGCGCGCAAAGTCGGCCGTCGGTTCGCGCAGCTGGCGCCGATCGTGGCCACCCACCGCAAGCTGGAGTCGGTGCGGGGAGACCTGGAGACCGCACGTGAACTGGCTGCCGACGACGCGTCCTTCGTCGACGAAGTCGCCGAACTGGAATCACGCGCTGCCGAGCTGGACACCCAGCTCACCGATATGCTGGCACCCCGCGACCCCCACGATGCCGACGACATCGTGCTCGAGGTCAAATCCGGTGAGGGAGGCGAAGAATCGGCCCTCTTTGCCGCGGACCTGGCCAGGATGTACATCCGCTACGCCGAGCGACACGGCTGGGCGGTGACGGTACTGGACGAAACCACCTCGGACTTGGGCGGCTACAAGGACGCGACGCTCGCGATCGCCAGCAAGGGCAATTCGGCCGACGGCGTGTGGTCGCGGATGAAGTTCGAGGGCGGGGTGCACCGGGTGCAGCGGGTCCCGGTCACCGAATCCCAAGGCCGCGTGCATACTTCGGCCGCCGGCGTGCTGGTCTACCCGGAGCCCGAGGAAGTCGGCGAGGTGCAGATCGACGAGTCGGACCTACGCATCGACGTCTACCGGTCGTCCGGCAAGGGCGGTCAGGGCGTCAACACCACCGACTCGGCGGTGCGAATTACTCACCTGCCCACCGGAATTGTCGTCACCTGCCAAAACGAACGGTCACAGCTGCAGAACAAGACTCGCGCGTTGCAGGTGCTTGCCGCTCGCCTGCAGGCTATGGCGGAGGAACAGGCACTGGCCGACGCGTCGGCCGATCGCGCCAGCCAGATCCGCACCGTGGACCGCAGCGAACGCATCCGCACCTACAACTTCCCGGAGAACCGGGTCACCGATCACCGCATCGGTTACAAAGCACACAATCTCGATCAGGTTCTCGACGGCGACCTTGACGCATTATTCGACGCTCTGAGCGTCGCCGACAGGCAATCACGGCTGCAGCAGGCATGACGACTCGACTGCGGTGCGCGATCGACTCGGCCACGACGCTGCTCGCAGACGCCGGAATCAACTCCGCGCGCTACGACGCCGAGGAGTTGGCCGCGCACCTCACCGGCACCGAGCGAGGACGGCTGGCGCTGATCGATTCGGCTGACGACGCCTTCTTCGATCGCTACCACGCCGCGATCACAGCGCGCTCGCGGCGAGTGCCGCTGCAGCACATCACCGGCACAGCCGCATTCGGTCCGTTGACGCTGTTCGTCGGGCCCGGCGTTTTCATTCCGCGCCCGGAAACCGAAGTCATGTTGGAATGGTCTACCGCGCAGCGTCTTCCGGGAGCTCCCGCGCGGCCGCTCATCGTCGACGTCTGCACCGGTTCGGGTGCGCTGGCGCTCGCACTGGCGCAGCGCTGGCCGGAAGCGCGGGTGCTCGGCATCGACAACTCCGATGCCGCGCTTGAGTATGCGCGCAGAAACTCGTTGGGCACCAATGTCGAGTTAGTGCGGGCTGACGCCACCGGCCCTGGCCTGCTTACCGAGATCGACGGGCAAGTCGATCTGGTGGTGACCAACCCGCCCTATGTGCCTGACACTGTTGAGCTCGAACCCGAAGTCGCTGAACATGATCCGCCGCAAGCTGTGTTCGGTGGTCCGGACGGGATGAGGGTGATCGCCGCCGTTGTCCGGCTCGCCGGCCGATGGTTGCGTCCGGGAGGTTTCTTCGCCGTCGAGCACGACGACACCACATCGTTATTGACATCCGAACTCGTCAGCAGCGCCCGTCTTTTCGATGACATCGTCGCCCGAACAGATCTGACCGGCCGGAGCAGGTTTGTGACGGCCCGCAGAAAGGCCGACTCGTGACTGACGTATTCGACTGCGCCGATCCCGAACAGCGTTCCCGCGGAATCACATCGGCAGCTGCGGCCGTCAAGAACGGTGGGCTGGTCGTTCTCCCGACCGACACGGTTTACGGTATCGGCGCCGACGCTTTCGACAGCTCAGCAGTAGCCGCACTGCTATCGGCGAAGGGACGCGGGCGCGACATGCCCGTGGGGGTGCTAGTCGGCTCTTGGCACACCATCGACGGCCTTGCGCTGATGGTTCCGCAGTCAACGCGTGACCTGATCCGCGCATTCTGGCCGGGCGCGCTGAGCCTGGTGGTCCGGCAAGCGCCGTCTCTACAGTGGGACCTCGGCGATGCCCGGGGCACGGTGATGCTGCGGATGCCGCTGCACCCGGTAGCCATTGAACTGTTGCGTGAGGTCGGGCCGATGGCGGTATCCAGCGCCAACGTCTCCGGCCGTCCCCCGGCCGTCGACGCCGGCGAGGCGCGCAACCAGCTAGGTGACCTCGTCGACGTCTATCTCGACGCCGGTCCTGCCGCACAGCAGGCGGCCTCGACGATCCTGGACTTGACCGGGCCCGAACCATGCATTCTCCGATCCGGACCGGTCAGCGCCGAGGGTATCGCCGCGGTGCTCGGTTTGGACGCCGCGAGTTTGACCGGCTGACCCGCCGCGGCAATTCACTACGGTCTCAGGGTGGTGCAGTACGGTCTCGGGGTGGTTAGGGGTATCCACAACCTCGCCGGCGGTCTGCTCGCTCTGTCTGACCGTGGCGCTGGTGTCCCGTTGCGCGAGTTGGCGCTCGTCGGGCTCACGGCCGCGATCATCACTTACTTTGCGACGGGACCGGTACGTCTGCTAGCGACCCGGTTCGGCGCGGTGGCCTACCCGCGTGAACGCGATGTGCACACCACGCCGACGCCACGGATGGGCGGTCTGGCGATGTTTCTCGGCGTCATCGCCGCGGTTTTTCTCGCATCTCAGCTGCCCGCTCTCACACGCGGTTTCGTCTACTCGTCGGGCATGCCCGCGGTGGTCGTGGCAGCCGCGGTGATCATGGGCATCGGCCTGATCGATGATCGGTGGGGCCTGGACGCACTGACTAAGTTCGCCGGTCAGATCACCGCTGCCAGTGTGCTGGTCACAATGGGCGTCGCCTGGAGTGTCCTGTATATCCCGCTGGGCGGCGTCGGCACCATCGTGCTGGACCAAGCCTCCTCGATCCTGCTCACGCTGGCGCTGACCGTGTCGATCGTCAACGCGATGAACTTCGTCGACGGTCTTGACGGCCTGGCCGCCGGGCTGGGCCTCATCACCGCGTTGGCCATCTGCATGTTCTCGGTCGGCCTGCTTCGCGACCACGGGGGCGACGTGCTCTTCTACCCGCCGGCGGTCATCTCGGTAGTGCTGGCCGGGGCCTGTCTGGGCTTTTTGCCGCACAACTTCCATCCCGCCAAGATCTTCATGGGGGATTCCGGTTCGATGCTGATCGGCCTGATGTTGGCCGCCGCGTCGACGACGGCTGCGGGACCGATCTCGCAGAACGCTTACGGCGCCCGCGACGTGTTTGCTCTGCTGTCGCCGTTCCTACTCGTTGTGGCGGTCATGTTCGTCCCGATGCTCGACCTGCTGCTGGCGATCGTGCGGCGCACCCGGGCGGGTCGCAGCGCGTTCAGCCCCGACAAGATGCACCTGCATCACCGGTTGCTGCAGATCGGTCATTCGCATCGCCGCGTGGTTCTGCTGATCTATCTGTGGGTGGGCATAGTCGCTTTCGGCACCGCGAGCACGATCTTCTTTAACCCGCGCGACACCGCGGCGGTGATGCTGGGCGCGATTGCGATCGCGGTTATCGCCACGTTGATCCCGCTATTACGCGGCCGCGAGGATATCTACGACGAGGAGTAGTAGGGTCGCCCGCAGTATGGTACGGTGCTGGTAGAACCCGAATAAACCTCGCGGGTTGCCGGCCACCGGCCATCGGATTCGCGTCCGATTGGTCCGACGTACGACCGACAAAGGGGAGTTGTCCCTTGGGTGATGCGAGTGCAGTGATTGCCCTCCGTTACGCTCAACGGGCCACGCACAGATCAACCAGGCAACTCCCCCTAGCGAGGACGAGGTGCAGCAGTGACAACGCCAGCGCAGGACGCGCCGTTGGTGTTTCCCTCGGTTGCTTTCCGGCCGGTTCGTCTCCTCGTCATCTCGCTTGTACTGACCGTCATTGCGATCGTTGCGGCGGGCTCGCTCCACCATCCAATGGTCGGCGTTTTCTTCGGTGTGGGGCTGCTGCTGGGTTTGCTCAACGCCATCGGTGTGCAGCGCTCGGTCGCGGCGATCACCGCCGAAGCGCATCCGCTGAAGAAGAAGATGGCGATGAACTCGGCCAGCAGGCTGCTGATCATCACCGTGATCGGACTGGGCGCCGCATTCGTTTTCCGACCCGCCGGGCTGGGCGTGGTGTTCGGGCTTGCGCTGTTCCAGGTATTGCTGGTGGTGTCGACCGCGCTGCCGGTCTGGAAAAAGCTGCGCACCGGGGCCGCCGACGGTAGCTGGGACGGCGACGCCGCCAAGAGAGCGGAAGGGAATGGCAATAGCGATGAGTGAGACGCTCCTGGCCGAGGGCGCCATCGAGGTCGGTCATCACGAGACCGCGCAGTGGCTCGGCCTGACCGTCAACGTCGACACCGTGTCGTCCGCTGCCCTCGCCGCCGTCATCGTCATCGGGCTGGCATTCTTCTTGCGCGCCAAGGTCACCTCCACCGGCGTGCCGGGCGGTGTGCAGTTGTTCTTCGAGGCGATCACTATCCAGATGCGCAACCAGATCGAATCCGCGATCGGGATGCGAATCGCGCCCTTCGTGTTGCCCCTGGCCGTCACGCTCTTCGTGTACATCCTGATCTCGAACTGGCTGTCGGTGCTGCCCGTTCAGTACACCGACCCGGCGGGCGGGTCTCCGAAAGAGTTGTTCGCCCCGCCCGCGTCGGACATCAACTATGTGCTGGCGCTGGCGCTGTTCGTGTTCCTCTGCTACCACCTGGCCGGCGTGTGGCGCAGCGGCCCCGTCGGGTATCCCGTCAAGATCATCAAGGGGCACGTGTGGGGCACCCTGCCTACCGTCGTCGGGGTGATCTTCTCGCCAATCAATGTGGTTGAAGAACTCGCCAAGCCGATCTCGCTGTCGCTCCGACTTTTCGGCAACATGTTCGCCGGCGGCATCCTGGTCGCGCTGATCGCGCTATTCCCGCCCTACATCATGTGGGCGCCCAACGCGATCTGGAAGGCATTCGACCTATTCGTCGGCGCGATCCAGGCGTTCATCTTCGCGCTGCTGACCGTCTTGTACTTCAGTCAATCGATGGAGCTGGAAGGGGAACACGATTAGGACGGTCAAAACCCCGGCTTCCACACCACTACAGACCTGACAGAGCCCTAACCAAATATCAAGGAGGATAAAAAATGGGAGACCCCAATCTTGTCGGCCTCGGCGCCCTTATCGGCGGCGGACTGATCATGGCCGGGGGCGCGATCGGCGCCGGTATCGGTGACGGTATCGCCGGTAACGCGCTGATCGCCGGTATCGCGCGGCAGCCCGAGGCGCAGGGCCGGCTGTTCGTCCCGTTCTTCATCACCGTGGGTCTGGTCGAGGCCGCCTACTTCATCAACCTGGCCTTCATGGCGTTGTTCGTCTTCGCCACCCCGATCGCGCCGAAGTAACTCGCCAAGATGGGTGACATGGGCGCTGTCGTCCTGGCTACCGCCAGCCAGGCTGAGGGAGGCAGTAACAACTTCCTCCTCCCCAACGGCACCTTCTTCGTTATGCTGCTCATCTTCTTGATCGTGCTCGGCGTGATCGGCACCTTCGTGGTGCCGCCGATCATGAGGGTGCTCAGCGAGCGCGAAAACATGGTCACCAAGATGCAGGCCGACAACAAAGAATCGGCCGAGCAATTTGCCGCCGCCCGTGAGGACTACGAGAAGGCGATGTCTGAAGCTCGGGTGAAGGCATCGGCGGCCCGCGACGATGCTCGCGCGGACGGACGTAAGGTTCTCGACGAAATGCGTTCGCGCGCTGAAGAACAGGTTTCCTCGACGCTGCAGGACGCCTCCGAGCAACTCAAGCAGGAGGGGGACGCGGTGGTGGCGGATCTACGCTCCCGGGTGGACAGCATGTCCACGACGTTGGCCAGCCGCATCCTCGGCGTCGAGGTCACGACCGCAGTCACAGCCACCGGGTCAGGTCGGTAGCGACGATGTCGACATTCATCGGGCAGTTGGTCGGATTCGGCGTCATCGTGTGGCTGGTATGGCGTTACGTCGCGCCGCCGGTACGCAAAATGATGGTCGATCGGCAGAACGTGGTGCGTCAGCAGTTGGACGACGCCGCGGCGGCCGCCGCTCGGCTCACGGAAGCCAGCCAAGCCCACGACAAAGCGCGCAAAGACGCCAAGGTGGAAGCGGAGCGGATTACCGAAGAGGCCCGCGCCGACGCCGAACGCATTGCCGAACAACTGCGGGCTCAAGCCGATGCAGAGGTCGAGCGCGTCAAAGTTCAGGGCGCCAAGCAGGTCGAGCTACTGCGAGCGCAGTTGGTTCGCCAGCTGCGTCAGGAATTCGGCGTCGAATCCGTGCGGCGGGCAGGGGAATTGGTGCGTGGCTACGTTGCCGACCCGGCGCAGCAGTCAGCCACCGTCAACCGCTTTCTCGACGAGCTTGATGCGATGGCGCCGTCCGAGGCGGACGTCCAGTACCCGCTATCGGCGAGAATGCGGTCGGCTAGCCGACTGTCGCTGGACGCTCTGATGAAGCGCTTCGGTGAGATAGCCAAAGACCTTGACGACAGCGGGCTTTCCACGCTTGCCGATGAACTGACATCGGTCGCGGCACTGTTCGAACGCGAGACCGTCGTCACCCGGTATCTAACTATGCCGGCTGAGGACGCCGCGCCCAGAGTCCGGCTGCTCGAGCGGCTGGTATCCGACAAAGTCGGAGAGCCCGCGCTCGACATCCTCAAGGCGGCCGTCTCGCAACGCTGGTCGGCCAGCAACGATCTGGTCGACGCGGTCGAGCTGGTGTTGCGGAACGCATTGTTGACGCGTGCCGAACATGCCGGTTCGCTGGACGAGGTAGAAGACCAGTTGTTCTGGTTCAGCCGGATCGTTGATGCTCAGCCGCGCCTCTCCATCCTGCTCGGCGACTACGAAACACCCGCCGACAGCCGGGTTCGGTTGCTGCGCAACGTGCTGGAAAGCGCAAACACCACTGTCAATCCGATAGCGCTTGAACTGCTTTCCAAGACGGTCGAGTTGTTGCGCGGACAACCGACCGAGGAGGCGGTGCTCACGCTGGCTGAAGTGGCGGTGGCTCGACGTGGCGAAGTCGTCGCGCACGTCAGCGCGGCCACCGAACTCAGCGACGCCCAGCAGGAGCGCCTGACCCAGGTGCTGAGCCGGATCTACGGGCATCCGGTGACAGTGCAGATGCAAATCGACCCCGAGCTGCTCGGCGGGCTCGCAATTTCGGTCGGCGACGAGGTCATCGACGGAACGCTTTCGTCTCGTCTCGCCGCGGCCCAGACCCAGTTGCCAGACTGAAACACCACGTAGTCCATCAACAAGCAGGAAGAACGAAAAGCCATGGCAGAGTTGACAATCTCCGCTGACGACATTCAGGGCGCGATCGAGGAATACGTTAGCTCCTTTACCTCCGACACGGCCCGGGAGGAGGTCGGCACCGTCGTCGACGACGGCGACGGTATTGCGCACGTTGAGGGCTTGCCGTCGGTGATGACCCAAGAGCTGCTCGAATTTCCCGGCGGGGTTTTGGGCGTGGCGCTCAACCTCGACGAGCACAGCATCGGCGCGGTGATCCTGGGTGACTTCGAGACCATCGAACAGGGCCAGCAGGTCAAACGCACCGGCGAGGTGCTTTCGGTACCGGTCGGCGATGGGTTCCTCGGCCGAGTCGTCGACCCGCTCGGTCACCCGATCGACGGCCGCGGCGACATCGAAGCCGACGAGCGCAGGGCGTTGGAGATTCAGGCCCCGTCGGTGGTGCAGCGCCAGGGCGTCAAAGAGCCACTGCAGACCGGCATCAAGGCCATCGACGCGATGACGCCGATCGGCCGCGGCCAGCGGCAGCTGATCATCGGCGACCGTAAGACAGGCAAGACCAGCGTCTGCGTGGACACCATTCTCAACCAGCGACAGAACTGGGAATCCGGTGATGAGAAAAAGCAGGTGCGGTGTGTCTACGTAGCTATCGGGCAAAAGGGCACCACGATCGCCTCCGTCCACCACACGCTGGAAGAAGGCGGCGCGATGGACTACACGACGATCGTCGCCGCGCCCGCATCTGACTCTGCCGGCTTCAAATGGCTTGCGCCGTATACCGGTTCGGCGATCGCTCAGCACTGGATGTATCAGGGCAAGCATGTGCTGATCGTGTTCGACGACCTGAGCAAGCAGGCCGAGGCCTACCGCGCGATCTCGCTGCTACTGCGCCGCCCGCCGGGCCGCGAGGCCTACCCGGGCGACGTGTTCTACCTGCACTCGCGCCTGCTGGAGCGCTGCGCCAAGCTTTCCGACGATCTCGGTGGCGGCTCATTGACCGGCCTGCCCATCATCGAGACCAAAGCCAACGACATCTCGGCCTACATTCCGACCAACGTCATCTCGATCACCGACGGGCAGTGCTTCCTGGAGTCCGACCTGTTCAACCAGGGCGTCCGGCCCGCCATCAACGTCGGTGTTTCGGTGTCCCGCGTGGGTGGTGCGGCACAGATCAAGGCGATGAAGGAAGTCGCCGGATCGCTGCGGCTGGATCTGTCCCAGTACCGGGAACTCGAGTCGTTCGCGGCCTTTGCCTCGGATTTGGACGCCACGTCGAAAGCACAATTGGAGCGCGGCGCTCGACTCGTGGAACTGCTCAAGCAGCCGCAAAACCAACCGGTGCCGGTTGAGGAGCAGGTGGTTGCGATCTTCCTCGGTACTGGTGGTCACCTGGATTCGGTTCCGGTCGAAGACGTGCGGCGGTTCGAGACCGAGTTCCTCGATCACGTTCGGGCGTCCGAAGAAAGCATCTTGTCCGAGATCCGGGAATCTCAGAAGCTCACCGAGGAGACGGAAAACAAGTTGACCAAGGCGATCAAGGAATTCAAGAAGGGCTTTGCGGCCACCGGCGGCGGCTCGGTGGTGCCCGACGAGCATGTGGAAGCCCTTGACGAAGGGAAATTGGCCAAAGAAGCGGTGCAAGTTCACAAGCCAGCGCCGCCGGAGCAAAAGAAGTAATCGAGGATGGCTGCCACACTTCGCGAACTGCGGGGTCGGATCCGCTCCGCCGGGTCGATCAAGAAGATCACCAAGGCACAGGAAATGATCGCGACGTCGCGCATCGGCAAGGCCCAGGCGCGGCTGCATGCGGCCCGGCCCTACGCGGCCGAGATCACCAACATGCTCACCACCCTGGCCGCCGAAGCCGCTTTGGACCATCCGCTGCTGGTCGAGCACTCCGAACCGAAACGGGCCGGCGTGCTGGTGGTCTCGTCTGACCGCGGCCTTTGTGGTGCGTACAACTCGAGCGTCTTCCGTCGGGCTGAGGAACTTTTCTCGCTGCTGCGGAGGGACGGCAAAACGCCGGTACTCTACACCGTCGGCCGTAAAGCACTGGGTTACTACAAATTCCGAAACTGGGACATCGTTGAATCGTGGACAGGCTTTTCCGAGCGACCCAGCTACGAGGATGCCGCCAAGATAGCTGAGACCCTGGTGACCGCCTTCATGGCGGGCGCCGAGGGTGAGCAGGACGGGCCCGCCGGCGTCGACGAGCTGCACATCGTCTACACCGAGTTCAAGTCGATGATGTCGCAGTCGGCGGAGGCGCACCGCATCGCACCGATGGTTGTGGAGTACGTCGAAGACCCCGGCCCGTTCACGTTGTACTCATTCGAGCCGGATGCGACGACGCTGTTCGAGTCGCTGTTGCCCCGCTACCTGACCACCCGCGTGTATGCCGCGCTGCTCGAGTCCGCTGCCTCAGAGCTGGCATCACGTCAACGGGCGATGAAGTCGGCGAGCGACAACGCCGACGATCTCATCAAGGCCCTCACGCTCGAGGCCAACCGTGAACGGCAGGCCCAGATCACCCAAGAAATCAGCGAAATCGTCGGCGGCGCAAACGCGCTCGCCGAAGCCGCTGGATAAGCCCCACCAGGAAGCGAAGAAGATATGACTGCTACCACCGAGAAGTCGAAGAACTCCAAGAGCACCGACACCAACGGCCGCGTGGTGCGGATTACCGGACCCGTTGTCGACGTCGAGTTTCCGCGTGGCTCTGTGCCGGAGCTGTTCAACGCTCTGCACGCCGACGTTACGTTCGAGTCGCTCGCGAAGACGTTGACGCTGGAGGTAGCGCTGCACCTGGGCGACAACCTGGTCCGCACCATCTCGATGCAGCCCACCGACGGGCTGGTGCGCGGCGTCGAGGTGATCGACACCGGCGACTCGATTTCGGTACCGGTCGGCGACGGTGTCAAGGGCCACGTGTTCGATGCGCTGGGCGACTGCCTGGACGAGGAGGGATACGGAAAAGACTTCGACCACTGGCCCATTCACCGCAAGCCGCCGGCGTTCGATGAGCTGGAACCGCGCACCGAGGTGCTCGAGACCGGCCTGAAGGTCGTCGACTTGCTGACGCCGTACGTGCGCGGTGGCAAGATCGCGCTGTTCGGCGGTGCGGGCGTGGGCAAAACGGTCCTGATTCAGGAGATGATCAACCGTATCGCCCGAAACTTCGGCGGCACCTCGGTGTTCGCCGGTGTGGGCGAACGCACCCGCGAGGGCAACGACCTGTGGGTCGAGCTTGGCGAAGCCGATGTGCTCAAGGACACCGCGTTGGTTTTCGGTCAGATGGACGAGCCGCCCGGCACTCGTATGCGAGTGGCGTTGTCGGCATTGACGATGGCCGAGTACTTCCGGGACGAGCAGGGCCAGGACGTACTGTTGTTCATCGACAACATCTTCCGGTTCACCCAGGCCGGATCCGAGGTGTCCACACTGCTCGGCCGGATGCCCTCGGCGGTGGGGTATCAGCCCACGCTGGCCGACGAAATGGGTGAGCTCCAGGAGCGGATCACCTCGACCCGTGGTAAGTCCATCACATCGATGCAAGCCGTGTACGTGCCCGCCGACGACTACACCGACCCTGCGCCGGCGACGACGTTCGCACACCTGGACGCCACCACCGAGCTGAGCCGGTCGGTGTTCTCCAAGGGCATCTTCCCTGCGGTGGACCCGCTGACCTCTAGCTCCACCATCTTGGACCCCAGCGTCATCGGCGACGAGCACTACCGGGTGGCGCAGGAAGTTATCCGAATCCTGCAGCGCTACAAGGACCTACAAGACATCATCGCGATTCTTGGTATTGACGAGCTGTCCGAAGAGGACAAGCAACAGGTCAACCGGGCGCGACGGATCGAGCGGTTCCTCTCGCAGAACATGATGGCCGCCGAACAGTTCACCGGTCAGCCCGGTTCCACCGTGCCGGTGAAGGAGACCATCGAGGCGTTCGACAAGCTCGCAAAAGGCGACTTCGACCATGTGCCCGAGCAGGCGTTCTTCCTGATCGGTGGTCTGGACGACCTCGCCAAGAAGGCTGAAAGCTTCGGCGTCAAGCTGTGATCTGTTCTTGCCAGCGGCGAAAGGTGGCTTGACATGGCTGACATGAACGTGGAGATCGTTGCCGTCGACCGGAAGATCTGGTCGGGCGAGGCGACGTTCATCTTCACCCGCACCACCGTTGGGGAGATCGGGATCCTGCCAAGGCATATCCCGCTGGTGGCGCAGCTGGTCGACGATGCCATGGTGCGCGTCGAACGTGAGGGCGAGAAAGACCTGCGCATCGCGGTGGATGGCGGCTTTATGTCGGTGACCGAGGAGGGGGTCAGCATCCTCGCCGAATCCGCGGAATTCGAATCGGAGATCGACGAGGCCGCGGCCAGAGAGGATTCGGAGTCAGACGATCCCCGCGTCGCCGCCAGGGGGCGGGCCAGACTGCGCGCTGTCGGCGCGCTCGACTAGCCGGTAACCGCGATGAGCGCGCTCATGATTGCCATGGTCGTGCTCGTCGCCATATTGGGAATCGCCGTCGTCGCCTTGAGCTATCGCTTGTGGAAGCTACGCCAGGGTGGGACGGCGGCGATCATGCGGGACATCCCCGCAGTCGGAGGCCACGGGTGGCGACACGGCGTCATCCGCTACCGGGGCGGTGATGCGACCTTCTACCGATTGTCCAGTGTTCGCTTGTGGCCGGATCGTCGACTCAACAGGCGAGGTGTGGACATCGTTTCGCGGCGTCCACCACGCGGTGACGAGTTCGACATCATGACCGAAGAGATCATTGTGTTGGAACTGCGTGACACGACGCAGGACCGTAGGGCGGGCTATGAAATCGCGCTGGACCGAGGCGCATTGACCGCTTTCCAGTCGTGGTTGGAATCACGTCCCTCGCCACGTGCCCGCCGCCGCAGCATCTGATCTGCGGGTCTACTTCTCTGGCCGCCCGGGCCGTCCGCCGCCCGGTTGCCACAGCACGTCGCCGTCCGGGTTGGCCACCCGGCACAGGATAAACAGCAAGTCGGACAACCGATTCAGATACTTGGCCGGCAATGGACTGACATCCGACGGGTGCATTTCGATCGCGGCCCATGCCGAACGCTCGGCGCGGCGTGCTGCCGTGCGGGCGACATGCAGCAGCGCCGAAAGTGGCGAACCACCAGGAAGTACAAAGGAATTGAGCGCGGGCAGCCCTTCGTTGAACTCGTCACACCACGCCTCGAGACGATCGATGTATGACTGCGTGATACGCAGCGGTGGATGCTTGGGATTCTCCACAACCGGAGTAGAGAGGTCCGCACCGGCATCGAACAGGTCGTTCTGTACCTGCTGTAAGACATCGGCTAACTGCTTATTCGGATTTCCCAGCGCGATCGCAGCGCCGATCGCCGCGTTGGCTTCGTCGCAGTCGGCATACGCCACCAACCGCGCGTCGTTCTTTGAGACCCGGGAGAAATCGCTCAACCCGCTGGTTCCATCGTCGCCGGTCCGGGTATAGATGCGGGTCAGGTGTACTGCCATGACTAAAAACCGTACCGCTCTGACCGCCATGCCGACTGACAGGTCGATAGCGCTTCACTAAACTAACCCGGGTGGCCGAGCGATTCGTGGTGACCGGTGGCAGTCGGTTGTCGGGCAAAGTCGCTGTTGGTGGCGCGAAGAATAGCGTTCTCAAGCTGATGGCTGCGGCTCTCCTTGCCGAAGGCACCAGCACAATCACCAACTGCCCCGACATCCTCGACGTACCGCTGATGGCGGAGGTGCTGAGGGGCCTGGGCGCCACAGTCGAATTGGCCGGCGCAACCGTGCGCATCACCTCTCCGGACGAGCCGAAATACGATGCCGACTTCGCCGCAGTCCGTCAGTTCCGGGCCTCGGTGTGCGTGCTCGGCCCGCTCGTCGGGAGGTGCAAACGAGCCAAAGTCGCACTGCCGGGCGGTGACGCCATCGGGTCGCGTCCGCTGGATATGCACCAGGCCGGGCTGCGGCAGTTGGGTGCCGTCTGCAATATCGAGCACGGCTGTGTGGTTGCCCAGGCGGATACCTTGCGGGGCGCCGAAATTCAGTTGGAGTTCCCATCAGTAGGAGCCACCGAAAACATCTTGATGGCCGCAGTCTTGGCGGAGGGCGTCACCACAATTCACAATGCGGCGCGCGAGCCCGACGTGGTGGACCTGTGCACGATGTTGAACCAGATGGGTGCGCAGGTCGAAGGTGCCGGTTCGCCGACGATGACCATTACCGGTGTACCGCGGCTGTACCCGACCGAGCACCGCGTCATCGGCGACCGGATCGTGGCAGCCACCTGGGGCATCGCCGCAGCGATGACCCGCGGCGACATTACGGTGACCGGGGTTGATCCGGCACATCTTCAGGTTGTACTGCACAAACTGCACGACGTGGGCGCTACCGTCACCCAGACTGACGATAGTTTTCGCGTGACGCAGTACGAGCGCCCGAAGGCCGTCAACGTCGCAACGTTGCCGTTCCCGGGATTCCCGACGGATCTGCAGCCGATGGCGATCGGCCTGGCGTCGATCGCCGATGGCACATCAATGATTACCGAGAACGTGTTCGAGGCGCGGTTCCGGTTTGTCGAGGAGATGATCCGCCTGGGCGCCGACGCCCGCACCGACGGGCACCATGCCGTCGTGCGGGGCCTGCCGCAACTATCGAGTGCACCCGTGTGGTCGTCGGACATCCGGGCCGGCGCCGGTCTGGTGCTTGCTGGATTGGTCGCCGACGGTGACACCGAGGTGCACGACGTCTTTCATATCGACCGCGGCTATCCGCTGTTCGTGGAGAATCTGGTCAGTCTCGGAGCGGAGATTGAGCGCGTAGACTAGTGGGACTTAACGACGCACGGCGCTTCCTCAACGGATCGTCAGTGCAGTTGACGGTGCCTGTGCCGCAGAGTATAGTAGCAGGGTTGCCTGTTTACGGGTGTTGTTTGAGAACTCAATAGTGTGTTTGGTGGTTTTGTTTTGTTGTTGTTTTTTGCCATGCCTTGATGCCCCGTGTTGGGGTGTGGTTGTTTTTGTTTGTTTTGTCAGGTTTTCTCTGATTTGAATTCTGCCCATGCGTTTTGTGT
>Ga0210405_10002303_pt1 | contig 20009 bp, 20 predicted proteins | sample IncBWH11MmetaG_FD_155492 | JGI IMG/M metagenome (GOLD analysis project Ga0210405, IMG submission 155492) | Forest soil microbial communities from Barre Woods Harvard Forest LTER site, Petersham, Massachusetts, United States - Inc-BW-H-11-M | ecosystem: Environmental > Terrestrial > Soil >... | reverse complement strand
CCCATCCTGATGGGCAAGCCGCGGCAAGCGCTGAAGGAAGCGCTGAAGGACTCATAAACACGCATCCAATGTCTGATTTGGGAATAAAGCCGACATGGCGCGGAGTTGCCGCCATGTCCGCTTTTGATCCGTCGCGCACATTGAGCGACTCGGTTTGGTGTGATGTACGACAGTCTTCCAATTCGATATGGTAGGCTGCCGTCATCGGCTTGGGGAGGCTCATGAGACGGCGCGAGGTTTTCCCGCTTTTCATCGCTGCTACGGTGTGGCCGCTCGTAGCGCGTGCGCAGAATAGCGGCAATCTGCCGATTATCGGCTTTCTCGGCGCCACGGCGCCTTCAATTGCCCCGGATCGAACCGCCGCTTTCGTGCAGCGGCTCAGTGAATTGGGTTGGAATGACGGCCGAACCATCAAGATCGAATATCAGTGGGCCGAGGGGCGCGACGAACGCGCGGTTCAGCTCGCTGCCGAATTCGTCCGGCATAGGGTCGACATCATCGTCACCTCAGGGGTGCCGGCTATCCTAGCGGCCAAGCAGGCGACTTCGGAGATTCCCATTGTTTTTGCGGTCGCCGCAGATCCGGTCGGCGCCGGATTGGTGGCGAGCCTGGCCAACCCGGGCGGCAATGTTACCGGGTTGTCCAATCAATCGGCCGATCTTGCGGGCAAGCGGCTTCAGCTGCTGCGCGAGCTCATCCCCACGCTGCGGCGCGTCGCAATCATCGCCAACGTCGCGAACTCCGATGGCGCGCTCGAGACGCACGATGTCGAGGCGGCGTCCCGCGCACTCGGCTTGGAGGTAACAAATTTGCCGGTCAGGAAAACGGAAGACATCGAGCCAGCCCTTGGCTCGCTTGGCGGCTTGGTGGACGCCCTATATGTCGTCGCCGATCCGCTCATAAATATCAATCGCGTCCGCATCCAGATCCGCGCGCTCGCGGCGAGACTGCCCACGATTTACAATTCCAGAGAGTTCGTCGAGGTCGGCGGCCTGATATCCTATGGTCCCAATTTCCCCGACCTGTGGCGGCGCGCGGCCGAATTGGTCGACAAGATTCTGCGCGGCGCACGGCCAGCCAATATTCCCGTCGAGCAGCCGACCAAGTTCGACTTGACCATTAACATGATTACCGCCCGGGCGCTCGGCCTGACAGCTCCAACTGGGCTACTCGCCCGCGCCGATCAGGTTGTTGAATAAAGACTCCTTAGTACTAACGGCGCGGTGGTGCGCAATTGGTGCGTCGCGACAGCCCAAAAGAACGCTGTTGGGGGCTCAGCGGACATAGCGGGGACACTGCAAATCGGTCGCTCGCGACCCAAAGCCACCATGGATCCAGCTAATTTGCTGTGACGCACAAGGCGGCCGCTTAAACCCCTTTCCCGCGTGGCGCATTGCAAGCAGAACCAGTAAGATTGATTGTGGAGATCTCTCCTTGCGGGAATCTCCTCCACCTCTCTAATACGATGCGAGCGCGCAGCTCAGCAACGTGATCGGCAGGACGCGGGTATGGAGCAGATTCGCGTTTCAGTTTTCGCTGGCCCAGGTACCGGACCGGAGATCCGTAGCGTACCCCGACCGGTCATCCCCAAGAAGGCGGCGCTGATCAAGATCGGCGCCTGTGGGGTCTGCGGCACTGACCTGCACATCCTCAAAGGCCATTGGCCGAAGCAGCTGCCATGGCCGTTCACTCTCGGCCACGAGCTCGGTGGCGTGCTGGTCGAAGTCGGCTCAGAATTCACCGAAGATTTTATGAGCAAACCGCTCAAGGTCGGATCGAAAGTGATGATTCCGCCATTGATGCCATGCGGGCGCTGCTACTACTGCACCCACTATCCGGAGAGCGCCAACAAGTGCCTCGCCCCTGTTTACTATGGCCGCTATCTTGGTTTCGACAAAGCGCCGCACCTCTGGGGTGGCTGGGCGGAATACGTCTATGTCGATCTCGATATGCTGCCTGGCACCAAGATCTACAAGTTGCCGGACGACATGTCGTTGCGCCTCGGCGCATTGTCCGAGCCGCTGACCTCGTGTATCCGGGGCTTCAACCGCGCAATTCGCGCCGGCGGCTTTAAGTGGGGTGACACCGTCGTCATCCAGGGCTCGGGGCCGATTGGAATTTTGGCGATCGCAGCTGCGCAGGAGATGGGAGCAGGCCGCGTGATTTGCGTCGGCGCGCCGGAGTCCCCGCGGCTCGCCCTGGCGCGCCGCTTCGGCGCCGAGGCAACGGTGAACATCGACGAGTTTCAGACGCCTGACGCACGGATCAAAAGAGTCCGCGACATCGTCGGCGGCTTTGGCGCCGACCTGGTGATGGACTGCACAGGACACCCGAGCGCCGGGCCGGAGGGCATCGAATTTCTGCGCGATGGTGGCTCCTACGTCGAGATGGGCCAGTTCACCGACGCAGGGTCGATCATGACTTCGTGGCATCGCATCTGCGCCAAGGATCTCATTATTCTTGGCTCGTGGGGGTTTACCGGCAATGACTTGCCGCTCGGCGTCGACATGCTCTATCGCAGCCGCGACAAATACCCATGGCTCGATATGCAGACGCTCTATCCGTTCTCCGAGGACGGCATCAGTCGGGCCGTCGCCGACGCTATGGCTATGAAAACGGTGAAATCGACCATCGCTCCATGGCCCGAGCTGCTCAAGTAGTGCGTCAGTCGCGCCAAGGCCCAACGTCGGCCAGTCGCTACTCCGGTCGCTTTTGGCGTAGCAACGGACATCGGACTGGAGCGCCTAAAACGACGAAGTTGATCCAAAGCAGACATCGGCAATCCAAATTTGCTGTGATGCGCAAAGCGCCTCCGCATGGTAGGGTCGGTTTTCCTGCCTGAGGGGCAGCCCGTGAGGCGACGCGAGTTCATAACGCTTGTCGGTGCCGCCGCCGCGTGGCCGCTGGCGGCGCGCGCGCAACAATCCGATAAACTCCCAACCATCGGATTCTTAGGTGCGGACTCTTCGGCCTGGGGGTCCAGGACAACCGACTTTGTGCGGCGATTGGGGCAACTCGGCTGGATCGAAGGTCGCACCATTGCAATTCAGTATCGCTGGACCGAAGGACGCTCCGCGGGCCTCGCCGAAATCGCGGCCGAGTTTGCGCGGTTGAAGGTCGACGCCATTTTCACGTTCGCTGACGCCGTCCCCGCATTAAAAGAAGCGACATCGGTAATCCCAATCGTCTTTGCACTGGCCCGCGACCCGGTCGGTGATGGTCTGGTCGCGAATCTGGCGCGACCAGGCGGTAACGTGACCGGCTTATCAGCCCAGACGACTGATACCGCCGCCAAGCGGCTCGGGCTGTTACGCGAGGTCTTGCCCGGCCTGCGCCGGCTGGCAATTCTCGCCAGCGTTCCTGAATCCTTGCCGGAGATGGCTGAGGCCCAGGATGCCGCTCGTAGGCTTAGTCTCGAAGGTGTGCCCCTCGAAGTCCGGCGGGCCGAGGACATCGCTCCTGCCTTCGCTGTGCTGAAGGCAGACGCGCTTTACGTTGTGGGTTCTTCTCTCATTGCCGCCAATCGCACGCGCGTCATAACGCTTGCGCTCGGCGCGCGGCTGCCGACCGTCTTTTATACCCGCGATTATGTCCAAGCCGGTGCGCTTATGTCTTACGGAGTAAGCGTCTCAGACCAATTCCGGCGCGCCGCCGAATTTGTCGACAAGATTCTGCACGGGACGAAGCCCGGAGATATTCCCGTCGAGCAGCCGACCAAGTTTGAGCTCGTCGTCAATCTCACGACCGCCAAAGCAATCGGACTCACCATTCCGGAATCATTTCTCGCGCTCACCGATGACATTATCGAGTAGGCGTCATTTTGACGCTGCACTTTGTCGACCAATGGCACTTAGCGACCAGCCGGCAGGTCGCTTTTCCGTTCACTATCGGAGGAAAGCCGACACGGCCCGGGTAGGCGGAATTGGTCGAAGTTGATCCATCGCGTCATTTTGCGACCGGCAATTACCGCATTGCGAAGAGTTTATTCGATCACGCCGTCGGCGCGGCCGAGCAGCGTCGGCGGCACGGTGAGGCCGAGCACCTTGGCAGTCTTAAGGTTGATGACCATCTCGTATTTGGTCGGCAGAACGACCGGTAGGTCACTCGGCTTGGTGCCGTTGAGAATTCGGCCGGCATAATTGCCGACCTGGCGATAGCCTTCGGTGAAACTGGTTCCATACGACATCAGTCCGCCGAGGTCGGCAAACTCCCGGAACGAAAAGATAGCGGGCAGAGAATAGCGTGCCGCCAATATAACGAGTTGTTCCTGTCGGCTATTGAAGAAAGGGTCCGCCCCGACAAGCAGCGCATCGACGCGTAAGTGGGCGGCTGCGGCAAATGCCGCGTCGATCTCACGCTCATTGCTGGCTTTCAAGATTTCGATCTTCCGGCCGGCAGCAGCGGCGGCATCGTCAACTCCTCTCGACTGGGCGTCGAAAAGACTGGCGTTAGGGTTTAGCAGTGCGGCAAAAATCGCGGCAGCCGGAACGAGCTCACGCAGTAGCCCGAACCGTTTGCCCTCGAGGTCCACGGCCAGCAGGGTGACGCCTGTGACGTTGCCATCAGGCCGGTTGATGCGTGTGACGAGACCGAGCTCGACCGGGTCGACGCCGGTCAGAAAAACAATCGGGATAGTTGACGTCGTGGCTTTTGCCGCGATAGGCGAAAGGTCCCCACCGGTCGCTACAATCACAGCGACCTGGTGGTGGACTAATTCAGCCGCCATCTCAGGCAGGCGATCAAACTGACGCTCCGCCCAGCGATATTCGATAACGACATTGCGACGTTCGACGAAACCCGCTTCGTTCAAGCCATCGCGGAAAGCGGTGAGTACGTCCCCAGCCTCTCCCTGCGATCGCCCACTGAGGTACCCAACCACCGGCAAGGCTGGCTGCTGCGCCTGCGCCGTGAGCGGCCCTGCGACGGCCGCGCCGCCGAGCGCGGACATGAATTGCCGCCTCCCGATATCGATTGCCATTTAACCTGTCCCTTCGGATCATGCCCGCTGCAATCTCCGGCACGATATCACGCTCCACTCGGCTGGTCTGTGACCGACTTCACGGTGGTCCAACGGCGAATAAGACGCGGAGCTTATGCTGCGGGTGCGTGAGGCAGTTGTTGGCCCATAGCGGACATTCGCTGCGTTGCAATGAATGTCCGCTCATGGCCTATGTCTGCTTTCGGGGTGCGGGCTAAAGCGGACACTCTTATACTTGGCGAGACGAGAACTTACTGCGTCAAGACCTCCGCGGAAGGGCGAGGGTCTCTACCCAGCTCGGATTCAACCCGACAGAATACCTGTGCAGCGGTGTCAGGACGCCGTTCGCCGGGTTGATCGCATAAACTCCCACGGCGTTCTTGTCCTGCCCCGCACAGATCAGAAAGCGGCCGTGCGGGTCCAGGGCGAAGCTGCGCGGCGAGGCCTCGGCTTCGAAGAGCCCAATAGGCGAGAGCATACCGGAATCGGCATCGATGCAGAACCCGGCGATCGCGTTGGTGCTGCGCACGCTGGCGTAAGCGAAGCGGCCATCAGCTGTCACGTGCAGGTCCGCAGCCCTGGCGTTTTCCTTGAACCCCGGCGGCGTCAGCGCTGCATATTGCATTTCCGACAAGGCGCCGGTTTCGTTCTCGATAGCGAATGCTGCCAACGTTCCGGCAAGCTCGTTCACGCAGTAGAGTATGTTGAGGCGCGGATGCAGGACCAAGTGCCGTGGACCCGAACCCGGCCGACAAGCAACGAAATGCGGTTTTGCCTGCGCAAGCCGTCCGGTCGTTGTATCCAGGTGGAACACCATGATCGCATTGCCTGCCACGGTGGTCGCATAGACGACGTCTTCGAAGCGGCCGGGAATGACGCAGTGTGCCTTCGGTGGCGTGGTCACGACTTGCACCGGCGGCGCTTTGATGCCGTCGGGAGTGATCGCGCTGACGCAGAGCACGCCTTCCTTGTAGGAGGCGCCCATCAAGAAACGGCCGCCGGCGCTGACGGAGATATATGCCATAGGCGCCGGAAGTGGCGCGGTGCCTCGGCACGCCAACCTTCCGGTCGCGGGGTCGATGGCAAATTTCGTCACCGGGAACGGCGCCGTTCGAAGAGCCGCATAAAGTAGTGTTCCGTCCGGCGCCAATGCCATCGGCATGTTGCTCGGCGACGGCTCGTTACCCGATATCGTCACCACGTCGATCGGCATCAGTGCGCCGCTATCCGTGTCGAGATCGAAGCAGTGAATTTCGCGCGTCCCCGCGCATCCCACATAGACGATGGTCGTCGCGGTCACGGCAAAATCCTATGGGCGAGGATCGTTGAAGGTGTCACGCGGAAGACCCCAGCTTGCAGCGACGGTACTTATTCGGATTTGATTCCGAGCTTTGCGACCAGCTGCGCCCACCGTGCCGTATCTTCGGCCAGCCGCTCTGCGAGCGGATCGGGACCGTCCAGCCGTACCAGTGCGGCTCCGGCGGCGAAACGCGCTTGCAATTCCGGCCAGTCGCGCAGTGACGTTAGGACCTGAACCAGGCGCGCGCGTATGTCTTCGGGGAGTCGTGCCGGCGCAAAGATCGCGAACCAGTTGGATACGGTGTAGCCGGGTACGAATTCGGCAATCGCCGGCACGTCGGGCAAAGCCGGCAGCCGTTCCGGCAGCGAGACACCAAGCGGCCGCAATGTCCCGCCCTCTCCGACGTGCCCCAAGATGTCCAGAGTGGGTGCGAACATGAGGTCGATATCGCCCGCATAGAGTGCATTCAGGGTCTGTGCCGTGCCGCGATAGGGCACGTGCAACAGCTCGATACCGGCCATACTGGCGAACGAAGCGCCGGCAAGATGGTTTGAGGAACCCGTGCCGCCGGAGCCATAGGTCAAACGCCCCGGTGCGGAACGTGCTTCGGCGATGAGCTGCGGCACGCTTGTGAAGCGTGAGTTGGCGCGAACCAACAAGACTGAGGCCACATCGCAGACCAAGCTCACCGGCAGCAGATCGTTACGCGGATCGAAGCCGAGATTTGGCTGCAAGGCGGGAAGAATGGCAACGGAGGAGCTGGTGAACAGAAAGGTACTGCCGTCAGGTGCGGCCTGCACCACGGCCTGCGCGCCGACCGCGCCTCCGGCGCCGGCGCGGTTCTCGACAATGAAGGTTGCTCCCAATTCACTGCCAAGCCGCTGAGCAATCATCCGGGCTGGAGTGTCCAGCGCGCCCGCTGGAGCGAACGGCACGATGAAGCGCGAAACGCGCGCCGGCCAAGCATTTTGCGCCTCGCTCCGGAACGCCGAGAAACCGCCGATGAGGGCGAAGAGGAGAAAGTTTCTACGTCGCACGGTTTTGAAACTCCAGGCCCGAAAACTTACCAGTTGCACGCCGCAGCGCCGCATGAGCCATGATGGGGTTCCTCACTTCATTCGCACATAACCGGCATCTGTCGCGATTGTAAGCAATATAGTCAACCAGTGACACGCGTCGGAAACTCACGCTTTCAAGTCAGCTGCCCGCGAGTTTTGTCAACAATCTTGCCAACAATATTATCCGCGTCTAGCGTTCCTGTAGGAAACTTCCGAGGACCAAAAGATGCCGTTGACGGACCAAGAGCGCGCCGACCTGGAAGCCATGTCGAGCGGCCAGATCAGCGACGCGATGGAGGCGTTAAACCTGCGTCGCTCAGTGATCGCCGGCTTTCTGATGCTGGCACCGCACGGATCGAAGATCGTCGGTCCGGCAGTTACGCTTCGCCAGATGCCGAAGAATGCCGACGATGCCCGCGAGACCAGGCTGACCCGCCATCAGGAGCTCTCGCGCAAGATCGCGCAGAAGGGCGACGTCGTGGTGGTGGACAATGGCGGCAGACTGGACACAGCGACCTGGGGCGAGTTCCACGGTTATGCCTGCAAGCAGAATGGCGTCGCCGGTGCCATCATCGACGGGGCCACGCGCGACGGGCCGGAGATCCGGACCTCCGGTTTCCCAACCTTCGTGCGCGGCATGACGCCGGTAACGAGCAAATGGGATCTCAAGACAGCCTCGATCAACGAGCCTGTGATGCTCGGTCCCGTTCAGGTGAATCCGGGCGACATCATGTTTGCCGACGAGACGGGAATTGTGGTCATTCCGGCGGCCAAGGTGGCCTCGGTGCTTCTCAAGGCCAATAAGATTCGCGAAGCCGAGGATAGCAGACGTGCTCAGATTCCTTGATCTCATCTTGCGAAAACCGATCGCTCGTTCCGACTTTCAGTGTATCCGCTCGGTAGCATCGTCACAAACAAACAACACCAATTACAAACAAAAGCGGGGAGGAAATAATGCGTGAGCGTATCGTCATGCTCGGCGGCGGTGCAGTCGGCGGCTATGTGGGCGGACATCTTGCGCTGCATGGCCACGACGTGACGCTGATCGACTTCTGGCACGACAATGTCGAGGCCATTCGCAAGAACGGTATCGAGCTCTCCGGGATGACCGAGGAAGAGCGGCAGGTTTCCCACCCGAAAACCATGCACATGCACGAAGTCGCGTCGCTGGCGAAGCAGGCGCCGGTGGATATCGCCTTCATGTGCATGAAGTCCTACGACACCGAATGGGCGACCCAGCTCATCAAGCCTTATCTCGCGCCCGGCGGCTATGTGGTTTCCCTGCAGAACTGCATCAATGAAGAGCGCATCGCCGACATCGTGGGGTGGGGCCGCACGCTGGGATGCATCGCGTCGCGCATTTCCGTCGAGCTGTTCGAGCCGGGCAAAGTCCGTCGCCAGGCGCCCAAAGGCGCAGCGTCACATACTGTATTCCGCGTCGGCGAGGTCCACGGCATCGCCACCGAGCGCGCCAAGCGCGTCGCCGAATTGTTGAGTGTGGTGGACGGCAGCAAGGTGACGACGAATCTTTGGGGCGAGCGCTGGTCGAAGCTTTGTCACAACGCCATGAGGAACGGCGTGGCGGCGGCCACCGGCCTTGCCGGCCGCGAAATCGATCAGCACGAGGACATCCGCCATTTTACCATCAAGATCGGCGGCGAGGCGGTGCGGATCGGCCAGGCGCTGGGCTATGAGCTCGAAAAGATCGGCAAGCTCGATCCTGCGAAGCTGGTTCTGGCAGGAGACGGCGATGCCGCCGCGCTCGAGCAGATCGATACCATCCTCATCGAGGAATCGGCCGGCGGCGGCCGCGGCAAGCTGCAGCGTCCCTCCATGGGCCAGGACATGCTCAAGGGCCGCCGCACCGAAATCGAATTCATCAACGGCCATATCGTCGACAAAGGCGCGCAGATTGGCATTGCCGCTCCCTGCAACGCCAAGATCACATCGGTCGTAAAGCGTGTCGAGCGCCAAGATCTGCCGATATCGATAAACAATCTTCGGGACGTGTGACGTGAAGGCATCCAGCACGGTCGGCACAACGAATGTCGAAATGCAGCGGCGGGACTTCCTGAAACGATCCACCGCCGCCCTCGCACTGGCAAGCCTCGGTGCCGTCCGCGCGACCCCGTCGCTGGCGGCGGACTATCCGACGCTCGCCATCCGCGTCGTCGTTCCCTATCCGGCTGGCGGGGCGGCGGACGTGGTCGCTCGTATCACCGCGAAATACCTGTCCGATCAGCTCGGCCAGCAGATTTTCATCGACAATCGCGCCGGTGCCGGCGGCACGATCGGCACCGATTTTGCCGCGCGTGCCACGCCGGACGGTTATACGTTGGTGATGCACACGATTTCCTCGGCGGTGCTCAATAAGTTTCTCTACACGCAGGTGAAGCTTGACGTGCTCGAAAGGTTCGCACCGATTTCCCAGATCGGCACCGCGGTCCAGCTCCTTGTCATCAACGCCAATCTGCCCGCGCGGAATTTGCAGGAATTCATCGCGCTCCTGAAGGCCGATCCAGGCAAGTATCATTATGGTTCGTCGGGCCTCGGCGCCATCATGCATCTGAGCGGCGAGCTGTTTGGTTTCATGTCCGGCACTCAGGTGGTCCACGTCCCCTATAAAGGCGAAGGGCCGGCGATGGTGGACCTCTTCGCGGGCCGCATTGATTTCGTGGTGGCCAGCGCTCCCGCGGTTCTGTCGCATATCCGTTCCGGCGAACTGCGCGCTTTGTGTGTGAACGCCGATCATCGCCTGGCGTTGCTGCCTGACGTGCCGACTGCCGCCGAGGCGGGCCTGCCGGGCTATGAGACGTACAATTGGTACGCCTTGTTCGCCCCGCTGGGCACGCCGGAGCCGATCATCGATCGCCTCAACGCGGCGCTGGCAAAAGCCTTGGCGACGCCCGAGGCGCGCAAACAGTTCGAGGAGATCGGGGTCGAGATAGTGGTCTCCAACCCCAGCGCCCTGTCCGCGGAGATCAAGCGGCAGTCCGATTTCTGGGGTCCGGTTATCGAACGCGCCGGCGTGAAGCTGGATTGATCGCCGCCTTGCTATCTATCGGCGCCCGCTGCCGCGGGTACTTTTCAGGACAAGAGGCTGACCATGATGATCGTCGATTCCCAGGTGCATATCCGGGCCGCGGACACGCCCGAGCGTCCCTGGCCTCCGGGTGAGGCGGCGCGGGCGCACCAGCCCACGCCGCTCACCGCCGAGGTCCTTCTGGAAAAAATGGACGCGGCCGGCGTGGCGCGCGCCATCCTCGTGCCGCCCTCATGGGAGGGCGACAGGAACGACGTGGTGCTGGCGGCGGCTCATCGCTATCCCGAGCGGTTCGCCGTCATGGGGCGCATATCGCTGCAAGCGCCCGCGAGCCGCGAGGAATTTCTGCCGCTGACGCGCACCGACGGTATGCTCGGCCTGCGGTTCACCTTCCACACGGAAAAGCAGCAGAAACTTCTGACCGATGGCGCTGCCGACTGGCTCTGGCCTGCCGCTGCCGCTGCGGGGGTTCCCTTGATGGTGCATCCGCCGCATTCGCTGCCGCTGATCGATGCCATTGCGGCGCGTTATCCGAATCTGCGGCTTATCATCGACCATCTGGGCCTGGTTCGGCCCAAGCTCGATCACGAAGCCTTTGCTCATTTGCCCGGGCTGCTCGCCTTGGCCAAGCACCCGAACATTGCGGTGAAGGCGAGCGCGGTCACCGACTATTCCAGCGAGCCTTATCCGTTCCCCATCCTGCACGGCTATCTGCGCCAGGTGTTCGACGCCTTCGGGCCGAAGCGAATATTCTGGGGATCCGATATTTCGCGGGTGCGTCACCCTTATCGGCAGATGATCACTCTGTTTACCGAAGAACTTGCCTGGCTTGGCGAGGAAGACAAAGCTTGGATCATGGGCCGCGGCCTTTGCGAATGGCTGAACTGGCCCGTGAGCGCCGCCGGATGAGGTGATCGTACAGAGCTATTGCCGCCCTAATGCTGCGTCGCGCTATTTGGGTGCAGGCGCTGGCGCCGCGCCGGGCGCGGCAGCTTGCGGTTTGCGCGCCGGCGCCGGCTTGGTGGCGGGACTGGGTGCGGCGACCGCGGGATTCGGATTCACCGACGGATCGAGCATGGTCATGGCGGAATCCGGCAATCGCGTCCAATATTGGTTCTTGCCCAGAAGCGAAATGCCGATATAGCCGCGCACCACAAGAGTCTGGCCGTCGGGCGTCACCGTCATATTGGCCTTGTAGACCTTGCCGTCGCGCGGATCGAGGATGGTGCCGTCGACATATTTTTCCGGCTTCTCCGGATCCTGCTTCATGCCGCGGATGATCTCGAGCCCGAGCCAGGTGTGGTTTTGGCGGTCGTCCTTGCACTCGCTGCACACCGGGCTGGGGTCTTCGCCGGGCTTGAGGAACATTTTGGCGATGATGCCCGAATAGACGCCGTCGTGATTGGCGATCAAAAACCAGCCGGTCGGCTGCTTGGTGTCGTCGTCGACCGCCTGCCATAGCCCAGCGGGCGTTTGCAGCGCGGCCGGCGCCGGGGTTTGCGCGGACGCGGCAGCGGCCAGCGACGTCAACACCGCGACTGAAAAAAGCAGCTTGGCTCGCATTATCGGAACTCCCAAGTTGGACCATTGCAGCCATCGACCTATGAAGCCATCGACTTATGAAGTCATGGACCTATGAAACCATGGACCTGGAACACGTGAAACAATCGAGTCCGTGGACGCAAGTTTCATGCGCAGCGAACATGGTCAATTTATGCACATGCAAAAAGCGGTTTTGCGACGTAACTGCAATGGGTCTGTAGCCCGGGGGTGAATTTAGCCGCCTAAGGCCCGCACGCTCAACCATGTTCAGGCGCGAAAAGTCACCTATCTGACGCAGCGGTTTCCTGACACCGCCGCTTGTCGCCATGCGGCCCGCCCCGGTACACTTCGCCGGCCGGCGTTGACGCGCGGCATTCGCGATTCGAGGAACAGCGTGCGGATCAAAACCATCGAGCCCATCGCGATCAGCCTGCCGATGAAAAAGCCGGTGAAGATGGCCGGCGAAACCGTCACCCGCGCCGACAATATCCTTGTGCGCATCGAAAGCGACGACGGCGCGGTCGGCTGGGGCGAGGCCGCCGCGGCGCCGACCATGACCGGCGAAACCGTCGCCAGCATGATGGCGGCGGTGACCCATATGGCGCCCGGCCTGCTCAAGCGTCCGGCCGACGACATTGCCGGCGCGGCGGCGGCGATGGACGCGCAGATGTATGGCAACAGCGGCGCTAAGGCGGCGATCGAGATCGCGCTGCACGATCTCCTCGGCCGCGCCAGGGGGCTGCCGCTGCACGCGTTGCTCGGCGGCAAGCGCCGCGACCGCATTCCATTGCTTGCGGTGATCGGCTCCGACGATGCCGCCGCCGATTTGCGCGAGGCACAAGAGCGCCGCAACGCCGGCTATGTCATCTACAAGATCAAAGTCGGCGTCGATACGCCGGAAGCCGACGCCGCGCGCACGCGGGATATCTGCCGCGTGCTGGGCGGAGACTGCCTCATTTCCGCCGACGCCAATCAGGGTTTTAGCGCGGAGGAGGGCGTCCGTTACGTGCGTGCGGTCGCCGATTGCGGCCTAGGCTTTTTCGAGCAACCGGTCCACGCCCACGATCTTGCCGGCATGGCGAGAATAGCCGCGGCGAGCCGCGTGCTGATCGGCGCCGATGAGGGCATTCACTCCCCGGACGATATCGAACGCCATCATGCCGCCAAGGCAGCGCTTGGCGTGAGCCTCAAGGCGATCAAGCTCGGCGGCGTGCAACGGGTGTTCGATGCAAGCCGGCTGTGCGACCGGCTCGGCATGAAGCTGAACATTTCCTGCAAGACCGGCGAATCGAGCGTCGCCTCGGCTGCGGCCTTGCATCTCGCCGCTGTCGTGCTGTCGCTGGCCTGGGGCCTGACTGTGACCAGCCCCGGCCTTGCCGAAGATGTCGTCACCGATCCGCTGCGCATCGACAATGGCCATTTGAACGTGCTGGACCGGCCCGGGCTGGGCATAGAGGTCGACGAGCGCCGGGTGCGGCGCGCCCAGCAGGACTTCAAGAAAGTGGCCTAGAGCGAGATCATTTCGCGTTGAAATGATCTTACTCAAAGGATCTCAGCAGCCGTAACGGATAGTCACTCGTGCCAGGCTACTATCAGGCTCGGGCATTAAGCCTACTCGAGCTTTAGTCCAAGTTTCTTCACCAGCGTCGCCCACTTGCCCTCTTCGCGGTGGATGTTGGCGCCGTAATCCTCCGGCGTACCGGGCGCCGGTTCGCTGCCTTCGGCCAGCAGGCGCTGCTTTATCGTGTCCGATTTCAAGATGACCTGCAGTTCCTTGTTGAGCCGCTCGACGATCGGGCGCGGCGTGCCGGCGGGTGCAGCCAGGCCGTAATACTGCACGACTTCGAAGCCGGGCAGCCCGGACTCGGCCGAGGTCGGCACGTCGGGAAGCGCCGGCGAGCGGACAGCAGAGGTTACCGCAAGCGCACGCAATTGTCCGGCCTGGACTTGGCTTACCGACGCCGGGATCGTGTTGACGCCGAGCGGCACATGGTTGCCGAGTAGGTCGGTGGTCAGCGGTCCCGTGCCTTTGTAGGCGACGAGGGTGATGTCGACGCCGGCCAGCATGTTGAACAGCAACGCTGCGAAATAATTGAGCGTCGGCGCCGGCGGCGTGCCGATGGAATATTTGCCGGGCGCCGCTTTCGCCAGGTCGATCACTCCGGCCAGCGACCTCGCCGGAAACGACGGATGAGATTCAATGATCTCCGGCGTCGAAGCGACCGTGCCGATCGGCGCGAAATCCTTCTCCACGTCATAGCCGGCATTGGGGCTAAGGCTGATGCCCGTCAGCAGCATCACGATGGTGTAGCCGTCCGGCGCGGACTTTGCGGCATCGCGGGTGCCGATCATGCCGCCGGCGCCACCGCGGTTCTCGATAACGACCTGCTGGCCGAGCGCGGCGGAGAGCCTTTGACCGACGAGGCGGCCCATGGTGTCAACGCCGCCGCCGGCCGGGTAAGGCACGATCAGGGTGATCGGCCGTGTTGGATAGTCCTGCGCGATCGCCGGACAGAGCTGGGCACAGAGACAAGCCGCGGCGATAGCGGCGCATGAAAGAACGGCTGCTCGCATGATCTTTCCCCACGGTGCCATTATCTACAATATCACCAATCTTCCAAAAGCTCCGGCGCCGACAGCCCGGCAAGTCGCTATTGCGGTCGCAATCGGGGATAAGCCGACATGGCGTGGATGGGTGGAATCGGTTGAAAATGACCCAACAGAGACATGAGCGGGCCGCTTTTGGTGCGATGCAGGGCCCTGACCTGCTATACTGCTATGATCCTTGGGTTTGGGATCAGTGCAATGAAGCGGCGCGAGTTCATTACGCTCCTGGGCGGCGCGGCTACGCCGTCGTTCTGGCCGCTTGCGGCGCAGGCGCAGCACTCAGCAACACCCATCATCGCATTCGTGAACGGCAGCTCGCCCGAATTCTCCGCGGGCCGCGCTGCAGCTTTCAGAAAGGGCCTCAGCGAGACTGGCTTCGTTGAGGGCCAGAACGTAACGGTCGAGTACTACTGGCTGGAGGGCCAATATGAACGCTTGCCCTTGGTCATGGCCGAACTCATCCGCCGTCCTGTGGCCGTTATCGCGGTACCCGGGAACAATCCTGCTGCTCTTGCAGCCAAAGCTGCAACAGCAACGATCCCGATCGTCTTCGGCGTGGGCGACGACCCGGTCAAGCTTGGTCTAGTCGCAAGCCTCGCCCGGCCGGGCGGTAATGCGACCGGCATTAATTTTTTTGTCCAGGAGGTTTTGGGCAAACGCTTGGGGTTCTTGCACGACGTGGTGCCAAAGGCTGTTCGTGTTGCCGTGCTGGTCAATCCGGCCAATGTGACGGTCACCGAGACCACGTTACAACAGATACCGGAAGCTGCGCGCGCCCTCGGACTGCAAATTCAGGTACTCAACGCCGACACCAGCAGCGAAATTGAGGCGGCTTTCGCGATGCTCGTACGCGATCGAGCCGAGGGTCTGTTTGTCGCCGCCGACGGTTCCTTAAACACGCGGCGCGTGCAATTGGCTACGCTAGCGGCTCGCTACGGGATTCCGGCGTCCTATTCCGCTCGCGAGGTCGTCGAAATCGGCGGGTTGATGAGCTATGGGGGCGATGCTCGGGACATGTTTCGACAGACTGGCGTCTACTCCGGTCACATACTCAAGGGTGTGAACCCTGCTGAGCTGCCGGTCGCGCAGTCGACGAAATTCGAGTTCGTCATCAACCTGTCAACGGCAAAAGCGCTCGGCCTAACAGTGCCGCCGGGGCTTCTTGCCACCGCTGATGAGGTGATCCAGTAGCGGGTTCCTTTGCTGCACCTGCTCACGGCAGTTGTTGGCCCATAACAGACATCGGGCGACGCCTGCTCGATGTCCGCTTTTGGGAGCAAAGCGGACATCACGCCGCGAGCGCGGCCAGTGCGTTGATCGGCACGACCTGAAGGACGACGCGTGGGAGTTCGCCTGACGGCGCGCTCGCCCGCACCTTTGCCATCGAGCCGGATATCCTGCTGATGGACGAGCCGTTCGGCGCTCTCGACAGCCAGACCCGCTTGCTGCTGCAAGCGCTGTTTCTCTCGGTGTGGGAACGCAACAAACGCACCGTGCTGTTCGTCACCCACGATCTGCACGAGGCGATCTTCCTCTCCGACATCGTCGTCGTCTTCACCAACCGCCCGGGACGGGTGAAATCGATCATCCCGGTCGAGCTCAAGCGGCCGCGGCCGCCGCCCGCCGAGCTCGCCATCGCGCCGGAATTCCGCGACATCTATTCGCGCATCTGGAGCGACTTGAAGGACGAGGTGCGGGAATTCGAGTGACGAGGGCGTCTACGCGTTGAATCAATGTCCGCTTTGAAGCCTTTCAAACGTTGAGGTGGCGCGGTCAATGGAACAAGCAGGGAAACATTAGCTCAGGCAATCCGTTGAATGCTCAACCAGCCAAGGAGCAAGAATGGATACGCCCCAATCTCAGGCGGCGCCGCCGATCCGCACACGCGCCGTAGCGAAGGTGACTGTTCAGAGTTCCGAAGCAAAGTCCTACGACTAAACCGCGACCCCGGCTTTGTTGGAAGTCCGTTTGAGCGAAACGTTTGCCGGAGATATCGATGGCGAATCCGCGGTCCGGGCTTTGCAAGTCCGATGGGACGATCGATCTGCCTGCCTCGTCAGCGTGCAGCGGTTCCGTGGAAAACTCGACGGACGCGAGGGTACGTTCGTGCTTCAAGGTCAGGAAACCGTCGCGAACGGTAAGATTACGGCGAAATGGTTTGTCGTTCCCGATTCGGGCACGGGTGATCTTTCCGGGCTGCGTGGCGAGGGCGGCTTTGCAGGCCGCTTGGGCAAAGGGTCTGACGCGACCCTGGATTATTGGTTCGAATGATCCCGTCAAAAAGTCGGCCGGGTCCATGACGGTGCAGCTTCAGCGTAGTCACGCCGCGATCCCGGCCGGCGCCTATTTCTTCTTTGGCTGCGGTTGCTGCTGTTGCTGTGCGGGCTGCTGTGAAGGCGCCGCAACGGGCGGCATCGGTGGTGCCGTCGCCTCTAGTCGTGTTGCGTGATCGAAAGCCTCGGACGCGAGCTTGGTAAGTTCGTCCGCATAGTCGCACTTCCCGTCCTCGCGAGCTTTGAGTGCCAGCGCGAACAGGCGTGCCGCCCGTACTCGAACCTGCTCCGCGTCCGACATGCCTCCCGCCTTCCTATCCCGGGCGTCAACAGGCGATTGCGAAAATGGTTGCGTCATTTGCCAAATCAAAAGGGCCGCTATGGAAATAAAGAGCGGCCAGTCAGCTCCAAAACGCGGTCGAAAGGCGCCAGTTCCCGAACCCGCATATGCACAGATCAGCAAGGCAGCGGGATTTTTCGGGGTGGCAATCGGGTGGCAATTTTCTCGGCCCGCAAGCCCGCTGAGGATCGTCAGCGACCGATGTGCGGTTCCGCGCCATGCCCACCCCGATTCGAGTTTTGGCTGCCCGGTTCGAACTTTTGCGATGAATGGATGTTAAGTGTCAAAGGAGGCATCCATGGATGAAAAGCGGACACTCCAGGTTTTAGGTTTGAGTATTGGCGGTCTTGTCGGGGTCATATTTGTTTTCAACGCTTTCGCGCTCGCGATGCGGTAACGCGCTCTGTCGGTCTCGCCGGCGTGCTGCGCGCGGTGCAGCATCAAGCTTATGGCAGCGTGCTGCTCAGCATCGCCGCGCTCGGCCTATTGGCCTTCGGCTTTTTCGAGATCATCGAGGCAGCGGCGCGCCGTGCCGTTGCGGTGAAACCCGTCGGTCCAAGGCCGGATCAACTGCGCCATCTGTTGTAAAGCAACGAAAATATCTTACACCGGCTTTTCGCCGAGGATGGTCACACGCCGCAACAAGCGCCGCTCGCCCGCGGAGAAATCGCTGCGCGCGTGCAGCGTGCAACGGTTGTCCCACATCACGATGTCGCCGACGCGCCAGACATGCTCGTAGACGAATTTTTGCTGCTCCTGGTGATTGAAAAGGTTCTGCAGGATCGCTTCGCTCTCCTCGTGCGGCAGGCCTTCGATTTCCCGCGTCATCAGGCGGTTGACATAGAGCGCCTTGCGTCCCGTTGCCGGATGCGTGCGCACCACGGGATGCCAGCATGACGACTTGGCGTCATCGTAATTCGCGGAGCGCAGCATCGTATCCGAAGTGTAAGCGTTGAGCGCGCGCCGGCCGGCAATGCGCCGCCTGATGTCCTCGGGCAAAGTCTCATACGCCGTGTAGGCGTTGGCGAACAACGTGTTGCCGCCCTTGCGCGGGATCTCGATGGCGTAGAGCATCGTCGCTTTTGCGGGCGTTGGCTGGTGGCACTGGTCGGTGTGGAAATGCATTTCGCCATCGGGCAGGGCACCGATCGGCTTGCCGTCTTCGCGGATGTTCGAGACCAGCATGACGGATGGGTGCTTCACGCTGAACGGACGGCCCGAGGTGGTTTTCGCCAGCGTGCCGAAGGTCTCGGCAAAGCGCACCTGGGCATCCTCGTCCAGTGTCTGGTCGCGCAGCAGCAGAACGAGATGCCGGTGCCAAGCATCGAGGAAATTCTGCTTGCGCGCGTCGTCAATCGCATCGCGCAAGTCAATCCCTAAGATTTCGGCCCCGAGCGCCGGAGAGAGCGGCCGCAGGCCGAAGCTGTCGGCTTTCTTCCGGAGGGTGATAGTTTCCATGAGTTGTTCTCCCGGCGCTTGGTGCGGAAATTTCGAGGATCCGCCCGCATTGCTCATCATGGCTATCTTATACGGCTGTCATCGTAAGGTGCCAGACCTGCCGCGGGAGGCGTGATAACGTTGCTCATTGCACGCACCCGTGAGGTCGCCGAATGCAACTTCCCCGCCGTCAATTTCTCCATCTTGCGGCAGGCGCCGCTGCGTTCCCGGCCATGTCGAGGAACGCGAGCGCGCAAGCCTATCCGACGCGGCCGGTGCGCATTGTTGCCGGCTTTCCGCCCGGCTCCGCCGCCGACATCACCGCGCGGCTGATCGGTCAATGGCTGTCGGAGCGTCTCGGCCAACAAGTCATCGTCGATAACCGGCCCGGCGCCTCCGGCAATGTCGCCACCGAGGCGGTCGTGCGTGCGGCTGCGGATGGTTACACGCTGCTTCTGGCCACGTCGGCAAACGCGATCAATGCGGGGCTGTACGACAATCTCAACTTCAATTTCATCCGCGATATCGCACCGGTCGCCAGCATCGGCCGCACGCCTTACGCCATCGTCGTCACGCCGTCGTTTCCGGCCAAGACGGTTCCCGAGCTCATCGCCTATGCCAAGGCTAACCCGGGCAAAATCAACATGGCATCGGCCGGCAGCGGCAGCGCGCCACATATCTTTGGCGCGCTGTTCATGTTCATGGCAGGGATCGATATGGTCCACGTGCCATATCGCGGCAGTTACTTTCCCGATCTGCTCGGCGGGCAGGTGCAGGTGGTGTTTTGTCCGGTGCCTTCGTCAATCGGCTATATCCAGGCCGGCAAGCTGCGGGCGCTGGCGGTCACGACCGCGGCGCGATGGCAGGGATTGCCGAACCTGCCGACCGTGGCCGAAGTCCTGCCGGGCTATGACGTGAGCCTCTGGTTCGGCATCGGCGCGCCAAAGGACCTGCCCACAAGCGTCATCGACAGGCTCAACAAGGAGATCAACGCGGGCCTCGGCGATGCCAAGCTGAACGCGCAACTTGCCGACTTGGGCGAAGTGCTGCTGCCGATGACGCCTGCCGAATTCGGCAATCTTATCGGCAACGAGACCGAGAAGTGGGCCAAGGTGATCCGAGAGGCCAACATCAAGCCGGAGTAAGGCCAATACCCCGACGCCCGCTATTCCATATTTTGCGTTGCGCGAAACCAGCGCCATGTCCGCTCCAGCCTCGGAAGCGGACATTTCATTGCGGCGCATGTGACGCTTGCGGCCATAGTCTTTACAAACAAAGAAGCCCCGGCGTGTATGTCGCCGGGGCCTCTCCGTCAGCGCAGATCGGGGGCTCAGACCAATATCCCGACCGTTTACTGCTAGCGAGAACTCGTTACCCGCGACTCAATGGACATCGTCACGAGTAAATTAACACGTCAGGAAAACCCCGACG